>Gold_p1__coassemble_7602_pt1 | contig 2360 bp, 1 predicted proteins | sample Gold_p1__metabat2_low_PE_009 | metagenome-assembled genome bin Gold_p1 | reverse complement strand
CTAAGCAAGGCTTATTCCCATCGCTCCAAGCCCTCTAAGCACGACTTATTTATCATCGCCAAAAGCGCTTAGAGCATGGTTTATTACTACTCGCCTCAAGCGCTATTACCGTGGTTTTTTACTCGCTCTTGGTGGTTTAAAATACTTGACCTTGAGTGTTTGCTGAGTTGGGTTGGCAACACCTTTTGAGCGTGTAATAGTGTGCATGTCCGTGGCATTAGGGCCGATGGTTCCACCATCTTCCAAGGTGATCTCATTGGCGATGACATGGTGTGCAAGATAATAGACAAATTGGTGCAATTGCTTAGGCTCACAAGCAGCGTCTAGCACCTCGATTTCCTCTTTGCCAAATAAATCAAGGCCACATGTGTAGGCGCACATGCCATTCTTGCTCTTGTACAGACCAATCCAAATCCAATTGCTAATCGGCAAAATGTCATATTTCATGATATTTGCCATATCAGCATAGAACTCTTTTTGAATGATGACATAGTTGAAGTAAACCGCACTTGCCGATTTGAGCGCACAGCATGCTGCTGCAATCTTGGCAAAGAGCATGGCTCGATCAATAAGCTCACTTTCCTTGTCAACCACGGCAACTTCGAAATGGGCCTTATGCTGTTTAAGTGCTTTATGCGCATCAGGCCACATGAAATTGTTTTGCGCCGCATACTCAAGGTTTTTCTGAGGAAGCTTGCATGGCTTGTATGAAATGAATGCCAACATCTTGCCTTGTCGAATATATAAAGCCTCAGACTCAGCGCTATCTTCTGCATCATCTTCTGTAAAAGCTGGAACGCTACCTTCGAGCACATCGACAATGCCCCATTGATTTTTCAAACTCTCAATCAATGCATCTTTGTCAAAGCCGAGCTTATCAAGCATGATTGAGCAGATAAATTGGCCCTTGCGATTGAATGAAGATGCCTCACCATCCTCAGAGTCATCAGTGTCATCACCGCACTCAGTGTCTTCACTTTCATCGGAGTCATCAGTGTCATCACCGCACTCAGTGTCTTCACTGTCCTCATAATCATCAGTGTCATCACTGTCATCCAGATTATAAACCTCATCCATAAGTTTAATGAGTGGTACAGAGCGCTCTTCGATCTCTTCTAGACACTCTTTAATTAACCCTTGAGCATTCTTATCCTTAGGATCTAGCTTAGCCCATGTTTTGGCATAAGCAATGGCTTGTTCTTGTTGACCATATAATAAATGGTAGATATAGGCCATGAGGCTATGCCACCGAGCTTCTTTTTGACCCTGAGCTTTGAACTCCTTTAACAGCCTAATAGAACGTAGCAAAGCTTGATCGCCCTTGTACTTTGGTGCTTGATTCAATTTATCGCCCACAGTGGCGTAGCCTTGCAAAGCGTTTACTAAAAGATAAACATGGTTAACGTTCCAGTACTTGCGATCAACAGTCTCAAGAGCTGCAATGCTCTTTGAGTACTCGTTGTCATCATTTAGATCTTCAATTTGCGCATAGAATGCTTGAGGATGTTGAGGGTCGTAGACGAGTTCTTGACTAGGCTCAGTCATATCGATACTGTCAGTTACATAATCATCTTTTGCGAACCATATGACATCGTAATCGCTCTTGTGCCTTAATTGCCCTTGATTTCTGGCTGGCTTTTTGAGGATCACTGAGCCTACATTCATGCGGAATGTATGGAAAACGGCATGCTCGATCTTGCTATCTTTAAAGAAAGCTTTGGCAGCATCTAAGAATGGGAAATGATCCCAGACCAGTACATCCACATAACCAAACTCTACGCCTGTAGCAGAACCAAAAACTTTGACCAATCAAGTCCATCCTGGGTCAAATACTCCTCAAAGGCCTCACGGAAGGCACAGATCTGATCAGCACGCTCATCCTCATCAAAGCTGTCTAATGAGAAGGCAATAAATCCAGCCACAACACCGTCATCATGCAGCTTGTCTATAGCACTCTCATCATCGTTAAAGTAGCCATCCATAAGATCTGGCACAAAAGTTGTGCCTGCCACAATATCATCGCGCCATATCTTAGATGGCTCTTCAACGACGTTGCTTGTGTATCTGTAAAGATTGGTCTCAAGGTACTGCTGATCATCGATATTTAGATCACCGCACACTGAGATGAGTATATTTTGAAGGTCGCAAAGAAGAAGATGCTTATCTGACTTTGGCTCATCTAAAAGCTCAAGCTCTCGGACATAGTACATATAAGCAATCTCGCCTATAGCTGTGTATATGATAGCTTCAACTATCTTTGAGGCAGCTTTTAAGCTATGAGCCATTACTCCCTTAAGTTTTGGGCAATAAGCTGAGATCTTAAGCTTGCCTTGACCCGTAGATAGCCATAGCTGCAGCTC
>Gold_p1__coassemble_4899_pt1 | contig 3307 bp, 1 predicted proteins | sample Gold_p1__metabat2_low_PE_009 | metagenome-assembled genome bin Gold_p1 | reverse complement strand
TGCATCTGACAGAGATTGCCTAAGTGTTGATCAAGAGCTTGAACTCTTTGAGGGTGCTCTTAGCAAGGCTGCCACAGAACTTGATCGTCTTATCGAGAAAGCTCGTGAAGAGATCGGTGATGAGCAGGCAGAAATCTTCGAAATTCACCGCATGATGCTCGAAGATCCGGACATTTGCGACAACATTCGTGACCGTATTAAAAAGGGCGGCATCAATGCAGCTGACGCTGCTGTTAGCGTTGGTAAAGAGCAGGCTGCTGACTTTGAGGCCTTAGATGATCCTTACATGCGTGAGCGTGCTGCTGACGTAAAGGACGTAACTGGCCGTATTGCCCGAATTTTACGTGGTGGTGAAACTGTTGAGCTTACCGAAGCTTGCGTTATCGTTGCTGATGATCTGCAGCCATCACAAACTGTAGCTTTAGATCGTTCCTTAATTTTAGGTTTTGTGCTGCGCCATGGCACTCAGAACTCTCATGCTTCGATCTTAGCTCGTACCATGAACATTCCTCTTATCATCAACTCTAATCTGCCAAGCAGCCTTGATGGCGATGGCAAGGCAGCAACTGAGTCTGAAGAGGCAATGGACTTAACTGGTCATACCATTGGTCTTGATGCTGTAAAGGGCGAGTTCTTCATCGATCCTGATCAGAACACCATTACCAAGCTCATGGCTGCTAAAGACGTATTTGAGCAACAGCGTATTCGTCAGCTTGCTCTACGTGGTCAGCCAGGTATTTCTAAAACCGGTCACCGTGTTTATACCTTTGCCAACATCGGTCAGCCTGATGATGTTGAGCAGGTATTAGAGAACGATGGTGAAGGTATTGGTCTGTTCAGATCAGAGTTCTTATACTTAGGTAGATCTGATCCACCTAGCGAAGAAGAGCAATTTAAGGCCTACGCTAAGGTAGCTTCCGCTATGAACGGCCGCCTCGTGATTATCCGTACCTTAGATATCGGTGCAGATAAGCAAGTAGATTACTTCGATCTGCCGCATGAGGAAAACCCAGCATTAGGCTTACGTGCTCTGCGTATTTGCTTAACCAAACCAGAAATCTTTAAGACTCAGCTGCGTGCTATTTACCGCGCTGCAGCTCGTGGCAATATCGCTATGATGTTCCCAATGGTTACCCGTCTTAAGGAAATCGAGCAGGCTAAGGCCATCTGTGCTGAGGTTGTTGCTGAGCTTAAATCTGAGAACATCGAATACGGCGAGCCAAAGATTGGCATCATGATCGAAACTCCTGCTGCAGCAGTGCTCTCACGTCAGCTTGCTGAGCATGTAGACTTCTTCTCTGTAGGCACTAATGATCTCAATCAGTACACCACTGCTTGTGATCGTCAGAACCAAAACTTAGGTGACTTCTACGATCCTCATCATGAGGCTGTATTAGAGCTGTTACGCCAGATTGCATCTAATGCTCATGCTGCCGGCATTACCGCAGGTATTTGCGGTGAGCTTGCTGCCGATCCAGAGCTTACTGATAAGTTCATCGAGATGGGCTATGACGAGCTGTCTGTGTCTCCTGGTGCCGTATTAGCATTAAGAGAGCGCGTACGTAACAGTGAAGCTGTATGCTTAAGCTCACTTAAGAACCCAAAGATCTCCTTAGATCCAGTCAAGAAGATCCACAGCTAAGTAATACAAGGCAAATCATTAACTGATTAAGCCACAGCCAAGTTCTAAGTCGCTTGGCTTTCAAATGCCAGACAGCCCCAAAGGTTCTCTGGCATTTTACTTTTTATCAACCAATGCCCCACCTCCACTCACTATTCTGATTATTCTTTCCAGCTTTACTCACCTACCTACTCAAATCTGAAAAAAAATCTCCAAATATACTTATCAATACAAATTTAACTCATATGTAAGTTAAAGGTTAAAGCTCTATCATCACACCCAAAATTACCCCTAAAACATGGTTATGTCATATATATTTTGTTAAAAGATGGCTTAAATACTATGTTTGAAACTTTTCTAGACACAACGTGAAACGTTTCTAATGTAAAGGCAAATTTCGTTTTGTGTAATCCACGCTATTACTTTAATGGTACAAACAAAAAACTAAATGCGTTGTATATGCGCTAAATGTTATATCTAGATTTGGCCTTTTTACTTAGTTGTAAAACATATTTGGAGTGAATTTTCAGGTTTTTCATAAATGACATTCAACCCCTAGATACATAGCCGTTAGCTAGAAGAGAAGAACGACTGCACAAGTCGTATCTAAAAGATTCAAACAAACGTAAGGAGTTACGTTATGGCTGTATATGTAAATACTAACTACAGCGCCCTTCAAGGCCAGCGCAACCTTAGCAATGTCCAGAACCAGCTCACTACTACATACCAGCGTTTATCAAGCGGTATGCGTATCAACAGTGCCAAGGACGACGCTGCTGGTCTTCAGATTTCTGACCGTTTAACCTCCCAAATCAACGGCCTCAACCAGGGTAACCGTAACGCTGCTGACGGTATTGCTTTAGCACAGACCATCGAAGCAGGTATGGACGAAATCTCTGGCATGATGCAGAAGGTACGTACTTTAGCTGTTCAGGCATCAAATGGTACCAACACTCAATCTGATCGTGATGCTTTAGCAAAGGAAGCATCCTCCTTAGTTGCAGAGATGCAGCGTATCTCTCAGCAAACCACATATGGTGGCAAAAAGATCCTTGCTGGCGGTGATGCAGCAACTGGTGGTACATCAACCATCTACGGAACTGCTGGTGCTGGTGCTAATGGTGGTTCTATGACTTTGCAGGTCGGCTCCAACAAGGGTGATACTATCTCATTCTGCGTAGCAAACTTTACTTTCTCAACCTTAGCTAATGGTATTACTGAAGGCTTTAATAGCAAACAAGATACTGGCACCAAACAAGTTTCAAGAGGAACTGCAGTAGCATTCTCAAGTGCTGAGCAAGCAGCAAAGCTTATTGACTCTATGGATAAGCTCATCGCTAAGGTAGACGGTCAACGCGCCAACTTAGGTGCCATGCAGAATCGTCTTGAGTCATCTATCCGCAACCAGTCAAACGTTGCTGCTAACGAAGCTGACGCACGCTCACGTATTCGCGATGCTGACTTTGCTCAAGAGTCTGCAAACCTCACTCAGCAGAACATCATCCAGCAGGCAGCTTCATCAATGCTGATGCAGGCTAACACCCGTCCACAGCTTGGCTTAAGCCTGATTGGTTAATTAGGAGCAGCTTAAAATGGCAGTATATGTAAATACAAATTACAGCGCTCTTCAGGGCCAGCGCTACTTAGGCAACGTTCAGAACCAGCTCACTACTACATACCAAAGAT
>Gold_p1__coassemble_4407_pt1 | contig 3572 bp, 1 predicted proteins | sample Gold_p1__metabat2_low_PE_009 | metagenome-assembled genome bin Gold_p1 | reverse complement strand
CACGCATAAGCGTGCTCAACTTTTGTGCCTAGTACTAAAACTACACAGTACTTAATAGTGCATGATACTTGTGTGATGGTCACGATGAAACACTTTAGCGCTTTTGTTTGTCATCTAGATATCAAAAATGAGATGTTTGACAATCTTAATTCCAACTTTTTCGCATAGATGTTAAGAAAACCAACGCTTTTTGACCTATCACAGTGCAATGTCTCAAGACCACATCAAATCTAAACTTTTGACCGCTCAGCGCACTTTTTCAAAACCATAACCGCTGCAACACTTTGCAGTCATTCAACAAAGTTCTGCACAAGCATGCCCATAGACCGATGATATTTGGCAGCGGCCAATACGACAAAGGCAGCGTTTAATGCGCTGCCTTTGTATTTCCATGCTGCCTTGGCTGCATGTATGGCTTTAGGCTTGCGGCCTAAAGAAAAGAGCTTTTTATGTCTTAGCGATGATGCGGACGCTTCTTGCTAGGACGTCGACGTGGTTCGGCCTTTACTGTGCCCTTAGCTGTGTACATGGACACGAGCTGAGTGCGCAGCTGTGGGCGACGACTAGAGCCGTTGCCACCATAGTTATGAGCCACAACGGTCTCAAACATTGGCATGTCATACTCGCTACGACGTGAAGCAGAGCGTGCGTAATAGTCATCGACAGAGTTTACGCGGCGATTATTGCGTGATGACTTGGCCTTGCCCTTTGGGGCGTCTTTAGCGCTTTGCTTGCGCTCATTAGTACGCTTTTGAGTACTAGTCTTCTTGTCATTGCGAGATGAAGAGGCATTAGCTCCTTCTTCCTTATTGCGCTGACGACGGCTTTGGCGATCGCTATGGCGTGAAGAGTTTGACTCAGCCTTAGTGCTTGAAGAACCTTGAGTATGGTAAGGATCTAACTTAGCACTGTCTGATGGACTGGCGCTGACATTGTCGCTATTGGAAGATTTGCGCTCAGCATTACCATGGCGCTTGCTATCTAAGCCCTTGCGCTTATCTTGTAAGCTCTTAGATGACTTTGCCTCAGTTTCCTCGGTACGGCTGTGCTTGATAGGCTCACCATATACTGAATCTTCAGTGCGCTTATTACGATTATGACGCTTAGCAATAGCAGCCTTGGTCTCATCGGTTAAGTAGTCATCTTTGAACAGATCGCTAGTGCCTGCATACTGCATGCTGCCTTCGATATCGTCAAACTTATCAAAGGAGCCAATGGCATCAGAGATAGCACGAGCCACTAAAGTACGGCCAGCATTATCAAGATGCTCATTACGCTCATTAAAGCGCTCAGCAAGGTTTACGGCAGGACGGGTCTCATTAGACAGTATGTCACGAGCCATCTGACGCTCCAAAGCCTTTTGCTCTTCAGCTGCACGCAACTTGGCAGCCTCGCGCTTTTGATGCTTAGCATCGGCCTTAGCGCTCTTAAAGTCATTTTTAGTAGCGGCATTCTTGGATGCTGCAGTGTCTTTTACAGCAGTAGCATCTTTTGCAGCAGCTAAGTTATTTGCATTGTCTGCAGCTGATGCCTTGGCATTAGCAGTAGAGCTAGTGTTGGCTGCAACGTTCTTGTCTTGACGTAAAGAGCTATTGCGTAAGTCCTTTGACTTGTTGTCCTTAGACTTTAATTCCTTAGATTTTAAATCCTGAGACTTTAATTCCTTAGACTTGGCACCCTCAGCGGATTTAGTCTCGTTAAAGGTCTTGTCTTGAGACTTCTCTTTAAGTGCTGAGCTTGCCTTAGAGCGTGAGTCGCGAGGTAACTTGCCGTCAGATGCAAGCTTACTATCCTGGAGGTCGCGCTTTTTGACGTTATCCTTGAGATCACGCTTGCTGTCGTTCTCCTTGTGAGTACGCTTGTTTGCGCTATCTTTTAGCGGAGCAGCATTGTCATTTTTAGCCTGAGCACGGTTCATCATTTTGCCTAAAAGGCCAAATCCACTGACGCCTTCTTCCTGACTTGGGCGCTTCTTTTGAGCCTCAAGCTTGTTTTGCGGAGCATTAGGATTGGCGTTCTTTAAGGCCCACTTATCTTGGCGTGAATTTGCTCTAGAGTTTGAGCCCTTCTCTTCATTAGCGTACTCGCAAGTGATGTACTGCTTAATGAACATCTCTAAGAAGAGTAAGAACATTGCAACTAAGAGCGGGCCAAATATCAGGCCCATGAAGCCGAACAGTGGCAGACCAGCAATAACACCAAATATGGTGACTAGTGGGTGGGTGTCAGCCATGCGCTTTTGCACGATCATGCGCAGCACATTGTCAGACTGAGAGATCACCACAATACCGTATAAGCTAATGTAGAGGGCAGGGAGCATGCCTTGCTCAAAGTACTGCACAATGGCCAGAGGAATCCACACTAACATGGAGCCCACGATTGGGATCATGGAAGCAAATCCAGTGAGCACACCAAATTCAATTGGATTGTTCACGCCACAAATATAGTAGCCAACTGCAGCTACTGTGCCCTGAATCATGGCAAGCAGCGGAATACCGATGGCGTTGGACTTTACGATGGTAGATACCTTGTTAATGACAATAGTCTTGTTACGGTCATTAAAAGGTAAGCAGCGGGCAATACCGCGCTCCATACGGATACCGCCTGCAAGTAAGAAGAATAAGATGAGCAGTGCGGTGAACAGATTGATTGCTGCGTCATTGATGCCGGCTACCAATGAGTTCATAAAAGCTGTTACCTTTGCAGTAGCAAAGGCAATGCTCTTTTCAGAAACCAAGTCAAGCTTGGTAGTGCTCTCAAGGTACTTAATCGTATCGGCAAAGCGCTTTATAACAACATTGATATCAAAATCAAGATTGTTGATAAGTTCAATGATGTACCAAATGGCAGCGGAGAAAGGTAGTACCACGAAGACTGCTACCGCAATGGTCAAAATCCATGGAGCAAGTCCAGGAGATAGGCGGTTAGCAAGATAGATATTAGTACGGCGCAACAGAATATAGAGGGTAATTGCACCTAAGGTACCGTTTAGAAAAGGCATTGCCTGTACAAATAACAGACCGCCTAAGATGAGCAGTAATCCAATTAAGGTCCACTCAAAAATGAGTTCGCGATTGTGGCTCAAGATCAGCCTCTAAGAGCTTGTCATTCACATTAAAACCCGCATCAGCCAGATGCCGTTACTGATCTTATACGCCCCAAAACATTAAAGTAACCAAATTATCTAAGCATCGCTAGACCAAGTACTTAATAGCATTAGCGCCACTTAACATGGCCATGAACAACAACTCATGATGGCATCATAAGCTAGCTTTAGTACATAGCAAAGACACCACCTGCAGCACTATAAAGCTTGTAGCAATCTAGCGTGGCATAGCACTATAAACTTGGTCTAAACAAGCCATTTTCCACCCTTAAGAGTGCTCAAATTAAAGCTAGAGCTCTGTGGTGGCAAAGACCAAACTAGCTGTGACTAAGCCGAAACTAGCAGGTACTAAGACCAAACTAGCTGTGGCTAAGCCCAGACTAGCAGGTACTAAGACCAAACTAGCTGTGACTAAGCCCAGACTAGCAGGTACTAAGACCAAACTAGCTGTGACTAAGCCCAGACT
>Gold_p1__coassemble_4297_pt1 | contig 3643 bp, 1 predicted proteins | sample Gold_p1__metabat2_low_PE_009 | metagenome-assembled genome bin Gold_p1 | reverse complement strand
CCATCAATTGCACTATTTGTGAAGCTTGATCTTGCGTGATAAAGTTCGCATCTTTACAAAAAACTTGTCGACTGTAATCTCTTAGACAAGCCCGTATTTAAGCGAACTTTAGGCATGCTCATGTGCCTGTTTTGATCTCTTCGTGGCTTTATTTTGGCTAGAGCATTGTGTACTAGCTGCCTGTGATGACGATCATTTTTTAGACTCTACAAGTGTCAAGACAATAGCCGCAATGCTTGCTACAGTGCGCCTTTATGTACTCTTCGTGCTATAATTTTTTCGATGTGACCCAGCATATTATGCATGCAAGAGTTAAGGGGATACTGATCTCCTCTAACACGCTCTTAAGAGAGCCTGCTCTAAGATCTTGAGTCTCTTATACAGGTTCTTCAACAACAGTTTCTTTATGCTATGAGAGTTGCAAACATCTTTAACTTGCGCTTTAAGATCGCAAGATAGATAGAAGCTTTTACTCTCATATTATGTTGCCGCATCTATGATCTTGTGGTGCTACTAGTTAAAAGCGATTGCTTTTAGGCACATCTTTTTATGATGATGCTTTAAGCTCTTGCTTAGGTTCTAGAGCATATTAACAGTCTGATGTGGCGTTAAAGTTAAGATTAAGATCGTGGCTTTGCTTGTTTGATTTGGTGCATAAAGCTTTGGGACTTAAAGCAAGTCTTTAGGCTTTAGCTTAGTACTCACAAGGTGTTTGTTCACTAAGTTAGGTACATGCACATTTAAGGCACTAAGACTTTGGCATTTCATGCCAAAGCCTATGGGCTGTTACTTTTTATGCTGTTGTTGTCTTAAGATCGTTTTGCTGCTGTGAAAATAGCAGGGTTGGTTTAGGTTTTCGCTAGGTTTTGACGGTTTTCTACTGAGCATTGTGGCTTAGTGGTAGCCTTTGCATCAGAGTATGATCTTTCATCACGATGCTTATGCGAAGGCGCAAAGCCCTGAGAAAAGGAAATTCTTGTGAAGCTGCAAGCTTGCTCTAAAGTCATTACGTTAAATGCGATTGGTTTTACCCTCTGTGCTGCGGGCTCTTTATTTACATTAAGCTCCGCACAGCAAAGCATTGACGACACCTACAAGAATAAGGTGCAGTCTGCGATTTCTAGCGCCAACTCCGATCTCATTCATTACGTGCACCGTATTGACAATGATTACTATCAGCTCGTCAATATGTCGCTATCTAATGTGCTTTCTCTCAACCGTGAGGTCTATCTTAAAGACCCTCTGTTATCTTTCTTTGAGAGAAATATCCGCGCCCCATCAAGCTACTCTAATGGCGAGTACTTAAAGTACGCTTTAGACGCCTTAAACTATTACAAGATTCCTTATGCTTGCTACGATCTTAAGAGCAAGGAGCTTGAAGTTTTTGGTATAAAAGATGAGAAGCTAAAGAGCCGCTTATTAAAGGCCCATACTCAAGATGGCGCTACTTTAGAAGATCTCATTAAGCAGCCTTCAGCCTTAACTCAAAGCTTTAGCATCATGTACTCAGGTAGTGATACTTACCTGTGTCTAAAAATCTTTGACCAAGGTGCGAACAAGAATTACTACGTTTTCTCAAGCTATTTAAGCGTGCTTGAGAACACTAACCTCGACGTTAAGAAGATCTTCTCTGATATCGATCCTATGATGCAGGACATCTTAAAGGACGATGCTGTCATGATCGTACGTCGTGGTCAGACTGTCTTTAAGACCAATCAATTTGATCTTAAATTAGACTCTCACCTCAATAACCTACGCTCCATGGTAGGCGTACGTATTGTTGATAGTGAGGGCAATATAGTAAACGATCCAACTAAGCTCTCAAGCTCAGATAATGCCTCAATCTTAGGCGTCTCTTACTTACGTAGTATCAACTCTTACATTATCTTAAAGCGTCCTTTCACAACTTATTATGAAAGCGACTCTCTGCTCTTAATTGCCCGCATTGCACTGGTTATATTGTGCTTAGTCTTCATGGGACTGATCACTCGCGAGATCTTGCGTTCATATCGCGATGACAAGCGTGAGTTTAAGCATGTGGCATCCTTAGTTAATCGTTTAACTAACATGCCATACGACACTTTCTTAGTGAAGGTTCACGAGGCTCATCAGGCTTATTTAGAGCACAAGGCTAAGCAAAATGCTGCAGCCTCTACTTCTGATACTTTAGCAGAAGGTGTAAACACCGATGCAGCTGCTGCAAGTACCACTACCGACGCAGCAGATGCCAATGCAAGTGCAACAGACAGCGCTGCGAATAATAATGTGGCAGCCAATGAGAACGCTACTGCAGCACCAGAGGGCTCTACAGCCGATGCTACTGCAGCTACCGCTAATAGCAACAACACTCAAGAGGATAAGCAACAAGCTCTTGAGAGTGTTGAGGGTATTGCTAAGGCTGTTGACACTAAGCTTGAGAAAGACGCTAAAGAGCATATTGATGCTGCTAAGGCTGAAACTGAGTCAGACCAGGTTAAGGCCGATAACGATGATGAAGGTGCAGAGCATATCGATGAAAACAACGATATAAGCTTAATGCCTACTGAGAAACTCAGTGAAGAGGCTATTAACTTCATCGAGAACTACATCTTAGAAGATCTCTTAAAGAATAGTGGTGTTGAGGCTGACTCAATTACTGGCGAGGCTCTCTTAGGCACTATTCATATTGCTCTAAGCGCTGAGCTTAAGTCATCTCAGCAAATTAGCGAGCTTAAGACTGAGTTTAAGAGCCGCATTCCTATCTTCCGTAAAGAAGGTCAGTTCATTGCCGCACGTAAGATGCTGCTCAATACCCTGCCTTCAGAAGATGCTATGCCTTCTTCTAACTTTGTTGATTTTGCAGCCTTCACCGTACCGGCCCGTGAGCTTTCTGGTAACTTCTATCTGATTCGTCGTATTGATGAGAACAATCTTGCTTTCATCATTGGCGATTGCTGCTCTATTGGTATTAAGGCTGCCTATACCGCTACTGTTATTAAGACTTTAGTGGATGAGGCCTTAAGACTGTCACTTGATCCGCCTAATATGATGAGCTACATCAATGACCGTCTGTGCGAAGAGCGCAATGTTGCCACGGTGGGTTTATTTATCAGCATCATCTCAGAGATGACCGGTAATGTGATTGCCTGCAATGCTGGCCATACTAGTCCAATCGTGATTGACGATAACGGCCCTCACTTCATGTGCGAGCCAAATGATAAGCGCTTAGGCCGTAATCAGGGTGAGACCTTTGAGCTGAGCAAGTGCTACCTTGCTAACAATGATATGGTACTGCTCTACTCACAAGGCATCGTTAACGTCCGCAATAGCAATGACGAGCTCTTTGGTATGGAGCGTCTGCTTGACCACTGCGATAACAGCGCAGGTCTACGTGCTGATGAACTTATCATCCGCATTCTCAATGACATCAAGCAGCATAAGGGCAAGCGTCCATTCCGTGAGGACGTCTCCTTAATCAGCTTCAAGCAGCTGCGTATCCGCTTCTAAAGCCACAGCTAAAGCTGATAGCTAGCCAAAAGCTCAATTAACAAGCTTCATCTCAAGGGCACGTTCGCTAATCGACCGTGCCCTTTTGCTATCTACAGCCACACCGCCTAGCGATCACCATTGCCAGCGCACAACTCCAAGACGCGATCAAAAATCA
>Gold_p1__coassemble_4211_pt1 | contig 3695 bp, 3 predicted proteins | sample Gold_p1__metabat2_low_PE_009 | metagenome-assembled genome bin Gold_p1 | reverse complement strand
CCTAGATGCAAGCTAATAATCTTAGGCGTATCGAGCAAGCTAAGCATCTCAGGCCTCTCGAGCAGAAAAAAAATCTACACTAATCACCACCACACCATACCCCGCCGCATTGTTACTAGGCACGTAGCATCTTCAGCATCAACGCCTAACCCACATCAGGCCACGGCTAAAAACAAAAAACGACTTGTACTTTTGCAAATACAAGCCGTCTTTAGTGTAATGATCAACGATCTTTGCTTAGGTTTTAACAAATAGGCCAAACGCCTATTTGTTAAAAGATCATTGTTTGAATAGTTAACTACTATTCGTAGAGCATGCCCTGCTTAACCTTATCAAATTGCTCAGCACCAATGAGCACCTTAAGGCAGGCTAAGCCAAAATCGATAGAGTAAGCTGGGCCCTTACCAGTTACTAATAAGTGCTGCTCATCGATGGTTACACCCTCTGCAGTGTAGTTTTTGATGCTTGCATGGCAGCCTGGATAGCCAGTAGCTTTTGCCTCGCCTACTAAGTCATGAGCGCCTAAAACTAAACCTGGAGCTGCGCAAATAGCGCCAAGGTATTTGCCCTGTGCCTTATTTGCCTTTAAGAGTGCAACAAGGTGTTCATTAGCAGCACAGTTATTTGAGCCATCTAAACCACCCGGGATCACAATCATGTCATAAGGACCAACGCACTCACTAATGTGCTGATCGCAAACGACCTTCATGCCGTGAGACAGAGTCACTTCTTTTGAACCATCTGCAGTAACTGCAGCGCGAATTACCTTAACACCACCGCGATCTAAGATGGAGGCAACTGAGGTAACTTCCATATCCTCAGAACCATTGGCATAAGCTACTAATGCAACAGGCATAGCTAAATCCTCAACATTACAATCACTGACCAAACACAATCAAAAAAGCCAGTGCAACTTTGACTATGCTATTGAAAAATGCAAGCTTTTGCATCAAAGACTTTGTCTTTGTGAGATAAAAAACACACAAGCTCACCTTAAGGACGCACACAAAACGTCCACAGAGCAAGTCGCCCTGCAATGCAAAAGTCACTCGTTTAGTTTAAAGGCTGCTCCACTTTGCAGCACTCTTAGAGTAGATATCTTCTATCTTCGCTCTTATAGTAGATATCTTCTAGCTTCGCTCTTAGCTGCAATACTCTTGTTAGGCACACTTGCCACTACCCTGTTTTAGAGATTTAACTCCTGTGCTGGCTGCACACGGGAGGCCCGCATAGCAGGATATATAGCGGCTAGCCAGCTCATTAGCAATGATGCTAGAGCAACAATTAAAACGTCGATGAAACTAAGATCGCTTGGAATGAAGTTGATGAAATAGACATCCTCATTAAGCAGATCAAAGCCAAACCACTCTTTCCAAGAGGAAGTGATTGGCCTTAGGCTTAAGCTTAATAAGATACCTGGGATAAGACCAAATAAGGTGCCGTAAAGTCCGGTGATAATACCCATCAGTGAGAAAGTACGCACGATCTGAGATCGTGGCATACCCATAGTAAGCAAAATAGCAATCTCACGGCGCTTTTCACTGGTCATCATCATGAGGTTTGAGACGATATTAAAGCAAGCTACAGCTAAGACTAAGAACATGGCGATAAACATGATCTGTCTTACCATCTGAATATCATGGTAGAGCTTGCCTTGTGAGTTAATCCAGGTTGAGAGCATCGCATTTTCGCTGATCTTGCCATAAGTAGCATCGTAAATAATGCGGTTGGTATCCTTAAGTACGCTAGTGCGAATATGGATAGCATTTGGACCTTCTAGCTTGGATATAGTTAGCAACTCATCAAGATCCATTAAGGCAAGCGATCCATCAAGCTGACCGCCTAAATGAATCACACCAATCACTAAAGCTTTGTTGCGATTAGGTGCCTTTAAAGAGCTTTCAAAATCCTTAAAATCATCATGCTGTTGCTGCACATTAGACATGACCATCATGGTCACGACATCGCCCGCACCAACACCTAACTTCTTAGCGATGCTAGAGCCAATGATAATGCGTGGCATCTTGTCATAAGCGCTATTAGATTGCTCACTAGCACTATCCCCTGCTGCAGCTATACTAGTTTTAGTATCTACATCGCTTACCTTAGCGCTGTTGCTGTCATTTGTCTGAGTGTTTGTTTCTGCTGACCTGTTGACCTTGGCCAAGGTGGTATCTTGAGTGATATCTGCCTTTGGGGTATTAACTGAACAATGTCCGGCAATAGACTTGAACTCATCGTGATTGAGGCAATTCATGTCCACGTTGATAAAGCGCTGAATCTCAACTACTTCTTTTTCAGCTTGTGGATCGATACCAGTGATGAGCAAAGGGGCAAATGCACGATTAGCTGAGAGGATGGCTCTTACCTCTGCTGCTGGTGCTGTAGATTGAATGCGCTTATCTTGTTTAAGCACACTTTCAATACCCTCAACATCTTTAAAGTGCGAGTCAGATGCAGTTAAACGTGCTGAAGGGATTACGGATAAGACGCGGTTTTCTAGCTCAGATTCAAAGCCATTCATAGCAGAGAAGCCGACAATAGCTGCAAACACACCTACTGCAATGCCGCAAGTTGAGGCAAAAGAGATGAAACGGGTTAAGGCACCTTTACGACGCGATCTAACGAAACGTAACGAAAGCATCATGCCTAAATTATCAGCCACAGATTTCTCCTGCATTCTTAAGGTGGTTCAATGCCTACCATGACTTACCTTGCTAAGAGCTTAGCTTGGCAAGTTTGGTTACATTTAGCGTTTGGTAAGCTGTTAATTGCTCCCATCACGACTTTTCGTATATCAGCACTAAGTCTTTAAAGACGAATCTAACAGACCTTGCTTACTTATGAGCTTTTAGTTTTTAACTTTACTTCTTTTGCGGCTCTGCTAAGAGCTAATTTGCTAACTACTGAGGCAACCTCACTGTCAGAATCGCTAAAGGTGCCATCTTTAATGACACCACCTGCCATTTCATAGATAGTGTCGCATTGCTTAGCTAAAGACATGTCATGGGTAACCATCACCACTGCTGAGCCTTCATCACGCACTAGCTCTTGTAACAGCTCAAATACCTTAGCTGCATTAGTCTCATCAAGATTACCTGTTGGCTCATCGGCAAGAACCATCTCTGGTGAGTACACTAAAGCACGAGCAATAGCAGCACGCTGTCTTTCACCGCCAGAGAGCTCGGATGGCAAGTGATGCATGTGACTTACTAAACCTACTCGATCTAAAAGATACTGCGCTCTTTCTTTGGCTAAGGCTGGATTTACCTTATCAATAAGCAGAGGCAGCATTACATTTTCAAGCGCAGTAAAGTCACCTAAAAGATGATGAAACTGATAGACAAAGCCTAAATGACGATTTCTAAAACGTGCTTTGGCTCTGCTTGAAAGGCCATTGATGAGTACATCCTGAAAGTAGATATCGCCCTTATCTGGAGTATCTAAGGTACCTAAGATATGTAACAATGTACTCTTACCTGAACCAGACTTACCAACAATTGCGGTCATCTTTGAGGCCTCGATATCTAAATCGACTCCTTTGAGCACAGCTGTCTTGATCTTACCTTCGTCATAAGCGTGCTCGATGCCGCGTCCTTTATATAAAATCTTGTGCATTGTTAGTAGTCCGTTACGGTCACTCTAAACTTACATTAATCAAGGGTGAAGTTTGCTAGTACAAGATAGCTATCTAA
>Gold_p1__coassemble_3516_pt1 | contig 4207 bp, 3 predicted proteins | sample Gold_p1__metabat2_low_PE_009 | metagenome-assembled genome bin Gold_p1 | reverse complement strand
CACACATGCAGTAAAGAACACACCACCGTAGGCCTGCCTGCACCATAAACAAAGCGTACTTCGCCAGGACGCTCAACGATTGGTCGGCTTACTGCTGACTTTTTAGCTTTAGGATTGTTGGATGCCTCTAAAGCCTTAAGAATCTCAATATCTTGCTTAGAGAGGGTATTTTGATTACCTCCTAAAGCGATGATGTCATCAAGGGCACTATCAGCATGAGCAAGACTAAAGCAAGTAGGCACACTCGTAAGCAGCAAGGCGCTCATGCATAAACAGGCACAGGTATTAAGCTTGAACCTCGAAAATGTGCGTTTACCCTGCATGCTTGTACCCTGTATGCATTTATCCTGCATGCTTGTACCTTGCATGGATTGGTGCAGCCAGGTGTAGTTTGGAGCTGCATTGGTAGCAGCAAATTCGTATACAGCTGCAGCTGCATCGGATGCTACTGCAGCGGCTGCTGTATGATTTTGAAAAGACTTGCGTGAGTTCATAAGTACTCCCAGAAGGCCTGCTAGTTAGTTTTAAGTGTAGTTATCAGGCGATCACGTCTGAGATTAAGAGTTCGGATATGTACAGCTGCAATGGATTGTCTAAGTAGTTAGCGGCAGTCTTTTGATTAGCATCAGCAAAGCTAAAGCTAATGAGGGCCCGCTTTTTATGGACTTTGACTTTGAGATCGCGCTTAGAGCTAATCGACTCTTTCCAGTCCACTTGCACAGTGTGGTTGTCTAGATGAATCAAGTTGGCAATATCAACTTGCACCGACAAGCCACCAAGGTTGGTGCTCATGGGATTATTGTCTGTGTAGAAGTTATTGATCTTTTGGTGTACTGCCGAGCCTTGCTCAATATAGGCATAGACCTTATTGATAAGCTGTGCTTGCAGTTGTTTATCCAAAGTTACAGTGCGTAAGTCGCGGATAAAGTCAGACACAAGTGAGTCAATGACAGCTGCTGGTACCTCTTCTTTTGAAGTGAGCTTGTGACTAATACGCCCTTGATTTAAGACCACACCATGTGAGTCCACACTAATCAAATAAGGCTCAATGATGCTTTGCTCGGTGCGATTGATGTAGGCAGCGAGCAGGAGAAAACTCAAAGAGAGCGATAAAACGCACACTGAGGCTACGCTGCCATGTCGCTTAAGTTCATTTACGGTACTTACCACCTTGGCAAGTCCCGAGAGTCTTACAACTCCATTTTGCTGTTTCATAAAAGCCCTTCAATGTAGGCCCAATCTAAAGGCTAGTGCTTCTCATTGCCTAATGAGGCGCAGAGAACTCATTGCCTAATGAGGCACCGACTAAACCATGCCATTACAGGCATGGACTAAAGTTGCTTTAACGCTTGGCGTAAAAGCTTTGGTTTGAGTATTGGCAATGCGCGGTGTAGTAGTTTTTGTAGCGCAAAGATCTAAGCCACACCTGACGCATACGCGTATCGTATTTGCCCATTTGATAGAGGCAAAAGTAGATCATCAAACACATGGTGAATGTGATGATTAAGGTGACGAAGTTGTACGTGAAGATACTTAAGGTGACTAAAGCTAAGGTGTTACACATAAACAGCTCACGGTCGCAGCCTAAGATCTGCGTGCAATTGCCTAAAGCCTTATAAACTCGATGTTCTCTCATAAACTAAATCAGCAAATTGTCTGTATGAATGTGTCAGAGCTATCTTCTAAGCTTGCTTGAGTGCTGTTTCTTTGGTCTTTAACAAAGCTAAAGAAAAATACGAAGTTTAAAAACAAGATCAGCACTGGAGCAATTCAGGATAGACGCGTGTCTTTAAGGTCAAGGTGGCTTGGCATAAAGCCCTTTAAAGTGCGACTTGAGAACTCAAAGAGCTGTAGTTCTAAATCACCATTGCTGCCTTGTGACATCTTTACCGTAAGCTCGTTATTCATCAGAGGTAGTGGTGATGACTGATAAGAGTTAAGGTCATAAACCTCGCTTAGAGCGCTTAAGGTCTTGTTAAAGTAAGGGTGAGAGCTATACACACTTTCTTTAGGCACAAAGACGGATGGATGCTTGTACTTATCGGTGTCTTTGGTATTGGAGTTATTGGCATTAGACTGATTAGAAGAGTCCATGCCATAGCCATTAAGGAGGCCTGAGATAAAGCGATCAATGTGCTCTTCGTATGTAAGATCTGGATTGATAGCTAAGAAGTCTTGTCGTAACTCCTCTAGTGCCTCATCTACATAAATTAAGTCATGTGATGATCTTGCGCTGCTCTGTCTTTGCTGAGCAAAAACTGAAGGCTTAAGCTCTCTACGTGCCATATCCTGAGCTTGCTTGGCATAAGCAGCGCTGTTGTATGCTAAAGAAAGTGGATCAGAGCCATTAGCAGCACGTGGATCTACAGCAGGCTTAGCGCTTTCGTTAATCGCTGCAGCTGCTGCAGCATCGCTGTCAGATGCGAAAGTTCCTGTGGTAGTATCGGCCTTGTGTGAGCTTTCTGGTGCAGTATTCTGTGCACTTTCTGCTGCAGTATTCTGTGCGCTTGATTTTGCATCTGCGCTCTTAGCGTCCACAGGTGGATTGATAGAAGCGCCATTAAAGAAGTTGGTCATGAGGGAATTAGCGCCTAGCAAGAGAGTCATCACCAAAATAATGTAGATGATAGAGCGCATAAAACGGCTGATTTCACCACCAGCAAAGATGAGGGTAGCGCCACAACCAATAATGCCTAAAAGCGCAATGGTAAAGGCAATTGGGCCGGTGGCTGAACGCTGCAGAGCTGAAAGCCACACTTCATATGGCAGACCAGAACCGGCGCTAGCTGCTGAGGCATTAGCATCAGGCATGCAAAAGATGCTCAGATAAACAATGAGCAGCATGACTGATATATAGCTTAATGCCATCAACATGCTGATGGTAAAGGTAGACAAACGTGGTGCGGTGCAGTCAGCATATGAACAGTTAGTTGCACCATGGCTACGAGTATTTCTATTTACAGCATCTGACTTTTGTCCATGCGGATTCCACAGAAGTACTCCATCAGCGCTGTATGAGGCGAGGGTAGCATCAACACATGGTTGCTTAGGAGCATGACTGCTAGTGGCAGTCTTGTTAACTTGAGGGGCTAAACGAGCTCCGAAACAGGCTAGTGACATAGTAAAAACTCCAGAGGCCAAGGCCTCTTTAATACATTTGAATGTCTGAATAGCTCAGGCAGTGTTGTTCTTTTTGTGCATGCAAATGCGATAAATATCGTATTTGTTTGAATGCAGTAAGCTTAATTTGGGCGTGCAAAGGCCTAGGGTGCTAGCCTTGCTCAGCATCAGCATCAGCATCAGCATCAGCATCTGCATCGGCATCAACATGGACTTAGTCCATGCATCGGCCGTAGCTGAATTCATTGGGCTGTGCTTTCGTTTAATGGTTGCGGCTTGGCACCTTAATCTTTGAACTTTGAAAAGCGGGGATTGTTAGGCGCTGCTACGTCCTAAGCGTGTACATAGCTGACGCTGATACACTTGAGAGAGGAGTGCAGCGTCTTGATGGAGTGCCCATTTAGAGTGGGGAGTAATGCTCTTGTTTAAGAGTCGGTGGTAGTAATTAGTTTTGCTAAAAGCAAGATCATTTAGCTCAGTTGACCAAGCTGCATGCACGAAAGCCTGGGAATGAGCAAGGGCATTGGAACAAGTCATAAATAATGGGAAAACTCTTAAGCACCGCCACAATTGGTGATAGAGTCTTCCTCCTCCGAAAAGCAAAATTAGTTGCGCATATTGAAGCTTGACTAAGTCGAGCTTGCAGCTTTGAAATCTATCTTGATTTGCAATCATCAAGGCTATGCATAAGTAACACATGGCCTTATTTACAAACGGTAGTCTTCTTCAGTGAAACTAACCAATGAAAGGCATTGAGTGTCAGCGCTGCAGCATAAGCAACAGCGTATCTAAAGCTAAGGGAACGTAAGCGCCAAAGCATAGGCTCTGTGCCTTTTCAATTGGTCGATATCATGAGAACTACTTAGGCGGTGGCGGGGCGCTATTGAATGCTGCTCGGGTCATCGTCTTTTGAGGCAATGATAGACCCATGGGCGGATTTTCAAAAATTTGCCGAAATAATGATTCATAGTAGATTCAAATGTACGTTTGGGCATTTTGCTAAGGTGATTGCTATTTAGACAAAGTAAGCTTGGTTATTTGACAAATTTGCCATATTTGTATCTATTTAAATGGCTTAAATACGGCG
>Gold_p1__coassemble_3395_pt1 | contig 4323 bp, 2 predicted proteins | sample Gold_p1__metabat2_low_PE_009 | metagenome-assembled genome bin Gold_p1 | reverse complement strand
GCCTCAACAGCCTCATCATCGGTAGTCTCAACTACTTCCTCAGCTACAGGTGCTGGGGCAGCCTGCTCAACAGCTGGCTTAGCCTCAGGGGCAGGAGCTGCTTGCTCAGCAGCAGGTGCTGGGGCAGCCTGTTCTACAGCTGGCTTTGCCTCAGGGGCAGGAGCGGCTTGCTCTACAGCAGGTGCTGGGGCGGCCTGCTCAACAGCTGGCTTAGCCTCAGGGGCAGGAGCTGCTTGCTCAGCAACAGGTGCAGGGGCGGCCTGCTCAACTGCTGGCTTAGCCTCAGGGGCAGGAGCTGCCTGCTCGGCGGCTGGAGCTGGGGCAGCCTGCTCGGCTGCAGGTGCAGCTTGTTCAGCTGCAGGAGCCGGAGCTGCCTGCTCAGCGGCTATAGCGCCCTCAGGAAGGGTCTCGAGCTTATCGCCTACAACATTACTAACTAATTCTGGAGCAGCCTCTAAGGACTTCTCGGCAGCATCAATAGCAGTCTGTTCTACAACAGCGTCGATGGATATTGCATCATTATCAGTATTGCCAAGCTTACCACGGTGGCTCAGGACGAAGTTTAAGGTGTCGGTACCAAACTTAGCAACGTAATCCTGGTAGATTGGGAATGCCTTCTGTTGGAAAGCAGCAAGCTGTTCTGGGGTTAAGAAGGTAATCTTTACGCCCTTGGACTCTAAGGTCTTGAGATAGAGCTTATTGAAGTTCTCAACCATGTTGGTCTGCCAAGCAATGGTTTCCTTAATAGCTTCATCAACAGCCTTCTGGTTAGCCTTGCTCATCTTGCTCATGGTGTCTTTATTGGCAAGCCATACGTGGATGTCGTACATGCCATTCCACATGGTTACGTAAGGCTGGGTCTCGTATAACTTGGAGGTTAAGAACAGAGCTAAGTTGCTTTGCTGACCTTGAATCTGGCCTTTCTCTATAGCATAAGGAACTTCAGAGAAGCTCATGCTAACTGGTTCAGCACCAAGAGTCTTGAAAATGTTATGAGGTGCATTGAAAGGAGGTACACGGAACTTCATGCCTTCAAGATCAGATGGGGATGTAATTTCTTTTACATTGTTACTGATCTGACGAGCACCGGCAGAGTAGAGGCTCTTTAAAGAAATGTTGTGAGGATCTAACCATGACTGCATGGTGGTGAAAACTTCTTCGTCATTTACGAAGTAGTTGATCTGCTCATCGTTTTCAAAGAGGAAAGGAAGCCAGAAGGTGCCAAAACGGTTATCGAGGTTGTACAGATCGGTCGCAGATGCAATCTGAATATCGATGCTGCCGTTTGTTAACATGTCCATGACGCGATCTTGTTGACCAGCAGCCAGACCATTGTTTGGATAGATGTCTGCAGTAACGCGATTGCCTGACTTCTGCTCAACGAGCTCCTTGAACTTGTTGGCACTTAAGTCAACATATGAACCAGCAGTGCGGGCGTGTGACAGACGAATGGTTACGGAGTAATCCGGCTCAGATAAGTTTGAAACTACAGTTGAAACAGCAGTTAAAACAATGCAAGCACCGAATACTGTTGTGAATTGTCCTTTCGGTGATGATACGACTTGTGAAAACATCAGACCCCTTCCTACATCTGAGCACTCATCAAAATCACTTAACTTCTATGTATATAAGTTGGTTTTGAGATGAGCTTATACTGAAAATCGGCAGCATTGGCGGTATGGCAACGGCCAGTGGCCGAATCAGTACCATTACCCTGAGAATTCGTTTTACAACATTTATATGAGTACTTTTCTTTTAGGCTTGAGCGTAAAGAGATCTAATCAAAGCTCATAGATCATCTAGCCATTGGCTTTTATTGCGGTAGCTCAAGTGCAACTTACTGTCTGAAAAGGTTAACTCTGAATTTGTTGTAATAAACAATGATAACAAGTCTACATTTAGACCTATATCCTCATCATTCTAGCAAAGCTATAAAGCCACGTCAGACACGGCTTGATAAAAAGTGATCTCTGTTGTAAAGAAAGTTCTTGATCACTTCAATTTCAGCTTAGTTGAGAGTGTTTTTGCGACTTTTGAATTAACTTGCACCCAAACTAAACATAAAAATTCAAATTTGATCTCCACTATTTGGACAATAGCCCTCTGAGACAAAACAAAACAGCCCCGTCTTTGTGGACAGGGCTGCTTTAGATAAAGATCGTAATAGTTTTAGTTTTTAGTCGCTAAGATCTAGAAGCGATGATGCGAGTCGTTAGAGTTGTTTGAGTCATTATATGGATCGTTAAAGTTGGCATCAGCGTTGTTCTGATCGCCTCGGTAAACATCCTGATCATTGCGCGGATCATTAGATGCAAAATTATCGTGCTCAGATCTATTAGGCTCACCATTATATGGGCTGTGTGGATCAAAACCTTGACCATTAGGATCGTAGCCTTGGCCATTTGGGTTAAAGCCATTTGGATTAAAACCATTTGGATTAAAACCAGGGCCGCCTTGACCATTAAATGGACCGTTAGGATCGTAGCCTTGACCATTTGGGTTAAAGCCGTTTTGGTTAAAGCCTGGACCGCCCGGGCCGCCTTGACCATTAAATGGACCGTTAGGATCGTAGCCTTGGCCATTTTGGTTAAAGCCGTTTTGGTTAAAGCCTGGACCGCCCGGGCCGCCATGACCATTAAATGGATCGTTAGGATCGTAGCCTTGGCCATTTGGGTTAAAGCCGTTTTGGTTAAAGCCTGGACCGCCCGGGCCGCCTTGGCCATTAAATGGACCGTTAGGATCATAGCCTTGGCCATTAAACGGGCCGTTAGGATCATAGCCTTGGCCATTTGGGTTAAAGCTGTTTTGGTTAAAGCCTTGACCGCCCGGGCCACCTTGGCCATTAAACGGGCTGTTAGGATCGTAGCCTTGGCCATTTGGGTTAAAGCCGTTTGGGTTAAAACCTGAACCGCCAGGGCCGCCTTGAGGGCCCGGGCCATTAAATGGACCATTTGGACCATAGCCGTTGAATGGGCCGTTTGGATTAAAGCCTGGGCCATTTGGATTAAAGGCAGGGCCATTAGCGTTAAATTGGCCGCAGTTATTGTAGTTGTAGCCTTGGTAGTTTTCCATTAAAGGATCAGGGCCAAAACGGTTTGGTCCTACGGTACCTGGCTGGACTAGCAGCACGATCATGTAAATAAGGACAGCAATCCACCCTATGATCAATACCGCCACGAGACCAACTGCGGATGCTTCAGTTTCAAAAGCATCAGAAAAAATAAGAGCAAGGAGCACCATTGCAAGGAGTGTGGCAAAAGGTATAACTGAATACCAACCACTCTTATTGGTGTCATGCAGACGGCGGATAGTTACCATCCAAATCAGCCAAGAGATCGCAATTGAGGCAAGTAGGTTGAGAATCTCTCCGATAGTGCTCAAATATGAAAGGATGCTAAGAGGGATGTTCAATAAGATTGTGAACAGATAGAACCACCAAAACTCAGATCTTGATGCACGATCTTTCCAATTAAAAGGTTTTTCTACTATGCAAACCTTGATGGCACGCTGAAAATTCATAAACCAATCCTCAATGCTCTTGATTAGACTGTCAGTACATATCTGTTAGATAAATATGTGTAATGAGGCAGTAACTAAAGATCGTATCAAAAATCACCAAGCCATGCTCAATCTCATTGAGCAAAATCTAACACGACTCGCATCCATTACAAACAAAACAGCCCCACTATTAAAATAGCGGGGCTGCTTTGTGACATTTATAAGCGTTTGGAGCAAGCTTAAAAATAAAGCTGCTTAGCAATATAACTATTACTGCTGATTGTTCTTGTCCTGAGGCTGAGCTTCACTTGTTGCAGGAGTTTCCTCATTAGCTGCACTAAGAGTCTCGTTAGCAGCAGGCTCTGACATGTTGTTGTCTGTTGGAGCAGACATATCATTAGCTGTAGTGGCTGACATATCAGGTGCACTGTATGCGGCAGCAGCAAGAGGATTTGGACCGTACTTGTTTGGACCTGGAGTGCCTGGCTGCACAAGTAAGAAGATCATATAGCCTGAGCCGCCTATAGCAACAATGATTCCAAGAGCAAATAATAAGTCTGAGCCACCAAAAAGACCTATAGCCAGCATTGTAATACCAACTATAGATGCGCCTGCTGGTAATAAGATCCAAAAGCCGCTCTTATCAATGTCGTGTAAACGACGGATAGCTGCAACAGTAGATAACCACCAAATGGCGATGTTAATGACTAAGGCAATGACTTGGCCGATAAGTGGAATGGCATTGAAAATAGCGGCAATGATGCCAATAGCGATGGTATAGTAAACGAAATAAATAATTGATTATTAAGTGACATTACCATCGGT
>Gold_p1__coassemble_2467_pt1 | contig 5448 bp, 4 predicted proteins | sample Gold_p1__metabat2_low_PE_009 | metagenome-assembled genome bin Gold_p1 | reverse complement strand
CATCTTTTGTTAACAAAAAGATTCGCTCTCATATATCTGCGCTTTATCCTGCTCAACCCACTCTACCGCAACAGATTAGACCCCCATTTATACTCATTAGTGCCGCTTAAGCTAATCGACATCATGCTCTTATTATTTCAAAACTAGTATGCTGCTATGTTTTAGCTAGGAATTGAGGCGCATAATAGAGTCTTGCCGACTCTTGGAGACCTTCTTTTATGATTAAGCCGATTTTAGGTATATGTGCAGCCCTGCTTCTTTCTTCTAACTGCATTGCATCTCAAAGCAGTGACTACAATGTAGTTTCCGCTGAAATTATTGAGCAAAATTCTACTAGCTCAGCAAACAATACCTCTACAGCAGCAGTTAAAGCTGCTATCGATCTTAGTACCCCTGTCGACTACGAACGCTGTCACCATACTCAAGATCTGGCTAAATTCTTGGATTCCATACCTAAAAATGATGCTAAAAGCCTAGCTCAATTAAAGAAGTTTCTAGTGGGCTGCCGTGAACTACTAACAGAGCGTATTTCAAACACTCAAAAAGAGATTAGCAAGCTGCAGCAAAGGCAGGAGTAGCTCTTAAGCTTTCCTCTATATCTTTTTGATAGTCTAAGTCGTTGCTTTAGCCTATGCCTGTAAAATCGCTTCAGCCTATGGCTTTGGCATTGCTTTAGTTCGTGCATGCAGGCAGGCATTGCTTCAGCCTATGGCATTGGCATTGGCTTAGCCTATGGCTTTAAAAGAACATTAGCCTATCTGCCGCTTAAGTCCTCTAAGCGGCATTTGAATTCACTTCATACAAGCGCACCAACCCATAAGTACTCCCATAAGCCAGTGGTGCGCCTACGCTTGTATATTATTTTTCTAAACTGGTCTGCCCGAAGCAAGCTTCTCAAAAGCACTCAGTGGATCATAGGCACTCTTGAGCTCTTCTGCCTCACGACCGTAAAACTCTCTAACCTCAAAACGAATTGACTTTTCAAAGTTCTTGCATTGTTCAACTACAGGGCCTGAACCATTTGCAATGGCATACTTAAACAAGTCTAAAGCACTGAGCATTAGAGAGAAGTAGCAATTAGCTTGTTTTGCTGCAAGAGCTTGAGAGTTACAGTAATGCTTAGCTCCAAAGAACAAAGCAAAGCCTTTGCGGTATGCATGTTTTGCCTCATCGGTGCAGAGATCATCGATTGATGACAAGAGCTCATAGGCAATCTTGTGCTCGCCTACATTGTTATGCGCCACTGCCTTAAGGCTAAGTAAATCCACTGTTAGCTGATCTTTTGGCAGTAACTCAAAAGCCTCAATGATCTGACGATGTCTACCATCCTCAATAAAGAAGTCAGCTAGCTGATCTGGATCGGTTGGCAGTGAGGCAGCAACTGCAGCAATCTGTGATTGTAGATACTCACGATAAGCGTCAGATAACTGCAGCTCATCAGCTTTCTCATTGTTAATGATCTCGCCATCTGAAATACGCTTATTCAGCCAAGCTGAGATCGATCTTAAGACATCGTCATCAGTGCAGCCATCAATACCAGCTGCGATAATCTTAGACCATTTGATCGGCGCTTCAGAAAGCTTCACTGTAGTGTCACTCTCTGATTCGATCATCATGATGATGTCAAAGAATCTTCTTGATAACTGATCATCTAAAGGTACAAGAGTACCGTTTTCCTGTACTGCTCCCTTAGCAATAGATCTGAGCCAATGATTAACAGCAATTGGATTACTGCTCTTATTGACTAACTCTTTGAGCTCAGGCCATAAAGGTGAGTTCTTCACATCCTGCAGCAACTTGAAGGTGACCTCTTCTTCATCTATATCAAAGTTCTCTTGAGGAACAAGCTTGCTGATGAATTCTTCAAAGTTATTGGCAAGAAAAGTAATCTTGTAATCATCTTCCTGATCAACATGCACTACTTGCGGCTCACCGTGTTCCATGTGACGTCCGCATTGTCTGTAATCAAGAAAAATCATGTCATGTCCAGCAGATGGACAATCACAAATAGCCACGCCAATATCAGGATAGCCCCATTCCTCAATCATGAATTTAGAGCCTAACTGACCAAGTAATGAATAAGATGTTTCTTTACCGATGGCTAAGAACGAGCTGATAGCGACATGGTCTGATGCCCAGGTGGTTGGTTCAGAGCAAGGGCAAGCGTCATTTACTGGCACACCGCCATTCTTGACACTCATAAACAGGATGTAGGACTTAGGAAGTTTAACGTTCAGTTCTTGCTCAACCTCAGCGATTGTAGTTGCTGTAGGTAAAGGCTCACAAAACTCTTTAGAACTATACTCACTATCATCCCAGAACTTATCGAAATCTACGGACTCAAACATCCTAATCCCCTTACACCTTCGTATATAAAGTGAGTAATTAACAACCTAAGCAATCTGTCACATTGATGACACCATGCTGTGCTGACTAAAAAGCTTTCATAGCTTTAGCAAGCCCAAAGTTTTGAAGTTGCTTAGCTACGTTCATTTATAGCAAACGGAAAGCTAGTACCTGCACTATCTAACTCTGATCTTGCCAGATCTCACAATGTAATTATCGATCTTAATGCTGTTCTTGTGATCGCTACTCATTTCTTTTCTATAAGCCTGATAAACGGCACCTTTATACGCTGAAAACGCTAAACAAGTTGTAAGTTGTATGGGAGGTCGGCATCTTAAATCTCACAACATTTGATAGGACAGTCAGCTAATGACTGCCTATTCATCAGAAGATGACGGCATGCATCATCAATGAGCCTGCTTAGGCAATCACATTTGGCTTGAAACTTTAGATGTTGGTCTTTTCAAATCTCATGACCTGAAAGGATTATTAAGAGGCGGGAACAATTAGCAGATAGATGCCATCAAATGGAGAGGTTAGCCATGAGCTGCAGATTGGATAGATGTAGTGCAGCTCATGTTAATAATGTTAGCGTATTTGCCTAGCGCTAAAGATTAGATGAAGCGTAACATGTGAGTTGCTACAAGCTCATCGGTATGCAGAGCTCTAAGCTCAATACGGTCTTCTAAGATAAGACCAAAGCCTGCCTGAGTGCCACCCTTTGGCAGGGTAGTGGAGCCTGGGTTGGCATTGATAAGACCATTTTTCTTCTCAAAGAATCCTGCAACGTGGGTATGACCACTAAAGACAATATCGCCTTCTTGCAGACCAAGCTTGTCACGCATTGAGACAGCCTTCTCCATCTCCTCGTGATCGATCTTGTATAAGTGACCATGAGTGAGCATGATGCGCTGATGCTTGACCTTTTCACCAGCCTTAGCATTTGGATCTGGAACTAAGATAAAAGCGTATGGGGCATTGCAAGGATAGCTCAGCTGCATAGACTCAACTTCTGCATCGCAATTACCACGAACAGCAATGACACGATCCTTGTAGGCATTTAAAAGCTCAATTGCCTTTGGTGGAGAATACTGATCTGGAATTGGATTGCGAGGACCATGGTTGAGAATGTCACCCAAAGTAACCAACTGATCGCAATTGTACTTATCAAAGTAGCTCAGAGCCTTGGTTATAGCTGCTGCATCCCCATGCAGATCTGAAATCACTAGGTATCTCATACACACTCCACTATCATCGAAAAAGGGAATATGGCGGCCATCTGTGCTTAACATATATCCATTGATTATCTGGCCACCAGAAAAATAGTTTTTAGCATTGTAATTGACTATGCTAGCGATGCATATGTCTAATAACCAATAATGAACAACTATCTTAACTTTTCATTCCAAAACCAACTCATCACACGCATTAAACCGCATGAAAAAGAGCATCTTCAAAGTTATCTGCACTAAGTGGTTTATCAATTCTCTTCAGCTGTAAAATATTAAGCCCTAATTACAGATGATTGTTGTTTGTTAATTGAGCTTGTTAAGAGTAGCGCTTGCTGCTCTTATTAAGCATGATTTGTCTTTATCAATGCCTTGAGCAAAGCACGGTGCGCTAAATTAAGATGAGAAGTTTAGAGTTATTTGCAGGTCTTGGCGGTATGGCCAAAGGGCTTGATATGGCAGGCTTTGAGGCTGAACATCTAGTTGAGCTCAATCATCAAGCTTGCAATTCTTTACGAGCAAACTTCAATCCCGATCTTGTCTTTGAGGGTGACGTGCGTGCTTTTGATGCCACTCCTTTTGCTGGTATAGATTTATTGGCAGGCGGCCCTCCTTGTCAGCCATTCTCTCTAGGAGGTCTATCAAAAGCCCACCATGATGAGCGTGATATGTTCCCTAATACAGCTCGCATCCTTGCTCAATGCTGCCCCAAGGCTTTTATCTTTGAAAATGTGAAGGGATTGGTGCGAAAAAGCTTTCAAGAATACTTTGAATACATCTTGCTCACCTTGACCTATCCTTTGGAGCAAAGGTCGGATGATGAACCATGGCAAATGCACAAAGCGAAGCTTGAGAAAATCGATCTTAACAACTATGGCTCTGTCTCATACACCGTAAGCTATAAGCTACTCAATGCAGCCGACTATGGTGTACCGCAACGCCGTGAGCGTGTCTTTATTGTGGGTGTGCGCAACGATCTCAAGCTAAAGTGGGATTTTCCACCACCTACCCATTCTAATAAAGCTTGCAACAGTCTTTTTGAACAGCTTTCAGACAAACTCATGCCATGGGTAACATTAGGCGAGGCGCTTAAGGGCATTCCTGAGCCTGATCAAGATGGTACGTTCAAGGTAGATCATATCTTGCGTAGTGGCGCGAGAATTTATGAAGGTCACACTGGCAGTCCACTTAATGAACCAGCAAAGACCATTAAGGCTGGTGCCCACGGCGTTCCAGGTGGTGAGAACATGATCCGTTTTGATGATGGATCGGTACGCTATATGTCAACTTACGAGGCTAAAATTGTTCAGACTTTTCCTAGCGACTATGTAGTCACTGGAGGAGCAAGTGCAGCTCTGCGTCAAATTGGTAACGCAGTTCCTGTCAAGCTTGCTTATATACTTGGCAAGCAGCTAAACCAAATGTTGCAGGAAGCATCCGAAGAGACAGCTTAGAACTGACTTAAAGCAAAGGTATTGGAGCAATTAACTGCTAGAAAAAGCAGAGGATTTGGCTATTTCAATGACTGCTATGCACAGATGCATTAGTCAGCATTAAGATAGATTGCTCGTGAATTGAGACTAATTGTGAGGATGTCCGATGTAGCTCAAAGCCAAAGGCCTTGAGCTTAAAGAGGTGTGGATTAGCTTTGTGGCTGTTAATACTCGTTTTGTGAGGATTGACGACGAGTGTATGAAGATACAACAAACTCGTCGAGCATCTTTTGCTCTCTGCGCAGCTCTTCTTTGAGACGCTTTTGAGTCTGCTGCTCAATGAGCTTCTCAATGATCTTGCGTTCCTTTTGACGAGTCATATACAGCTGACGCTTTTGCTCGGTGAGCATTTCTAAACGCTTGAGCTCTTGGCGCTGCTT
>Gold_p1__coassemble_1955_pt1 | contig 6328 bp, 3 predicted proteins | sample Gold_p1__metabat2_low_PE_009 | metagenome-assembled genome bin Gold_p1 | reverse complement strand
CGCCACTCCAATACAGACATTGCCCCTCAAGGTCCGCAGAACATCTCAAACCTCATCATTAGCATCTTTAAAGGCTCTAAAAGACCAGCTCATGCCTTCTAAGCCTTTGAGCCAGTAGTCTTATACAAACTTATCATCTAAACGCAGCACAAGAAATACGCATAAGAACCGGGAATAAGCCACCACTAAGGATCCAGGATTGCCATATTTGCCTTCGTTGCCACAGATGCAGTTTAGCCGCACTTTATCGAGCAGGCATGTAAGTATGATAGGTATAAGCCTTGGCACTAAGAGCTCCAATCTATGCTAGGAGAGCACTCTCATCATCATCAGCATCAGCATCAGCATCAGCACAAGCATAAGCATAAGCACCAGGTCTAACAGCAGTGCCTACCCACGAAGATCGCATCTAAGCTTAAGTATTGCCGCATAAAAGCATGAGCTCACAGAGTCATGCACAACAATATACTTATGATTCTATGCTGCATAGAGTTAAGTATTGCCGCTGCCAAAGGGATTGCTCAAGAGCTGTTGAGATCTTCAAACAAGTTAGTCTTTACCTTGGAGATCTTGCCGCCAATTACTTAATCCATCGCCCGTGATCATGTTAATAGCTAGACCACTGCCTAAGAGATCTTGCCGTTTTTACCAAAAGCCACGATCCAGCACTTGCACTCATATGCTCTAAGTAGAGATCGCCGCTCTTTGCCGCGTTGCCGCCCGCCCCAATACATCTGCGCGATAAGTTCTGAGATCTTAAACTTGCTTTCCAATACATCTGCTCGACAAGCTTTAAGATCTTAGATTTACCTTGCCTTAGCTGGCATGATCCTACGGCTTTGATCCCGAGCCATAATCTTGCCGCTTTGAGCGGGCCACTATGATGTGAGCCAGTTTACCGATTTCCGCATGATCTTCTTGCCGTGATCTTGCCGCTGTTGACCTAAAAATCACGATCCCTCAGTGACGCCCGCACGCCCTAAAATAAGATCGTCGCACCTTGCCGCATTTGCCGTTAACGTAAATCTAGCATCCAGATAGGCGCTGAGATCTCTATATAAGCTGCGCACTAAACGCTGTGATCCCGTGGCTTTACTCAGCCTAATTCTAGCGCCCACCTAGGTTCTGTGATCTCTATATAAGCTACGCACTAATCGCTGTTGATCCTCTCGATTTGAGCCGGCTGCTATGATCTTGCGTCCATGATCTTGACGCTAGTTACTTGGTTGCTACTGTGTTCTTGCCGTATTAGACCCAAACGCGGTGATCCATCTATATAGATTGCCATGGCAACAACATAAGATCACGGCTGTGCTATCTGTACTATCTATATAAGATCGCGGCTAGATGCAGTCTGTACTATGCGCCAAATATATAGTCTCAATAAGTACTGATTGCAACAATTTAAGATCGCAGCTTTGCTATACAGATTGCGATGGATAAAAGATGAGATCACGGCGGTGCTATCTGTACTATCTGTATAAGAACGCGGCAGTATGTGGTCTGTACCATGTGCCAAATATATAATCTCGATAGGCACTGAGATCTTTAAAACCTAGATCCCTTAAAGAAATATAAGGTATCACAAATAAGCCTATTCGAACCCAGAGACTGAGTACGAATCAGGTCTATCCTCTGCCAATATCTAATTGGCTTATTGGCAGATCGAGTGCCTTTACTAATTCTTTTTGTTGTTTTGAAAGCGCTGAGGTTAATACCCATTCATCATTCTGTTTCCTACATGTTATATCCATAAGTCTAGCTATAGCGCTATCTAGGTCTATACGAGATTTAGTCAGATACGATCTCAGCTTGTTTTCAAGAGTTTTACGCAAGATCAGTCCAATGAATGCTAGAAACAGTTTTCCATTAATACTTTCTTGATTATTAACCTGCAGGCCTTCATCTGGAATGTCATTTTTGAAGATGCTAAATGACTTCTCAACGCAGTCTTTAGCCCGATAAATATCAAGCACTTCGTTAGGCGATAAGTCATTCCTAGTACAGAACAAAGCAAAACAGCCGCATAGTTCTAAAAGCTCCGAGTAATGCTTCTCTTTAAGCTCAAAGCTAAGTCCATCATCTTCATTTTCATTAATATGAAAGAACTGAGAGTATAGCTTTAGCTTAGACTGACCAAGTCTAGTTGCTGTTTTTAGCTCTTGAGCAATCTTTGCTACATATGAGTTGAGTGTTGACTCATCTCTTGCTGAAGAAAGTGGTGACTTATACATCATAAGCCTTGTATTTATACGGCCAATAGTAAACTCCTTCACACTACAACGTATAGTTTCATCATGACGCTGTATTAGCGAAGTATTTGACGATAAAGGGCTACCTCGCCAATCTAACACTTGATTTCTTATGTCTTTGCTCAGATCGAGAGGCGCTCCAACGATAAACTCGCATCCATGCTGCCTAGCTATATCAAGTGGTTCAGAGACGGCAAAGCCACCATCTAAAACTAAGGTTAGTGGAACATCTAGCTTAAGACCATTTAACCTGGCCTGCTCTAACACATAAGGCAAGTTAGTAAAGTCATTAATAGAGCCGTTATAGTAGCTAAAGAAGACTGGTAGCTTGCGTTCAATGGTGCAAAACATTCCTACATTTACCTGAGGAAGTCTTTCTTTATCGCGGTTATATCCCCATGCAACCATTGGCAACGATGTAGAGTAGTTCGATATTGATGTTACGTCGTAACAAATACAGTCATCTGCACAGCAGTATTTTGTCCACTCCTTGAAGAAGTCATTGCATTGAGCAGTGGTTATTTCCTGATAAAGCTGACTCAAGCCTTGCGATGTTATGACCCCATCAGTAAAGCACATATGCTTATATGTGAAATGGTCGATATTTGTTAGCCCACCTGGTGCACCAGCCCCGAAAAAAGCCCCAACAGCAAGTATCTTGTTTGCTAAAGCGTCACCGAATGAGTTTATAAGTATTTGATCTAGAGAGTGCTCTCTAGCTAAAGAGTGACATGCGATTGAATAGCCAAAAGCAGCTTCGTTTGATTTGCGCTCAATACTGACAGGTTCTTTACTCGCTTTTCGAGGACGTCCAGGCCCTTTAACTTTGGAAAAAGTTGGGGGTTTTACATTTAAGAAAGAGAAGTAGTTTGAGTTTGGATGGAACATCTTAGCTCCATCAATTGGATCTATAACCAGCCTTCCGATAAGCAATCTATCATGTTTAAGTCGCCCTTCATGTCTATAGCTCTTTATACGGTATTTGACATATGTAGTGCCTTTACCCTGCTTATATAACTCATATCTACTATCGTCTGGAAGCGGAATCGATATCTCAGTGTAAAGCATATATATTATGCTCCATATTTAGTATTTCTAGGGTATCACAGAATAAAAAAAGCTAGAACATGGTCTAGCTAAAGCATATACATTCAAGGATGTTGAGTAACGTGTTCTTCTGCTACTTAACGTTACTGCTACTTAACGTTACCCAACAATAAATTTAGGGATGCAGGTTTTAACGACCTGCATGTAAGTAAGATAGGCATGAGCAATGGTACTAAGAGCGCTAATCTATGCCATGTGAGCAGATTATCATCAGCATAAGCACTAGACAAGAACATCAACAAAGGAGTTCTTCTTGCTGCCAGAGGCATTTAAGTTGCTCTGTGAAGAGCGCATGTCTTCTGGGAGCGGGGCACCATTGTTCCTGCTATTGCCAACACCACTTGGGAGCGGGGCACCATTGTTCCTGCTATTGCCAACACCGCTGTAACCATTGGTGTTGGTGGTGGATAATGAGCCTGCGGCACCTAACCACTTCTTGGCTTGATCAGCTGACATGCCGAAGTTGTTCTGAAGATGAGTTAATACACGATCCAAATCATCGCCATGATAGCCCAAAGCGCCGTTATTTGGACCATAGGTAATATTGGGTTTTGGACCATAGGTAATATTTGAGCCGTTAGGTTTTACCGTCATTGCTCCCTGGATAATTTGTTCAATTCCGAGCACGAGTGTTTCGCCCAAAGGGCCAAAAACGCCGTCTTTTACAGCTTGATAAAGATCAATATCAGAGCCGACAGGTGTTGGCGGTTTTGCACCTTGGGCGTTAGGTGATAGCGAAGTTGCTCCCTGGATAATATTTTCAATTCCGAGCACGAGTGTTTCGCCCAAAGGGCCAAAAGCGCCGTCTTTTGCAGCTTTGTAAATATCGTCTATTGCAGCTTGGACAATATCAATATTAGAGCGGCCTGCTGCTGGCGACCTTGCACCTTGGACAATATTAGAGCGGCCTGCTGCAGTGTCCTGTGCAACTGGATTAGCAGTCTTCTGACGTTCGCCTTGTACTTGCTCGTTCGCACCTGCGTTACGTGGGGCAGCGCTCTTATTTGTAGCGCTAGATTGGTACCCATATACGATCTGTGTGCTGTTGCATACGTTGGAAATGGACATAACTAACTTTCTCCGATTTATGTCTACGGTAATGCTAGACGAAAACTTATGATTTTCGACTCATGTCAACGTTATCGCTTGACTTACATCGTTTAATTGTGCGCTTTAGTTCAGAAGCCACTGTACAAAACTTCTAAACTCATTTACTAGCATACAGGAGTAACTCCACTGTGCTGAGTTGTTGTTCCTTTTTTGTTAACTAAAATATTACTAAATGAATAGGGAAGCGTCAAGAATTAGATAAATATCGCGATCCTACAAAATGATCTGGATCACATATAGTACAAACTCTACTCGCCTATGCGTATATTCATAGTTGTGGTGAGAGCATAAGCCTTTAGCCTCAGGCCTTATGCTTAATATTTATAGTGGTGGTGGAAGCATAGGCCTATAGCCACTAGCTTAAGCTTAAGGTGCCAGGCGTTATGTGTCTGGCGTTAGGCTTCATACTTCGGGCTATTGGCTATAGCTGAGGTTTTAGCTTAGGCATCAGGAATGTCGGTAATGCCAGCTTGTACGAGCTTACACTGAGCTGGTGGCTGCGGGCGCTCCTTGCGCACGGCTGTCTTTTTAGTGGCGCTTGGTGGAGGCGGATTGAGCCATGAGTCAACCTCATAGCCACAGCCGGTGCCGGCAGGGACAGGTGCTTGGGTAACACAATTTGGGCTATCTGATGGGCACTTGAGGCGCACATGCATATGAGCCTGATGACCAAACCAAGGACGCAGCTTAGTTAAAAAGCCATTGTTTGGTTTTTGCTCGTAGACACGGCACATGTGCTTTTTAATCATTGGGGCGACAAAGATGCGATCGACACGTGGGTCAGAGGCGGCTGCTTTAATGTACAGCTCAATAGATTTAGTGAAGGTACTCTGAATCTGATGACCTTTGACGATATAGACATCCTCAGGATTAATTAGCTCTTGTTCACTCTTACGTGGCAGGGCAAAGTCAAAAGGTAAGTCGACATCGATACCGGTGTTGTGGGAGGCATGAGCTGACCTAAGACCATAGGTACCACCATAGCGTAAGGACAAATCACCAATTAACAAAGGTGGCAGACCAAGTTTTGAGCTGCGTTCACTTAAGTCATGTAGGTATTGCACCATGAGCGGGTGAGCAAAGTTACGTGGGCCTCGGCGCTGTACTTGATAGTCTTGATCTTTATCTGAAAACTCAGCGGCATTAGCAATGCAACCAGCCGAGGTAGTGCCGTAGATACGGCTTTTAGATCCACGATAAGGGGTAAAGTGGGAATCAAGCTCATAACCTTGAGCTTGAGCCTCTTTATAAGCAAGCTCATAGCTTGCAAAGTCAGAGTGGCGTGAGTGTGGTTTAGCTGCAGCTACTTGAGGTGCCTTTACAGGTTGAGAAGCATTTACAGGGCTATTTGCTTTAGCCTGTGCTGCCACGTGCTCAGTGGCAGTAGCCTTAGAAGCACTGTCATTTGAAGATGAGCAAGCGGCTAAAGTAGCGCTCAAGAGCAAGCATGAGGCTAAGGTGGTGAGAGTACGATGTGGTTTGGTCATAGCTAAAAAACGGCAAGAATAAGAACGATCAAACTAGATCATGTCATTAGTATACAAGTAATGCAAACCATCAAGCGCTAATTTATCAGGCTGATATGTACTCAAGAGATGGCCTGCAAAGCTTACACAGGCCATGGATTAGATTACAACCATAGCTAGCTAATAACTAAAAGAAGTGCAAGCAACAGCACGCTCATAAGCTTAGCTAGCCTGTAAACAAAGCAGCAAATAGTGATGCTAGCTTTAGCAGTGCGCTGTTTGGGCAGCTTGCTAAGCTTGCATCCTTCTATTCACTTGCATGCATGGATTAGCTTAAGCACGTTTATGGCCGTCAGTGGCTGTCTAGGCTGATACGGCTATATTTGCAAGGCA
>Gold_p1__coassemble_1706_pt1 | contig 7056 bp, 5 predicted proteins | sample Gold_p1__metabat2_low_PE_009 | metagenome-assembled genome bin Gold_p1 | reverse complement strand
GAGCGGCTTGAAAGCTTAACTCTTTTGAAGAGCCCATATTGGCCAAGAGCACTTACATCTTTTTCATGGATTGTATTGGTCTTGAGTGCAGTTATACTTGCAGGTAAGACAGACCAAGGATAAGGCTGTATAAGCTTTATCCTTGGTAAGGGGCAAGTAGATAAGGCCAAGTTAGCCTTATCCTTGGCGTGTGCAAGTAGATAAGGCCGATCGGGCTTTTTTGATGGTCTTAGCGCTTAAGGGTATAGATGTTCTTAAGGCGCTCAAGTGCGGCTTTGAGAGTTTCGTCTTTTTTGGCAAAGTGGAAGCGGATGTAGTTTTGGACATCTTCTTTGAAGAAGGATGAACCTGGTACTGCGCCTACACCAACTTTTGCAGCTAAGTCCTCACAGAACTCATGATCTGAGCTATAGCCAAAGTCACCAATATCTACTAGTACGTAATAAGCACCCTGAGGGCTATAGTAACTTAGACCAATCTCATCTAGACCTGAGCAGAATAGCGCACGTTTTTGCTCATACTTTTCTTGAAGATCTTCATAATAGCTATCGGGCAAGGTAAGGCCTGCAATTAAAGCCTCTTGCAGTGGAGCTGCAGCGCCTACAGTTAAAAAGTCATGTACTTTACGCACCGCATCGATAATGTGAGCAGGACCCTGTACATAGCCTAAACGCCAGCCAGTAATGGAATAAGTCTTAGAAAAAGAGTTGCACACTAAAGTACGCTCTTTCATGCCATCCATAGTAGCTAAGTGAATATGCTTATATGGCTTGTAGATGATGTGCTCATAGACCTCATCAGTGATCACAAAGGCATCATAGCGCTTCACAATCTTGCAGATAGTCTCCAGCTCTTCTTGAGTAAATACCTTACCGCATGGGTTAGATGGATTACATAAGATAAGTGCCTTAGCTCCCTGCTTAAAAGCGTTCTCTAGCTCCTGCTCATCAAAGGTGAATGCTGGTGGCTTGAGCGGAACATAGATTGGCTGAGCATCGCATAAGATAGAGTCAGCACCGTAGTTCTCATAAAAAGGTGAGAAGATTGCTACCTTATCCCCTGGGTTTACTGTAGCTAAAACACTAGCCATCATGGCCTCAGTCGAGCCACAGGTAATCACCAGCTCGCTATTTGGATCGACCTTTTGTCCTGAGAAGTGCTCAATCTTCTTAGCTAAAGCCTCACGTACATTCTGCGCACCCCAAGTAATGGCGTACTGATGTGGGCCGGTCAAAGCCACCTTACTTAAGCTCTCAGTGAGCTCTTGTGGCGGATCAAAATCAGGAAAACCCTGAGAAAGATTAATAGCATCGTATTTGAGACAAACTCGAGTCATGCGACGAATAACCGAGTCGGTAAATGAAGCGGTACGTAATGAAGTTTGCATCGATTATCTCTTTTTAATCAAAAAGTCCCAAATGAGCACGCCCTGCAAAGCAAACTAAAAGGCTAGCTGTGCAAAGCCATATAAAGCAAACTAAGCCTCTCGCTATGCAAAGCCATGTAAAGGCTAAATGTTTTGCAAAGCCATTACCGGCATGCGCTCAGCAATTCAAGTTATGAGCCTGCACCGCGTGGCCAAGTTACGAGCTTGCAACGCGTGGCAATGCCTTGCGCACATCATATAGCGCCCGCACACGAGAGTGCATAGAGCAGCAAAGAGCACATAGCAGCGCACTGTGGATAGCTGCAATCAGCATATACATGCACCATGTTGCGATCTGCAAATGGTGCCAAGAGCAGTTAACAGGTGCAGCACAAGATCTTATGGCCTGTTATTTTTCGACCTTGCGATCTTAAGCTTTAATAGACTCTGCCACAGTCCCTGAGCTCTGTGTATGCCTCGCCTTTATTAGCATGTGAGATCAGGCTATAGAGCTCATAATGAGGTGGACAAGAGGATGCTCTGCTGCTGATTTTTCCTTTGGGAATAAATTAAGTGACAGTGGCATAAATAAGAGGCCTGATGGTCTAAAGCTATTGCTATGATGGTACTTGAGGCCTCTTATGCTGTATCTATTTATGAGCTATTGAGAATAGCCGCTGCCACGATTGAATAAGTTATCTGGGTCTAAGGCTGACTTAATCGCTCTCATGAGAGCTAGCTCGTCTGCATTAACCTCAGATAAGAAGTAATCACGCTTATGACGGCCTAGACCATGCTCAGCTGCTACCTTGCCACCAAGCTCATAAACTCGATGGTAGAGTGATGACAAGATATTCTTTAAGGTCTCAGGCCATAAAGAGACGGCTAAATCATCCTTGAGAATGCACAGATGTACATTGCCATCACCTGCATGACCAAAGGCAAGGATACGCACACCAGTCTTCGCCGATAGCTCTGATACATAGTCTACAAAGTCGGCAATGGAGCTTAATGGCACAACAGTATCTACCGGCTCCCAAATACCAGACGCTTGCACAGCCTTGGCTAAGGCTGAGCGCACTGTCCAGACAGTGTTAGCAGTTTGCTCATCATCAAGTGCTAAGAACTCAATGTCATGATGTTCTTTGAGAACTTGAGCGCATCTTAATAAGCGTTCATGTGCCTCTCCTTCTTGACCATCAAAAGTGACGACGAGATATGCAGTGCACTGTGATAACGGGAATGACTTTCCAACAAATTCCTCACCAATAGCAATAACTTTGCGTTCCACAAACTCAATTGCGGTAGGCTCTAGCAGTGCACGCTTAATCTCATTTACTGAGATAATAGCCTCATTAAGCGACTTAAAGCCTACTAACGCATGGCAAGTACTCTCAGGCTTGTCGATAAGGCGTAAATAGCACTTAGTTATAACGCCTAAAGTACCTTCAGAACCAATCAATAAATGCTTAAGGTTTAGTCCAGTACTATCTTTTAGGCACTTAGTTCCTAAGGTTAAGAGCTTGCCTTGAGGGGTCACCACTTCAAGTGCCAATACATAGTCACGAGTAACACCGTACTTAACTGCTCGCATGCCGCCAGCATTAGTAGCGATATTACCGCCAATGGTGGCGTTCTTTTCGGCAGGATCTGGTGGATAGAATAAGCCACGCTCCTCAACATAAGCTTGCAAGTGACAAAGCAGTACGCCTGGCTCAACAACAATAGTTCTATTGTCCTCATCGAGCTCTAAGATACGATTAAGTCCACTGACATCAATTACAATGCCGCCTTGAGGAATAGTTGAGCCTACTAGGTTAGTACCTGCACCACGCACGGTAACGCATTGCTTGTGTTCATAGGCCCAGGCTACTACCTTTTGTACATCCGCAGCTGAGGCTACCTTTACATAGACTGCAGCATTACCAACCATGTGGCCTAAAAAGTCGGTTAACAAATGCTCATCAATGGCTCTACCAACTACTAATTGAGCATCAGCACTAAGCTCATCTTTAAGCTTAGTGAGGCTCTTATCTAAAGCTAAGTTATTGCTTTGCATATTCTTTTAGCCAGGAGTAAAAAATCCTAGCCACTCCAAAATTAATCGTTTTTACGACCCACAGCCCCACCCTCACATCCACGCTGTAACGAGCTTAATGCCCCGCGATCCCACCGACATCTGATTACGCCTAAGAGCTACAGCCTCTATCAAGCTGCAGTCTCATGCGTGCCCTCAACTGCGCTACCTCGCCTAGCTCTATGGCTCAGCTCTACAGCTTAGCGCTTACGCCGCCAGCAAGATGCAGCGCATTTAGTAGCTGATGCTGCAACGCACTTGTCAGGACAGCAAATGCTCACCATCGCTACTCAGCGGCTCCTTTAGCTTTAGCTATTAGCAATTAATTGCTATGAACTTGCCTAGTAGCTATAGAGGCTTTAGCAGCCATTATGTGCTTTGCGCTGCCTGTTAGCTGCAGATGCATGAGCTGCTGTATGTGCAAGGCATTTGCTGGATCCCCTCTTAAATTATTGAGGAAGACGTCTTTGCAAAAGGCACTGCGGCGTAGCTTGCGGCACGTTTAGCTTAAGGTTTATCGGCTTTTCGGCTTTTATTGGGTAAAAATGTCTGATGTGGTAGTGAGGTGCTTGTGGCTGCTATTTGCTAAGATTGTTGGCCCACTTGTCACCAAGGTACTGTACTAACTGTACAAAGAGCACCAAGAAGACAATGACAAAGAGCATCACACCGGTTTCGTAGCGGTAATAGCCATACATAATGGCAATGTTTCCAATACCGCCGCCACCGACCATACCAGACATGGCAGAAAAACCGATGAGGCTAATGAAGGTCACGGTAAAGCCACGAATTAAGCCAGGTGCCGCTTCAACTAACAAAACATCCTTAATGATGAGAGACTTGCTTGCGCCTGAGGCAATCGCTGCCTCAATCACACCTGCATCAACTTCCTTTAATGAGCCTTCAACTAAGCGGGCATAAAAAGCAATGGCGCAGATAGATAAAGGCACTGCAGCGGCCACTGGACCAATCTTGGTGCCAATAAGCGCAAAGGTAAATGGCAGTGTGAACACCACTAAGATAATAAAAGGAATGGAGCGCACTACATTTACGATATAGCCAAGTACTGAGTTGAGCTTGCGAGAGTTAATAAAGTCCTTGTGATCGCTAAGGTAGAGTACCAAGCCACAAATAAGACCAAAGATAACACCAAGCACAGTAGAGATGCCGAGCATGATGGTCGACTCCCAGGCAGCCTTAGCAAACTCACGAGAAAGAATTTCTAAAGTAGCGTCTAACATGGTTACTCCTTAGTCTCAACTGACTTAGTTTGAGTGCCATAATCAATATTAGCTACTGAGTCCATGGCTTTAGAGTTTAGATCTACTAACACTTGGCCGTGCTCTTTGATGGTCTTGATAAAGGCACTGTGTCCAATAAAATCTAGCACTTGACCATGGTCGACATTGGCCTTACGTACCGAGATAATGAGATTGCCTAGTGGCTTATCAGCAATATACTCAATACGACCGCCTAAGATACTAATGTCTGCATCAAAGCGCTTAATGGCCTGAGCAATAACACTGTCGTAAGCTTGCTCTTCTTTGTAAGTAATCTCGTAAAGATTGTCCTCACTTTCAAGAAGCTGACGTGGCAGCAACAAGGCATCATGACGTGCAATCATGGCCTTGCCGTATGCAGAACTTGGCTTAGCAAAGAGATCGTAAGTACTGCCGTTTTCTACCACACGGCCATTTGCCATCAGAGCCACCTTGTTAAACAAGCTTTTGGCAACTTCCATTTGGTGGGTAATGAAAAGTACAGTTAGGTTACGCTCTTGTTTGAGCTTTTTAAGCAGCGCTACGATTTCACCTGTGGTATCAGGATCTAAAGCTGAAGTAGCCTCATCACACAGTAAGATCTCAGGATCATTAGCTAAGGCACGTGCAATTGCTACACGTTGCTTTTGACCACCTGATAGTGATGGTGGGTAGACACTCTCTTTGCCTGACAGTCCCACTAAAGCTAAGAGCTTAGGGACTTTTTCTTCAATTTCAGAGCGACTTGCACCACAAGCCTTTAAATTGAAGGCTACATTTTCAAAAACTGAGGCATTTTTGATGAGGTTAAAGTGCTGAAAGATCATACCGATCTTAAGGCGCATAGCACTCAGCTCTTGAGCGCTTAGTTTGTCACTTACCTCTTTACCTGAAACTATGACACGACCTGAGCTTGGCTTTTGCAGCAAGTTCACAGTACGCACTAAAGTTGATTTGCCAGCACCTGATTGGCCTAGCACTCCGTAAAAGTCGCCCTTTTGTACATGCAGCGACACGTTATCAACAGCTACATAATCGCCAAACCTAACAGATACATCCTCAAAGCGAATCATGATGTTCTCCTAAGTGCAGCCATACGCATCAAAAAACAAATGCTCACGACAGCTAAGGACATAGATATCCCCACTCTGCCTTGATGACTGCACTTCAATTACTTAGACGAGCCTTGCTTTAAGGCCACATCAAAGACCTATCCTCTGTCTTTTACGTTAATGTGGCCTTAAAAGCATCAGTAATATTAGGCTGCTACCTTAACTAAGGTCTCAGCAAACTTAGGAGATAACATCATGGCTGTCTTGTCGCCCTTTGCAGCATCCTCTGCATCATCTGCAGGTGCGCCGTCTGCAGCTGGGGCTGCATCTGAGGTAGCTGTGGCTGCATCTGCGGAAGCAGCGTCAGCGGCGGCATCAGTGGCTGCTACCTCATCCCACCATACAGGACGGGTGAATTGATCAAACTTGCTATCCTTTACAATAGCGTCTTTGAACTTTTGTGAGTGGATGACCTTGTAAAAGAGGTCCTGTAAGGCCTTATTGTCGGCCTTGACGGCTACTACGTTCTTAATTGGCTCTTTAACGTCCTCGACGCTCAGGGCCTTAGAAAAATCTAAGTTAGCAGCATAGGCAAAGTTGCCTGGTACAAAGCCTATGGCTACAGAATCTAAAGAACGAGCAATCTGAGCTGCGTCCATTGGAACAAACTCAAGAGAGTATTTGTTCTCAGTGATATCAGCGATGCTAGCCTTGTTGTCATTAACTTGCTTGTTGAGCTTGATAAGACCTGCTTTTTGCGCCACATCTAAAGAACGGCCAAGATTAACTGGGTCATTAGCAATAGCTACTTTGTCACCGGCCTTAAGCTCATCATATGATTTGATGTTAGCTGAGAATACGCCCATGCCTAAGGTTGGGACGTTAATAACTGACTCAAGCTTAACGCCTTGAGTCTCAACAAAATTGTCAAAGTAAGCCTGGTGCTGGAATAAGTTAGCCTGGATATCACCGCTATCTAAAGCTAAATTTGGCTGTACATAGTCACTAAAAGTAATGACCTCAACCTTGTAGCCTTCCTCAGTTAATAGCGGGGCAATCACGCTCTCAACCATATAACCATATGGGCCTGGACAAACGCCTACCTTCATGACCTGCTCACTAGCAGAAGTAGCTTGTGCGGTCTTTTGGTTATCGTCACCGCCGCAGGCAGTTAAGAAGAGTGTGACAGCAAAGAGGCTGCCTACTAAAGCTTTGGTTTTCATGAAAAATCTCCACTAGATGCACATTAAAAGTGCTCTTTTCTCGCAATGCGCCGCTGCGCTTTCCTACCTAATTCATCAG
>Gold_p1__coassemble_1503_pt1 | contig 7728 bp, 6 predicted proteins | sample Gold_p1__metabat2_low_PE_009 | metagenome-assembled genome bin Gold_p1 | reverse complement strand
CGTCAGCAGCGTTACGGTTACCTTGGTTGAGGCCATTAATCTGGGATGTTAAACGATCAGCGATCTGGAGGCCTGCAGCATCGTCTTTTGCGCTGTTAATACGCATACCGCTTGATAATCGCTGGTATGTAGTAGTGAGCTGGTTCTGGACGTTGCCTAAGTAGCGTTGCCCCTGAAGAGCTGAATAATTCGTATTAACATAGACTGCCATGGGAAAGTACTCCTTACTACTAGCCTAAAAGGCTCAGACCAAGCTGAGGACGGGTATTAGCCTGCATCAGCATTGAAGCAGCTGCTTGCTGAATAATGGACTGCTGTGACAGATTTGCAGACTCTTCAGCAAAGTCAGCATCGCGGATACGGCTTCTTGCATCAGCCTCATTTGCTGCAACGTTAGACTGGTTGCGGATAGATGACTCAAGTCTGTTCTGGATCGCACCAAGATCAGCACGCATTCCATCAACAGTTGCAATAGCCTTATCCATAAGCTCTATAACAGATCCTATACCATCTTTTGCAGTTTGATCAGCGAAGTTGGCTTTTGTAAAAGTAACAGTAACAAAACCAGTCGTATCATTAGTCCCAAATACTTTGTCAGTGCCTGCTTTAATCAGATCGTCAGCTTTACCAGTAAGTTTAGAGAACATAACTGACTGAAGGTCAAATGATATAATATCTCCCTTATTGGAGCCAACTTGTAGAGTCAAGGTGCCTGTATCACCTGCTTTTCCTGCAGTGCCATTTTGACCATTACCACCACCAGCATTGCCTGCAGGTCCTAAGATTGAGTCATCGCCTTTACCATTCAATACTTTCTTACCAGCGAAAGTTGTCTGTGTGGCAATGCGATTAATCTCGGTTGCTAAAGCGCTTGCTTCTTTCGAAAGCGCTGCACGATCTTCTTTTGTATTAGTTCCATTTGCAGCTTGTACGGTTAACGTACGAAGCTTCTGGAGCATGCCAGAGATCTCATCCATACCGGCCTCAACAGTCTGGGCTAAGGCAATACCATCAGCAGCGTTACGGTTACCCTGGTTGAGGCCGTTAATCTGGGAGGTTAAACGATCGGCGATCTGGAGGCCGGCAGCATCGTCTTTAGCGCTGTTAATACGCATACCGCTTGATAAACGCTGGTATGTAGTTGTCAGTGAGTTCTGGACATTGCCGAGGTAGCGCTGGCCCTGAAGGGCTGAATAATTGGTGTTTACATATACTGCCATGGTCTATCTCCTAAATCTAATTATGCTCGCTACACAATCAAACAGGTGATAGTGGCCTGTTTTGCAAGAGCATGTTTATGATCTGAGGTACTTCATAGCGAAGAGACCTCAAAGATCTCAAGCTATCGCGAGAAAGCGTTGCTTCTCTGGTTACTTTTTCGATATGACCGCGCTAAGCACAACATACAAAGCCTCGTAAATTGTTTTGTAGCCTCTACCTTCGGAACATAATGCTATTCCTATAGATACACCAAACAATTTAACAAAAAGCATACATACGTCATTTTGCTTTCTATTATGTGAGATCAGCTATGGTTTTAATAATTTGTTAGGTAGCATTTGGCTCTCAAACAAAATATGAAACGATCCTATTTAATTTAGTTAATAACGCTAAGCTAGATACACCAGGCAAGTATTTGAGCATTGGATATATGCAGTTTGTCTACAGCTATGATAAGTGTAAGTGTAGATGTCAATGTCTACTAAGGAACACTAACCGTGGATAGCTTGCATAGTTGCTTTGATCTCAGAGAGATTGGTGCATGGGTTGGAGTACTCGTCAGCACCTGGTATGCCCATGTGAACGCGATGGTTTGTGAAGACCATTTGGGATTTGACCACGTCTTTTGCGGAGAAGTGGAATTGCTCAATCTTGGTAGTATTGGCGATCTCAGCGATATTAGTCTTGTTAACACCGGCTGCAGCAATATAGATAGGATGATTAGGCTCGGCATTAAGCTCTCTGAGCTTAGCCATGCCCTTATGAGCAGATGCTTCACCACCTGATGTGAGGATGTAATCAACGTGGTAGCTGTGGAGTAGCTTTGCAGCGGCATTCAGATCTGCACACATATCAAAAGCACGGTGGAAGGTTACAGTCATGCCTTGTGCTCTAGCAACAGCTTCTTTGAGGAAGCTTTCGTTGATAGTGCCATCTGCGTTTAATGCGCCGATAACTACACCTTTGGCCCCTAAAACTTTGGCCTGCTCAATGTCTTGGAGCATCATCTCTAAGTCATCAGCATCATACAAAAAGTCGCCACCGCGCGAGCGAATCAAGACATTCACAGCTAAAGCATCACCGCCTATCTCAACAGCTCGCTTAATCAGCGCATAAGATGGAGTTAGACCACCCTCAGTTAGACCTGAGCACAGCTCTACACGATCAGCGCCCGCCTCTAAAGCAGCTTTAACTCCTTGCAAAGAGGTTACGCAAATTTCGAACTTAGCCATAGTATGCCCTCAACAATTACTCACTAAGATAATCATAGCAAAGCAAGTTAGGCATAGATCGTTTAGTGCAAACTGAAAGTTCTAAGAGCAAGTACTCTGCATTTTTTGAGCTTATAAAACGCACAAGGCCCGAGTATAAAACTCGGGCCTTGTGTATGGCAGTTTAAGTTACTGCCATGAGAGGCTTGGCTCATCGTGTAGATACGGTGCACTCTTTGCCTTATCGTGGATTAGACGATACGGCGTAAGGACTCACCCTTGTGGAAAGCCTCGAGGTTCTCGCCAAACTGCTTAACTAAAGCGACTAAGCAATCGTGAGACATCCAGGCCTGGTGAGGGGTTAATAAGAAGTTATCGTTCTTCTGCAGCTGAACATATGGGTGATCTGAGGTTAAAGGCTCTACAGATGCAACGTCAGCAGCTGCACCAGCGATATCGCCGTTTAAAACAGCCTTAACTAAGTCCTGCTCATTTACTACACCGCCACGAGCGTTATTAATGATGATGACGCTCTTCTTCATGGTAGCGATTTCTTTTGCAGTAATGAGGTTCTCAGTGTCTGCATTGAGAGGGCAGTTAACGGTTAAGAAGTCTGCCTGAGCAATAGCCTCAGCAAAAGCTGTGTAGCCTGGACGAACAGCGCTAGCATTACGATGCTCGGCCTTGATAACGTTCATACCAAATGCCTTAGCGATCTCACCAATACGTGAGCCAATAGAGCCTGAACCACAAATAGTTAAGGTACGGCCCTTAAGATCAACGATTGGGTATGGCAGCTGGCAGAAGCAGTTAGCGTTAACCCACAGGCCATCTTCCATCTTCTTACGGGTCTTAATCATGGAGCGTGAGAGCATTAACATCATAGTGATAGCGTGCTCTGCAACAGAATCAGTGCTGTAACCCTGAATGTTTGCTACACCAATACCGTGCTCTTTGCAATAGTCGATATCAATGTTGTTGTAGCCAGTTGCTAACTCAGCAATGAACTTAAGCTTAGGGCACTGAGCTAAGACCTCAGCGGTAAGCTTGCTCTTGTTGGTCACAATGATGGTAGCATCCTTAACACGCTCAACTAACTCCTCAGGAGCAGTAGTTTCATAGGAAATCCACTCGTGCTCAAATGAAGGGCGTGGGAGTGGGTACTCTGAAGGAATAGCAATGGCATCAGTGTGAACAATCTTTTCCATGACAAAATCCAATAAATAAAACTCAAACAGACAACCTTGTATTAATCATGGGAGAAAGTACTATGCATAGTACCTTGTGTACAAAGACCATGATAAAGGTGATTGTTAAGATTTTAGCATCTAGCCAAAATTAAAAGCGGGGCATAGCGCTCGATTTTGACTAATACATGATTTATAGCCGAGATAATATAGCAATACTTGTCTGTGAGTCTTGTTGGTTTTGCCTTAAAACAGATGAGGCTACATCAATTAGATGCAGCCTCATCATAAGCCTTAGGATTTAGGCAGCTTGAGCTGCCTTGAGTCACGCTACAAAACAGACTTCATTATTTGATACTTACGTTATCTACTTTCTGTTGGCTAGTCTTAATGGCCTCTTCAAGTAAACGAGCGTGCATAGCGGTGATGCTTAAGATGAGCTCGTCAGTCTGAGCAATGCCTTTGTCATTGGCATTTGGATTAAGGGTAGTGAAGACTACACGCATCTCATCATAGTAGTAAAGGTAAGCATCGTGAGCACGCTTTACTGAGAGGTGGCAAGCATTTGGATCGTAGTAAGTATCGCAAGCCTTTAAAGCGGCGCTGTAGTTGCTCTCAGCTAAGTTATTGAGGTTCTCCTGAGCCATAGCAGTACAGTCAATCTTAGCATCAGGAGTCTTTGCTAAAGATAAGCACTGCTTAATGCTCTTATCAGTCTCTGAAAATACAGGAATAGTCACGTCAGACTTGTCAGCAACAACGTTAGAAGCAGCTAAAGCGTTGCTTGAAAAAGTAGTAATTGCTAAAGCCATACACATGGCAACTGAACTTTTAAAATACTTGCTCATAATAAGTACCTTTTACGTACATGAATGTAGTTCTACACGGCTGCGTGGGTCGCCTGACTGTTAATAAATGCGAAGGTCGCCGTTTCGTCTAAATCGTCAAAGTCGCCTGCCTCATCTTCAAAGACCTCATCGTCATCAAAGACTTCAGCATCTTCAAAATCCTCTTTAGTATCTAAGTGAGTTTGATGGGCGTCCTGAGTGCTAGAGATAGCTGCACTTACCAGAGCGTCAGCATCGTTAGCTGCAGCACCTTGTTTGTTAAACTTAAATGAGTCTGGCTGGAAGATAACTTTAGAGCGCTCTAAAGAGCTCTTGTACTCTTTAAGTAAGTTCACAAGCTCTTCAACGCTAAACTCTGATTTTTCAAAGAGCTTCTTTTGATCCTCTACATCTAAAGCAACATAGTCACCTAAGTTAAGCTCACTTGGCAGGGTTAAAGAGCCTACTGCAACACGCACTAAGTCCTGCACTTTACAGCCGACTACCTCAAAGAGGCGCTTAACCTCATGATAGCGTCCTTCAGTTAGCTGAACCGCAGCCCAATATTCGCCCGCACAATCAAGATCGCTAGTATCAAGAAGAGTTAAAGTTGCAGCCTGATAGCGCTTTTTCTCCTCAGGATGCTTAATACCTGAGGCAAACGCCTTAATAGCACTTTCAGGAACAGCCTTATCTAAACGTGCTAGATAGACTTTGGAGACTTCTTTTTTAGGCGAGGTAATCTCATGGTTAAGATCGCCATCATCAGTAACGATTAGCAGACCAGTAGTGTCGATATCAAGACGACCAGCGCTATGTAACTTCTCTAAATTAAGCTCATTTCTAAACAAAGAAGTAACAATGGCGTGGTTCTTATCGCGATCAGCGCAAACGTAGTTATACGGTTTATTGAGCAAGAAGACGCGCTTTTTAAACGCATCAGATGCTCTGACGAGTTCAACATCACCATCGTCATCAGGCAAGGCATCATTAAATCCTGCGATCACGATGACTGAGTGCACGCAAATCTTGGCAGCTGAATCAGTAATGACCTCATCATCAACAGTTACATCGCCATTCTTAATGAGCTTGGACACATTAGAACGGGACATTCCAGTAAGATGGGAGACAACCTTATCTAAACGCTGAACTTCTTTGCCTGCTTTGGCCACATTGGACTCCTATACATAAATCATCATCTAGGCATTTCAAATAAAAGACGTGCTCATATGGCGACGTTTCTCTACCGATTGCAAAGCACTTTAGAGAAAAGCCTGAGCACTTTCTATATTCTTTGTATCTGAATGCTTAGAAAGTGAAACTGTCTACACTAAATAATGGATTATGGCACAACCTAGCGTCAAGAAATCACACTATGTAAATAAAAACATACAAAGCTAATATTATGTATTCAAAACTATGAAAAGATGTCAGTCAACACAGATAAGACTTATTGTGCTGTGCTTTATGGTGTGCTTAGTCGCTATGATTGAGATGGGCTTTATGGTGAGCTTGGCAGCTACGATTGATGATGGGCTTGATATCGACTATTGATGGTGAGCTTAGTCGCTACGATTGATGATTGGCTTTACTGAGGGGCTTAGGAATGGCAGCGTTATGAGGTAAAAACAACAAAGGCAAATCCATTGTGGCTTTGATGCCCTGGATTTGCCTTTGGGTATATTAGGCTCGATTAGTTGAGCCTAGAGCTTAATTGTGTTTTTGCTTGATTAAGCGCCGTACTTACGCATTACGATAGTTGCGTTAGTACCGCCAAAGCCGAAGCTATTTGACATAACAGTCTTAAGATCAGCCTGACGAGTCTCAGTTACGATATCAAATGGCTTAGCGTGCTCATCCATCTCAGTGATGTTGATAGAAGGAGCAATGAAGCCATTTTCTAACATGAGTAAGCTGTATATAGCCTCGTTAACACCAGCTGCGCCTAAAGCGTGACCAGTCATGGACTTAGTTGAGGAGATTGGAGGGCACTTCTCGCCAAATACGTAGCGAATTGCCTCTAATTCCTTGTTGTCACCTAAAACAGTTGAGGTGCCGTGGGTGTTGATGTAGTCGATTGGACCTTCAACGCCATTCATAGCCATCTTCATGCAGCGGAAAGCGCCTTCGCCTGATGGAGCCACCATGTCAGCACCGTCAGAAGTAGCGCCAAAGCCAACAATCTCGGCAATGATGTTAGCGCCACGAGCCTTAGCATGCTCTTCTTCTTCGATTACCACGATACCGCCACCAGCACCGATAACGAAGCCATCACGATGAGCATCGTATGGACGTGATGCAGTTGCTGGGTTGTCATTGTAAGCGGTGGACAGAGCTCCCATTGCGTCGAATAAAGAGGCAATAGTCCAGTCAGCAGCTTCACCACCACCGGCGAAGATAATGTCGTGACGACCTAAAGCGATCTCATCACAAGCAGCCTGGATACAGTGAGCTGAAGATGCACAGGCAGAGCTAATAGTGAATGATGCGCCCTTAATCTTAAATGGAGTTGCCAGACAGGCTGAGGTGGTTGAGCTCATGGTCTTGGTAACAGCATAAGGACCAATACGCTTTACGCCCTTTTCGCGCAGGATATCAGCTGACTCAACAGTAGTACGAGTAGAACCACCGCCAGAGCCTACGATAAGACCAGTACGAACGTTAGACACATCAGACTCTTGCAGACCGGCGTGCTCAATTGCTTCTTTCATAGCAATGTAAGAGTAGGCAGCAGCCTCGCCCATGAAGCGCAGATCGCGACGATCAATGTAGTCCTTGAAGTCAACGTTGACCATGCCTGCAACTTGTGAGCGCATACCCATAGCTGCAAACTCTTCTTCTCTGACGATACCTGAGCGGCCTTGCTTCAAGGACTCAAGTACGGCGGTCTTTCCCACACCAATGCCGGAAATAATTCCGTAGCCTGTAATAACTGCTTTACGCAATGCCATCTGGTTTTCTCCCGGAAGACGATCCTTATAGAATTCTTGTGTATTGTAGCTGCATGGCTAGTGTATCGATACTAAAAGCTTATGTTTAAGGCAAAAGGAGCAAAGTACAGCCATCTGTACAAACATAAGTTTTAACTATCAGCATTGGTTAAAAGCGTCTTAAACGGTCATTAGACCATAGCTGTAGCCGCTTTTATAGCCATACTTTTCCTGACAAAGCAAAGATCAGGAAACATCAGCTACTTACAGCTCAAAGATAAACACCCAAGCAACTGATGAGCAAGTCAACTTTTAGCCAAAATTTCTTTTTGTGAAGTTATTTTTGCCACAT
>Gold_p1__coassemble_1390_pt1 | contig 8164 bp, 2 predicted proteins | sample Gold_p1__metabat2_low_PE_009 | metagenome-assembled genome bin Gold_p1 | reverse complement strand
AAACTATCTTATCTCTGAAGATGCAGCTAAATCCGATCTCTTTAGCTCCACTGATGATGATACTTCGCGTATCACCATCTCAAGCAAGATGAGCTCAGATCCTATATCTAAACTTGCCGCTGCTGCTTTAGGCCTAACTAGCAATGATACCGATGACAACAGTGCTAGCAACCATAGCCATCAGGCTAAGGCACATCAAGATAGTGACGCCTTTATTGTGCGTGATCGCGATATCCTCGATCATGAATCAAGATCACTAAACGAGTTCTTAATTGGTTCCGCCCTGCTAAAGCTCGTCGATCAAGCCAAAAGCGCCAGACTCGAACGTAAGGCCAAAGCTCAGCAAGATAAAGATGCAGAAAAAGCAGCTGAGCCTTTAGCTGATGAGCAAGCTGCTGCTCTTGTAGATGCTAAGGATGATGCAGCAACAGATGCTAATGACTCAGCACTAGAGGCAGCTGCTGATCTCATTGCAGCTGATGTACAGGCAAATGCACCAAGTTCTGACGATGATGATGATGATAGCGCCGATGAAATTATGAGTGCTAAGAACGCTCATAATTCTGATAGTGAAGATAGCACCGAGCTCTCAGATAGTTCTGATCTCGCTAAGAGCACTGATAGTGCTATTGCAACGGTGCTTGATGAGGATCTTGATGAGGACAAAGATTTAAGCGACCATGTACTGATTGCATCTGATGTAGATCAGCTGGTTGATGTCGCTAAGCTTTCACGTGAGTGCAAGCTCTCGAATGCACAGGTTATCAATGCGTTAATTGAGCTGATGCAGCGCAATACTCTGGAAATTGCAGCTCCATTTAGCATCGACTTTTTGGAGCATCGTCGCCATGAGGTGGGCTATTTCTTCAATCCAAATGACGTGGCATATAGACAATATGAGCAGTATATTGCCACGCATCTACCAACTATCTCAATTGCGATACAAGTACTGCGCTCTGTCTTTTCTGATGGATACTCTACATATCTAAGAGCCCTTAAGATCGAAGCTGAGCGCTATGAGGAAGATAGCCTTTTCTTTAAACGCCATGGGCATAACCAACGTACCTTCAAGCGCAATGGACGCACATCTGACATTGATGGGCATTCATTAGATGGCTTTGAGCAAGTTCAGTATCAAAACTCTGATCAAGAGTCGATTGAACAAGCCAAGAAGGCTTTCAATGTTGTTGATGGTGAGGAGTACTCACTGTCAGCTGCATCTTCTAGTAATGCTGATGATTCTTCTAATCCTCAAGGCATGCAATCACAGGAGCATAAGTCCTATCGCAATATCTTATTCACCCGCAAAAAGTGCTTTAACTTAGTACAAGAGTTTATGGATCCTCTATTGCCTGATTGTAAGCTCTATGAGGTCAAGAAAGTTATCAAGAGCACTAAGAGCGATCCTAATAAAAATGGACTTGTGGATACATCAGAGGAAGTTATCACTAATGTATTTCAGTTCATGCCTTGGTTTGAGAAGGAAAATCACTCGAGCCATTTGCGGGTAGAGGTTTATGCAGAGAAAGTTGCTACCTCTATCTTTAGGTTGCTTGCCAATACCGCCTCATATTTACCAGGCATTAAAGTAAGCTACGATAAGCAACGCTACCATGATGTGGCTTCAGCCGATGCTTTATTGCTTGAAGTAAGCAACAATGCCTACGAGCTCTTTTTGGATGTGATGTATGAAGATCTCCTCTTGATCATAGAATTTTTACAATCACGCAATTTACAGAGTACTCAAAGCTCTAACAACGTCCATCAAGACCTGCTCCATAACTATCAGCAAAATCCAGCATTAGCTAATGCCGCACAGAGCACGAGTGATACTAAAGAAGAGCAAGCAAGCCTTGCAAATAGCTATACCTGGCATGATAACTGGTGTGCCGTGATCAATATGCTCGGCCTCATGCACAGGGACTCGATCAATCTTAGGAATAAATACGAACTTAAGCACTCACGCAATAATGCATATGATGCTTACAACAAGCTCTCTGAACAAATCTACGGCTATAACTACTTTAGATTTATTCTCGATGCTTTAGGCACCTTAAACTTCATTAAGAGCTCATCTTTAATGAGCTTTGGTATTGAGATCTTTACCTTAGATGGCTGCAAGAGTGATATCGATGCGGCCGATACTGAACAATCGAAGTTTTACAATAAGCGTAGAGAGTTTGAGCTTATCGAACAATTTAGACGTCTGCGTATTAGCATCATGCAGCTGTTCTGTGAACAAGTGCCTGAGAGTATGCGCAACTCGTTTATTCAGAGCATCTTCCAGTCTAAAAACTCCGATGACTTTGTTAACAATATTGCTAAGTTCTCTAACAAGAACAGCATGCTACTGCAGCAGCTGCAGGCTCATGCTTTAGAACTTGAAGAGAGCAAGCTAGTTGATAATGAAGAGCAATGGCAGATCTATAACGCTCCGCTTAATCAAAATATCAATGTTATGGCAGGCCCTGGCTCTGGTAAGACTCACATCTTAACCATGAGAGCAGCTCGTTTAGTGTATCGCGAGCACGTCGCTCCTGAGTCAATCTTAGTACTTGCCTATAACCGCGCTGTAGTTATCGAGCTTAAAAACCGTTTAAGCACACTCTTTAGTGAGCTTGGCATGCCGCGTCTTGGTCGTCGCATCAAGGTCTTTACCTTCCATGGTTTAGCCAAACGCTGTTTGCAAGGCAAGCTCAACGATATCGAAACTTCCTCATGGGAGTTAGCTCTTGCAAGTTCCCTGCAGCTTGAGCCGCAGCTCTTTACAAGCCTATTCCCACGTCTTGAGTACCTCATGATCGATGAGTTCCAAGACATTACTGCTACTCGTCTGCAGGTGCTCAATCTCATCGTCAGTCAGTATCAGGATTTACGCTTGTTTACCATTGGCGATATTAATCAGAGTATCTACGGTTTCGATCGCATCAATAATCATGGCAGCAATCAGCGTATTAGTGTGCAAGAGTATGCAGCTAAGCTTTGTCCTGAGCCGTATTATTACTACTTGCAGCAGCGCTTTAAGCCTGTCACCATGACTTTATGCCGCAACTACCGCTCTTATCCAGACATCCTCAAACTCGCCTCCGAGTTTTTAAAGGATAAGACTTACTTGCCAGTTAGCGATCCTAAGATCGCCAGCTTTGCGCCTAAGCATGAGTACGCCCGCGTCTACGATCTTACCGAGAATCCTAACAACTTATGGTACGAGCTCTTTAAGAAAACCTTTGAGTTTGCTCGTAAGAAAAACCGCGAGTCTATCGAGCTCATTAAACAAGGCGAGGCTCTCCTTAAGAGTACGCTGCAGGAATTTGACCTTAAGCTCAATGCCAATGACCATCAAGCTAAGCCTCTAGCCATTGAGCAAAAGAATCCTACAGTAGCGAGCGCAGATGCCAAAGATACCGATGATGATTCTGCCGATGCTGCTGAAGAGTTTGTAGCTACAAATTTTGTAACTACAAACCTTGAAAGAATCAACTCTTTTGACAAGGGCCTAAATTCGCTTAGCAAATTCATAAGCGATGTTGCAGATGCGGGCCTAAATGCGATTAGCGATATTGCTGATGAGGGCCAAAAAGCTCTTAGTAAGCTCATAAGCGGTGATGACGACGATGAGCTGCCTGACTTTATTGAAGATGACCATTCTCAGGATGATGAAAGTGCTGATACTAAGGACAAGGTAAATGCCAAGCAAACAGCTGAGGCTGATGCTAAGGCCAAGGCAAAAGCCAAAGCTGAGGCTAAACTAAAAGCCAAGGCTGAGGCCAGAGCAAAACAAGAAGAGCTAGTGCTGCGCAGGCAAATTACTGAGTCTAAAAAGGATGTCGATCTTAAGCACATCATGGATGAGGTTAGTGCCGAGATTGAGCTTAATAACCGCAAGCAACAGGCCTACGATCTCATCAAAGAAGGTGAACGTCGCTCGATTAAGACTATTGCACTGCTCTTTAGAACCAATAACGATGTTTATCGCGGCTTAAGCAAGATCAAGAACAGCATTCCTGACTATGTGCATTTGCATATTCAGGGTGGTAGCTCACTTGCGTGGTTTAGAGAACGTGAACTCTATGAGATCGCCAACTATATCTATCAAAATAGAGAGCGTATCTGCATTAGCGATGAGCTACTGGTAACTTCTGAGGACAGCTCACTTGAGCAAAACAAGAGTACAGCTCAAGAGATTAAGGAGCTGTGCATATATTTAATGCAAATGTTCCCGCTGTGGGATAAGGTGCTGCTCGACATTGCTTATTGCACAGTACTGAGCTTTATGGGCTCAATTGATGAGCAAGATGGCAAAGTACACTTTGAAGATCTCTATGAGTACTATGTAGATATCTTAGGCAGTGATGATGGTGGTCAGATCTTCAAACTCTATGAGCGCTATGGTTCTAAGCGTATTTTAGGACACGATAGTGGTCAAGATGAGGGTTTGCAGGTAGTAATGACCACTATGCACAAGGTTAAGGGCTTAGAGTTTGACTTAGTAATGGTCGTACCTACCTTTGCTCCTCTGCCTCTGAGTGAGCATATGAATGTCTCTAATTTGCATGGCTTCAAGCGCTCAAACTATAAAGACGCAGCTAGCGCCGCACAAGCAGCGAAAACTATTCCGCTCTTTGATGATGAGCTTGCTGACTTTGAAGAAGAGCGTCGTCTGTACTATGTGGCATACACCCGTGCTCGCAAGTACTTACGCGCCTTTAAGGCCGATCGTGAAAAAGCTTTAGATGAAAATCGTCGCTATATCTACGAGCGCGAACAAGTCTCACAATTTAGCGAAAAACAGCCACAATTAGATCACTATTTCATAAGCTTTACAGCGCAAGCTAGTAACTTTGGCATCAACGATTACATCCGCAATTTCGTGAAGCGCAATGATAGTGTGATGCTGCAATTAGTACGCGTTAACAATGGCAGCAATGGCTATAGCCCACGCTCCTTCCAAGAACAGTTTGTGTGCTATATCCTCCATCAAAAAGATGAACACTCAAGCCCATGCATCATTGGTCGCTTGTCGCAAAAGAACCCCATCTTCAATGCCATGATTAAATACAATGTGGAGTTAGTTGATGGCTTGTTTATTAGTAATATTGCCACTTGGACATACCAAGACACCTTAAACTCTGATGAGCGCCGCGCCAATGAGGCCTTAGCTAACCATCAAAAGGAGCCATTTGCTTACTCTAAGCTCTGGTGCAATGAGGCTAAACGCGCAGGCTTTGTCTATGTCATCATGCTCGCTGGCTACGGCCATCCTTATTCGCCTAAGACTTAACCTTGGACGTAGCCTTGAGCTTGATGTGGAATTTGGATTCTAATCCGGATATGCTCTGGCGCTCGAACTTTAGCATGAGCTGGAGCTAAAACTCGGTCTTGAGCAGTAACTTGAGCCTGAGCTGAAACTTGGGCTGTAGATTGGATTGCACTGCCACTTTGTTTTGTGGCGATGATGAGCCATTGCCTGCACGAGGTGACCGCTACAATTGTGGATAGCTGCTTGTGCAAATTAGGCAAACTTTGTTAAGTTTTTGCCAATTATTGTTAAATAATTGCACAATTGATGTGCTTTTGCGTGTTCTTTTTGGCATAATTGCGCAGTCTCTAGGCGATGGCGGTAAGGAGTTTATTTACGACGCCACGTGTTTAGGGGCTAGCTTCATGCCCTTGCGGTACAGGGTTTGAGCTTGTTGTGAAGCTATAGACGTGTTATTGCCTTGAGCTAAGAGGCGGGCGATAACTAGGGGAGGTGCCGCTAACTAAAGGCTAAGTGAACGAGCGACCACTTACCTTAGACGATATGCTCTATCGTCGATCTAGGCAAAATAAGGGATTCTTATGAGCCGAAATGATATTCTCAAGAGCAATGCCTCTGATGTTGCACATCAAGGCGCATTCGATCTTGAGCAATACGCTTCTCAAATGAAGCAGTTAGATGCTGAAGCCCTCTACACTTTTATTGCAGCTGTAGTGGTAACTTTGGTGTTCTGGCTGTCTATCTTCTTCACCCACGACTCTTCAGTCACTCTCTTGCATCTACCTTTGTGGTTTGTTCTAAGCTGCCTTGGAGGTTATGCTTTCTCTGTTATAGCCGTTATCTTCTTAGTAAAAGTTTGCTTAAAGTCCATGGCTCTAAAAGTGCCATCCTATAAGCACTCTGATGATGGCTTAACTGTAGCTAATAACAAGAATAATTCTATCTAAAGGTAGCTTACAAGACATGACTAACGTTCTTCCTTTGCTGCCAATAGGTATTTTCTTTGCCGTTCTTTTAACTATTGGCTACATCACTTCATATCGAGCTAATCGTGCAGCTCACTTTAAAAAAGAGTATTTCTTAGGTTCGCAAAACTTAGGCGGCATCGTTTTAGCGATGACCTTAGTTGCAACCTACGGCTCTGTATCTTCATTCATCTCAGGACCAGGTGTTGCTTGGAATCTCGGTCTTGGTTGGGTGGTCTTTGCCGCACCTCAGATCATTACTGCATTCTTGATCTTAGGTATGCTCGGCAAAAGAATGACTATCCTTGCTCACCGCACTGATAGTCTTACTGTTATCGACCTCTTATTTGAGCGCTTTAAGTCTCGCACTGTATCTTTCATCTTAGCGGTGATGATGGTGCTGTTCTTTACTGCCATGATCGTCGGTCAGTTCATTGGCGGCGCTCAGATCTTTGCAGGTCTTACTGGTATTGATTACAGCTTTGGTCTCATTATCTTTGCCCTGGTGACGGTTTTATACTCATCAGGTGGCTTTAGAGCTGTGGCCATTACTGATGCTGTCTGTGCCTTTTTAATGTTACTAGGCATGTTCATCTTAGCTTACGTCATCATCTCTGAAGGTGGTGGCATTGCTGCTATTATGGACACTCTTTCTAAGGTAAACATTGATGAGGCTACTGGCATTAGCCGTAATCTTGAGTTTAACGCTGGCGGCAATCTTTCTTTAGGCTTACTGTTCTCATCATGGGTCTTAGTAGGTTTTGCCACTGTGGGTCTACCACAGAGCTTAGTGCGTTGCATGGGTTATAAGTCATCTCATGATCTGCACAAGTCCATGATCATCGCTACCGTAGTTTGTGGTGCACTGATGATCGGTATGACCATGCTTGGCGTACTCTCACGTGCGGTTATTACTGAGATGCCAAAGGCAGGTACCGATGCGGTGATCCCAACTCTGCTTGCAACTAAGATGCACCCAATCATTGCCGGTGTAACAATCTTAGGCCCATTAGCAGCAACCATGAGTACTGTAAGCTCACTGTTAATTGCAGCAGCTTCGGCCATCATTCGTGATTTATTTAAGTCACTCCACCGCGATAGCTCCACTGCATCTGCAAACAAGGCATCTGCAGCCGCTGCCGCAGCATCTAATGCCGCAGATAACACTGCAGCAGAAGCTAATGCAGCTGATAGCACTGCAGCAGCTATTAAGAGCGCATCAAATGAGGAGCACGAACTCATTAAAGATGCCTCAAGCAGTGCCATTAGCTATCATGAGAAACTCATTGCCCGTGGTACCACCATGGTGATGGGTGTGGTAGCAATTACCCTTGCTCTTTTCCCAATGGATATTGTGGTATGGGTAAATCTGTTTGCTTTTGGTGGTCTTGAAAGTGCCTTTGTATGGCCAATTATTTTGGGCATGTTCTGGAGACGTTTTAACACCTGTGGTTTATTAACCTCCATTGCACTGTCACTTTCAGTCTATGCCATCTTTATGATCTTTAAACTGCCATTCTTTGGCTGCCATAGCATTGTTCCTGCAATGTTAGCTGGCCTTATCGGTGCTTTTATTGGTACCTATATTGGCAGTGCGATCTTAGGACAACGTATGAGCAAGGAGACCCATATGATCTTCTTCCCTCACAAACCAATGCTCGACTAGTCCTAACAAGAATGCTCTACTAAGTTCCAAAAGTACGAGCGCCGCTAGCTTAAACCAAGCAATAAGCTAGAGCCAAATACTACAAAGGCCGGTGAAACATGCTTAAACATGAGATCACTGGCCTTTTTAGTTATGAATGACGCACTTACACGCGCCTATTCATCATTATCTACATCATCTTGATACAGATTGAAGCCTTGCGGCAATCCATATGAGTAGCCTGCATCCTTAAACTTCTCAGTGGCCCGCTCATAAGATGAAACACCCTTAGGT
>Gold_p1__coassemble_1206_pt1 | contig 8874 bp, 7 predicted proteins | sample Gold_p1__metabat2_low_PE_009 | metagenome-assembled genome bin Gold_p1 | reverse complement strand
GGAGTGGCTATGTGGTAGGCATTTTGGAGTTTTGAGCTGCAAAGAAAAAGGCCATCAGGGCATGCCGAAGTTGGCTGTGCAGCTGATGGCCTAATGGGGCTGCTAAATGCTATTGCTAGCAGCTATGGATGTGGAGTAGTGGCTGATTAGTGGACGCCGTACATGCGGTCAGCCATGAAGTTAAAGAGAGCCTTGCGATACTTTGCAGACTCATCTGCCTCAGGAACGATGTAGTCAAAGCAGTGGTAGACGCCGTTCTCAACGTGCAGCTCAACCTCGTTACCTGCATTAACTAACTGGTTGGCAAAGTTTAAGGACTCACTAACAAAGAGATCGATGTCGCCTACATAAATGAAGCTAGCAGGCATGTTGCTTAAGTCCTGAGCAAAGGTTGGTGAGAAGTAGCCTAAGTAGTCACTCTTCTGGATGAGCTTCTTGCGAGCATCTGGGGCCATATGAGCTACTTCTTTGGCATCACCATATTGACTCCAAGCAAATACATTGCTCTCAGGAGTCCATAAGACCTCGCCAGTCTTCTCGGCCTTAACAACTTCGTTAGTGCCAGTGCGGTAATCAAGCATTGGATAAGTCAGAACCTGGCCAGCAATTGGGAAGTCGTAATGATCGCGATTAAATAAAGACATACCAGCAGCTAAGCCACCGCCAGCGCTTTCACCCATTAACACAATAGCATCAGTATTAATGCGGTACTTATCTGCGTTCTGATAGAAGTAAGTAAGCGCACTGTAGCTATCATGAAGCTGTGCAGGGAATGGCTTTTCAGTAGATAGACGGTACTTTGGTACGATTACGTTAGCTTGCAGTGTGTTTGCGATTGTCTGATAGTAGTTAGACATGTAATAGGCATTGCGGAAGAGGAAACCGCCGCCGTGAAGAAATACTACTAAAGGACGATCCATGCGGCGATCTTGCTTAACGGCAACATCTGCATATACAGGGCACTTGTCAGATGGCTCAGTGCAAGCTTGTGGCTTGTATAAGGAAACCTCAACTTCACCTTGCTCAAACTCATTTGGAACCTTGATGATTTCAGGCTTGATGGTGCCAAACTCTTCCTTGAAGTTCTTGGTAAAGTTCTTAACGTCTTCAAGACTGGTCAGGCTTAACATATTTGCAGAGGCTCCATCACGATAAGCAGGAGCAATGCGCTCCATGTATTTGATCTCTGATGCTGTTGCGCTAGTGGTGAACAGCACAGCGCCTAAAGCAGCGCTTAAAGCACTGATGGCAACCATCTTAGACAGTTTCTTGCTACCAAAAATCATTCTGTTTTCCTTATTTGTTGAACTCACAAACACAGTTGACCATGCTTAATCACAGCTAAGATTTTAGCTAATGCTGCATTGGGTAAAGCTAGCCTTCGCTTGGTAAGACTATCTTCACTGCTTAGTCCTCAAATAGACTATACCTTAGAATACTTAGTATAGTCTTATGAACGCAATAATCATTGTGTACAAACAAAAATATGAGCAACTAAAGCCGTATTTAGATGCTGTGATCTTTTACAGCACTATGCTCATTCATATGATCGCAATGATCTTAACGTAAGAACATTTCATGTAAGTAGCATGAGGTTGAGCCTTTGATTACTTTGTAGTGGCATGGGCTGCACTGGGCGCTAAAGAAGTAAGTGATTTGATTTTTTGGGGCTACAGCCTATTTGTCACTAGTTTGAAAGTGTTTATACAGCTTATGAAAGGCCATGTGGTTAAATGATGTTTGCTTTGTAAATTGTGTTGAGTATCTTTTGGGCGCATAAATTGGCTTAACCGTGAGTATTATGTTCTCAAAAAGGTAGACAGCACGGCGCTTGTACGCCTTTTTACTGATGACTTTAACTTGTAGGTTAGCTATAATCGATCAAATTTCTCATAATTTGTGATGGGCGGTTAGCTAGGCATTATCTAATGCTGTATCAAGTAAGTAACTGCCATGGCTCACATTAACAATCACGTATGCTGTAGTTGAGTTACCTTAGCGAGTATCATCAAAGCTAAAGTACATACTTCACTGTTCTAACGTACGTCTTTGCACAACTGGAGCGGCTTCTATGTCAAGCGAATTAAAAGTTAAAGAACTTATCCCTCTGTATACCAAGGAGCAACTACATGAGCGTGTAGTTGAGATGGGCAAACAGATTAGTGCTGACTACAAGGACAAGAAGCTCTGTGCTGTATGCATCTTAAAAGGCGCTATTCCATTTTTCTCGGATCTGATTCGTCAGATCGACAACATGGACATGACCATCGATACCTTACGTGCATCTTCATATGGTTCCGGCACTGGTTCTTCAGGTGTAGTTAAATTCATCAAAGATGTTGAACAGGATGTTAAAGGTAAAGACGTACTGTTAATCGAAGACGTGGTAGATACTGGTTTAACCATGAAAGAGATCGTGGCTCATATGTATGAGCTCGGTGCTGCTAGTGTTAAGATTGCAGTATGTATCGATAAGCACGAGCGTCGTGAGATCGATATTAATGTTGATTACTATGCATATGAGCTTGAGCAAGGCTTTATCGTAGGCTACGGTCTTGATTTAGCTGAGCGTTATAGACAGCTCGATGGAATTTACGAGGTTGTTCTTGAAGGCAATTAAGTTCAAGCTTAAAGACGGCAGCATGTCTGAAGAGATCAAAGGCGTAACTATGCTTGAAAGCAGCGATTTATATCCTGCTTTTCCAGAGCAGTTATATCATGATTTAGACAGCTCAAATAGTGCTTTACCAAAAGGCGATGCAAAGCTTACTGAGGGCGATCAGTTATCTGACAAGATTGCTCCTCGTTCTTTTGCATCTTTACAGCTGCGTGCAAAAAATGCCATGCGCAGTTTGTTTGCGCTCAAGCGTGAGCGCATGCTGGTCATGTGCACTGGTCGTTTGATCGATCCTTTAGCTACTGCCTATGACATGGTCAAAGAGGTCTCAGGCATTGAGGCCGTGATCGCTTATGCTCCGACTAAGTTTGAGCTCTTTGGCAATGACAAAGAGGATGGCATTTTAACCGCTAACTACTGTCTGATGTCAGCAAGCGGTGCTAGTGTTAAGCTCGCTGGTCAAGCTCGTAAGAGCAATCGTGTGACTCGTATTTGCGATGAAGGTTTATTCACTACTAAGCAAGTTACTGCAGCTGTAGTTGAGGAAGATGCCTCTGAGCAAAATAATGATTCAAAAGATCAGGGCAAAGACGATCACAAGGTAGTTTTAACTTCTCTTACCTCAGCTTGCCAAGATGGTCTGTTTGAGGCTGGCACTTTAGCTGCCGCATCTGGACAAGATGACAGCCACGAGAGGGATGCTAAATCATCTGAGTGCGCTGATAAGGCTGCTTGTTCTCAGAGCAGAGCAAACTACAACGTCATCATCATGCCATGTGTGCATTTAATTGAGCACAGCAAGTGGCTTGGAATGATTGACGCTTGCTTAGCTGAAAATGATGCCTTAAAGCTCATCTTAGTTGGCGATGCTACTGATGTAGCACAGCTAAGTTTACTGTGGTCAACTCTCGATAGCGCCATTCATACTGACGTCGTATTAGAGTTCCCAGTAGTGGGTGCTTTACATACCCTTGGCGGTCTGATTAACCACTACCGTCTTAACGATAGATCAGGCTCTGATCTCTTGCCGTTTTCACGCGATGCTTTAGCGCTGCTTGCTGCCTATAGCTGCCGTATTAGCGGCGATCGACGTTATTTAGGCTTAACTGAACTTTCTTTAAAGAGTCTCATTTATGAGGCAAATCGTTTTGCTCTGCGCAACTTAAAAGATGTTCAGTGTCCAGAAGCTAAAGAAAACGCTGCAGATTCACAAGATCATGTCTCATGCTCATTTGTAAGTCGTTACCATGTGTTAAAGGCTATTGCAGCTTTAGACTTTAGAAACAACTTCTTAGCTGAGTCGGTATTGCGTGAACACCGTGATCGTCAGCTCTTGATCTCAACTCAAGGTGCAGTAGTTGGTCAAATCAATGGCCTGTCCGTGATTGAGACCTTAGGCACTTCATATGAGTATGGCGAGCCAGTACGTATCACTGCTACTTTAAGAGCAGGTGGTGAAGGCGACGTTATTGATATTGAGCGTAAGGCCGAGCTTGCTGGTCAAATCCACGCTAAGGCCATGATGATCATTAACGGCTTCCTCACCAAAGAGTTTGGTTCAGAGCAGCCTCTGCCAGTATCTGCAAGCTTAGTATTTGAGCAAAGCTACAGTGAGGTTGATGGCGATTCTGCTAGCTTAACTGGCCTGTGTGCGGTGATCTCTGTACTTGCAGGTCTGCCAATTCGCCAGGGCTTAGCGGTAACTGGTGCTGTTGATCAGTTTGGTGATGTGCAAGCTGTTGGTGGCGTAAATGAGAAGATTGAGGGCTTCTATCGCGTCTGCCGTCTCCATGGTTTAACTGGAGAGCAGGGCGTTATCATCCCAAGCTCATGCGTCAATCAGCTGGTATTGCGTCCTGCTGTTGTTAAGGCAGTGGCTGAAGGTAAGTTCCATATCTTTACTGTGTCTCATGTAACCGAGGCTGTAAAGATGCTTACTACTGTTGACTGGGGTGACGCAGAGACCGAGAACACTGTTTGCTATCGCATTAGCGAGCGCCTCAATAATGTTATTGCTGGTGCCCAAGAGCAAACTTGGTACGAAGAGTTAACCGAGAAAGTTAAAGACATCTTCGCTAAGCTCACTGGTAAGTCAGATAGCAAAGACGACAAGGATGACAAGGCTGCAAAATAAGCCTCCCACCATTCATTTATAACAAGGCTGCAAAATAAGCCTCTTACCATACATTTATAAAAAGGCTGCATATGCAGCCTTGTTAACATGCTTATATCTACAATCTACCCTGCCTTTTATTGTTTTAGCACTTCTCCTCTCTATCAAGGCAGCGCGGCAAACTTAGCACAGTTTTGTTGACTGCAAATGCTATAATCGATGGCTGTAGAACTAAGCTGATCTAAGGATTTTTTTGATGAATACAACAGTCAATGATAATCAGAAAGTTTGTACCGACGATCAGGTTATGGCAAAGCTTAAGTCTTTTAGCTGCATATACTTTGTGGGTATTGAACCCATGCTCTCTAAGTTTTATGAGCGCTTTAATGAGTGTTTTAACGCATCTGCAGACTTAAAAGTAGTTAAGGTTGTTAGTACGACTCAAAAGAGTAAGGATGATGGGATTGAAGCCGCTTTAAAGGGTGTAAAAGACGCTCTTATCATTAGCGCCTACAATCTGTACATCTTTAAGGATGAGACTGTTGATAACAACACCATCATCAACTATCACAATGCTCTGCTCCCGTGGCATCGTGGTGTCATGGCTACAGTATGGGCTGTTTGGGCAGGCGATAGTGAGGCTGGTATGAGCTGGCATATCGTTGATCGTGGCATTGATACTGGGGCTGTTCTTGTACAACGCTCTGTTGAGGTTGCACCTGATTTAGATGCTATTACTCTTTCAGCTCAAATCAATAATCTGGCCTTGCAATCATTGAGTGATGCCATTGAAAACTTAGTGCATGGCAAGAGGGCAACATTAACACGCACGGTTGACGATGAGTTGCATGGTTACCATGCACTAAAAGATCGTCCAAACCATGGTGTTTTTGACCGAACCTGGGATCAAGCAACGGCATCGCGCTTTTTAAGAGCTATGTATGCAGCCAAGATGAATCAGGTGAAAGCCCCAGAGATTGAGATTGATGGTAAGAAGCATGCTTTCTTAAAATGGAAATTTAAAGAAAACATACTTACTATCAAGACAGTAGATGGTATTAGTGAAACTATAGAGTACAAAGACTGAGTTTTACCTGCTAAGTGATCATGGCTGCTCTTATGCTGCAGCCATTTGTAGCAGCCATGTTCTGACTACCTTGTTTACTCTCGGTAAGATTAAAGCTTAACGTGGCGGTACTTGTAGAAGAACAGTGGTGGAATAGCAAGGCCAATGGCAATAGAGAAGATAATGCCGATGCTACGCATGCCGCTATGGAAGAGTACTAAGATTTGATCATTTAAAACGGCATTGCTCTCTGGCTCAGCTACGTTCATCAGTGCAACTAATGCGTTGAATGCATCTACTCCAGGAATCATGGAGATAATGCAAGGTACAGTGAAAATAGGGCGTGGTACTTTTAATCGTGGGCCAAAGTAAATAAAGATCAAAGAGCAGATGCTACAGGCAATGAAAGTAGCTGGGATCACTTCAACATTCATCATCACAAACATGTCACGTGAGCCGCGACTTAAAGCTGAAACAAGTGCGATTAAAGTTAGATAGCGTCCTGGAACAGTAAAGAGCATAGCAAAGGCAGGTCCAATCACCGCTGCAGCTAATGCATGGTACATCACGGTGAGCCATTGCTCGTTTGAGAGCATGATGTGTAAATACATTTGAGTCTGTCCTGATCCCATGCCTTTGGGCATAGGATTTGTAAAAGTTAATCTGTGTGTTCAAGTGGCTAGTTCCATTAGCTAGCCTTGAAATAGAGCTACTGCATTGTGAATACGGGGCGCATTTAGTATGAGCTCATTGACAGTGCAGCTTCGGCCTTAGGATCGATAGTTAGTGCTAGCCGAATATAGCGGTTACGCTTGAGTAGATAAATGAGGTCATTAATAAGCCGACTGCTGCTGATACTATCAATACCAAAGCAATCACGATACGGTTTAGACCAATTGGTACATGGCCTTTAAAAATGTCCAAAAAGCCATTTATGAGCGGGAAGCCTGGTACTAACAGTAAGGTTGAGGCGGTTGCTGCAAGCATTACATTGCTTTGAGTGCCATTAAAGAGGTAGTGGCAACATAAAGCGGCTATGGATGATCCAATACATGCACATAGCATGAAGGTAAAGGATTCAAAGAAGCCTCGTCTAATAAACAAGAAGCGGTAATACATTAAGAACAAACAGCCAATTAAAGCTCCTAAGCAAACGGCTGCATTGCCGCCATTGAGGTAGGCAAAGCAACCACCAGCAATTGCTTCAATAAAGATGAGTTGCTTGTGTTGATAATGACGTGGTCTTACTGCACGAATAGCTAAGAAGATCTGGTGAGGATCGCTAAGTGAGCCATTGGAAACACGCAAGCAAATCTGATGGAGCCGACAAAGCGAATCCATGTTGATGGCAAAGTGCTTGATCTCTTTAAAATCAACAGCAATGTTACTGCCACGGCGTAACTTGACCATGATGCCATCACGTGAGATAGATAAATCGATATTGCGGCAGCCCAGATCATGAGACATCTTCTTTACTGACTGCACAATCAGTCGAGTTTCAGCGCCCACTGAAGCCATACGCCAGCCTAATGTGGATAAGAGCTTGGCTTTCAGGGCTAAATCTTCATTATCTGATCCTGGAGTGACATATGTATCAGCAAAGAGAGCCTCGTCTTCAACAGTCTCTAAGTGCACGCCGTTAGCGTCCTTGAGAACATGAGCTGATGATTTGCTCTTGCTAGCTGCAGATAAAGCGTGCGAAGCTTGAGTATAAGCTTCACCTTGCTTAGCTACAGAGTTGTGGCTGCTTGTATTGTCATTGCTTATAGCAGAGTTGTGGGCGATATTGTTTTCATTACTTACAGCAGATGCGTTATGAGTAAAGACGCTATGGTCATTTCTATAGCCGTTAGCTAAAGCATCGGCATAGCTGTTCACGCCATCTATAGTTTCTGATTTGTACGCCATGCTTGCATGTGGGTGCAGTATGCTTTGGTCGTGGTCGTTACTAAAGTTTGCTCTGTTTAAGAGGTTGTGACACTCGCCTAGATGTGATTGCAGATCAATGTTAATGGAGTCAGTAGTGTTGTAGTGCTCAATGCAATGATGCTTGTGTGAGCTGTAGCTATTATGGCCTGCACGCGCTATGTGAGGGATAACACTTTCAATTGGCTCTGGGAAAATTGCCTTGGAGCCGATGTCATGAATGCGGCCTAGAATGCCTTTTTCATTATGACGATGGATTTGCATCTGCTGCTCATCATTACATGGACTTGGCTGTTCGTTAGAAGCGTAATGAGAGGGCTTAAATGATCCATGACTAACATTATGTAATTGCTTTGAGCCATGATGCTTATGCTCTAGCAGTTCATCGTCCAAGACTGCTTCAGGCATGATATCTCCTAATTTAGCAAGAGAAAATTAAGTCTTACAATCATATGTCTATATGAGCCATCGTGATTTTGGATGGCTCAGGCAAAGTAAAGGCAAGCAAACACTACTTGCGCTTAATTAGTCGGATGATGTGGTGACGCTTTGGAGTGGTCTTAACCTCACTACCATCCTTGATGCGTGAGCAGAAGTTGCTATCGAGTGAGTCAATGCTGCTGTAGCCAGTAGCGCTGCTCTTGAAAAGACTGTCAGCCTTTTCCTCTTCAAAGCTTTGCTCTTCTAAAGCCTGAGCATCAGCATGATTGAGGCGTGCTAAAGCATCTTCGTAGGCTTCACCTGAAGAAAAGTTAAGGTGGGATGGGTGGTCTTTGTTAGGTTGTGTTTTGACAGTGTTGCGATTGTAGATAGTGAACATATCTGCCTCTAAAGCATGATCAAAAGTTTTGTTCGTCTCTTGGTTTAAGCGCTTAACTGTTGAGTAAGAACGTTGTGTAAAACTGTTTACGTAGCCTATTTTTATCCTAGCTATGCACACCGTCAAACATACATATCGAAATTGGTAAGTGATCTGCATCAAAATAAGTCACTTTAAATGGCGTGAATATGCCGCTTTGTGTGAAGTGGATCACTTTAAAATGCAGGTCGAAAAATCTTTTTGGCACAACGACGATGCAAGATCAACTCTTTGATATTTCTTGCAAGCAGCAATTTGAGTGGACAATTTTCATCATTTTGAACCTAGTAAGC
>Gold_p1__coassemble_1173_pt1 | contig 9043 bp, 6 predicted proteins | sample Gold_p1__metabat2_low_PE_009 | metagenome-assembled genome bin Gold_p1 | reverse complement strand
TAATTACAACAAGTAAGGCCACAAACTAGTCCTTAGCGCAAACTCAGGTAATGTCTGTGTGCCTTGAACACATAAATATGGAACCTTCAATTTAGCGAAGATCTAACTGAACTTTACATTCTTTTGCCAAGATCGCCGTTAGTTGCCGCTCACTTAAGATCTCAAGATGTCAATTGCTACGATCGCAAGATCGCCGTAACTCCTATAAATGCCAATTGGCAAGATCGTAGAGATCCTAAAAGTATGACGCTTATAAAGATCGCGGCAAAGATACTTTTGCTCACAGCAAGATCGTCACACCATAAAGATGCTTGCTCACGGTAAGATCGTCACACCATAAAGATGCTTACTCACAACAAGATCGTCAAACAACAAAGATGCTTGCTCAAAGCAATATCGTTACATCATAAAGATGCTAGATCACGGCAAGATTGCGACACATTTAAGCAGTAGTTAGCTGGCAAGATCATGACATTAAGTGGCAACACATCGTTAGTTTATGGCGGCAAAAACTAACGGCACACTCTCTTAGTACGTGGATTATCTTTGCCAAGAGGTAATGAGTGTAATACTCATACTTTGCTTGTCGTGAATCATGCAAATATGAGCTTTAGCTAATTTGATTAAGTTTTTGCCTAGGATAGGGAGTGCTTTTTGAAATTTGGCACGTATAGTGCTTTATTGTGAGTAGCCCTGAAGCGATATGAGATTAATTTAATTCCAGGGCCCAGCGTAAGCTGGTCGATTCCCTGTCCAGGACTTGCTCCCGCACAGAAGAGAGCTGTGCGAGTGACAGGGTGTCACTGCAGATGATTCTGCTGTGTTCTCAGGCTTGTATAGCCTGATATTAAAAATAGGGTTCAGATTATGCCATTATTTATTAACACCAACGTTTCTTCGCTGTACGCTCAACGTGCAGCGCAGCGTGCTAACGACGCGCTCGACATCTCTTACCAGAGATTATCCTCAGGTCTGCGTATCAATCGTGCTAAAGACGATGCAGCAGGCATGCAGGTTTCTAACAACCTTACCACTCAGCTTGATGGTCTTACCCAGGGTAACCGTAATGCTCAGGATGGTCTTGCTTTTGCCCAGACTATCGAAGGTGCTTTAGACGAAGTTACCAACATGCTGCAGCGTATCCGTACCCTTGCTGTTCAGGCATCTAACGGTACCATGTCAGATCAAGACCGTAATTCTTTACAGGTTGAAGTAACTCAGTTAGCCGACGAAATTACCCGTATCTCAAACGATACTACTTTCGCTGGCGCAGACGTTTTAAACGGCAACGCCTCTATTTCCCGTTTCCAGGTTGGTGCAGACCCATCTTCCATCATTGAGATGGACTTACGTGACGGTACCGATATTAACGGTATTGTTAAGATGCTCGTCCGCTACACTGGCAAAGATGAGTTTGCTAACCCAATGGTTACCGATCCAAATGCTCCAGGTGGCCATGATCCTATGCTGAAGTTTGAAGACATCTTCAAGAATAACGGTACTAACCCAGGTATTCGTGTGGAGAAGGCTTCTGCTGCTCAGGCAACCTTAGCCGGTATCGATGGTCTTATTAACGCCATTGACCGTAAGCGTGCTGAGCTTGGTGCTATGCAGAACCGTCTTGAGGCTACTGTACGTAACCAAGAGTCTGTTAAGGAAAACGTTGCATCTTCACGTGCAACCATTCGTGATACCGACTTTGCTGAAGAAACTGCTAACTTAACTCAGCAGCAGATTATTCAGCAGGCTACTGCTACTATTCTTACTCAGGCCAATCAGCGTCCACAGATTGCCCTGTCATTAATGCAGAAATAGTATCTAAAGATTCTGAACTCTTATTATTCGTAGTTATTTGGCATGCTTTATTGCATGCCATATTAGTTGCGATCCCTGCCATCGTGCCGCATAGGTACGGTGGTTTTTGCGTTTGTGCGTAAGTGCAAACACGCCTCTCTCTATATCAGGCCATTACCAACCTGATCCTCTCATATATAACCCTTTCTAACCCTTACAAATATAGCTCTGCTCATAGGCCAGATCTACGCTCTCTTTCCTCTTTCACGCTACGTGAACAACACTGTAGGCAAAGTACATATGCCACTAGAGGCTTTATATATTACTAGCTCATTTCTGGATTGCAGTTGTTGAAGATCGTAGGTCGGACGCTGTCTTAGTGGTGTTGACGTTAGGATTTTACGGTTCCTGAAAACAACAAGCCCCGGTAGGGTCGATGCCTTACCGGGGCTTGTTGATTCAGAATTCTGTCTGGTGGAGGTGGTGGGATTTGAACCCACGTCCCAAAAGACTCTACCGTCAGTACTACATGTTTAGACTTCTCTTTGATCTTAGTACCGGCTGCGGAGAGTCACGCCACCGAGTACCCAGCTTGAAAAAATCTTTAATGCTTCCATCTCAAGCGGGACTTCCACACGAGCTGCTGAGAAACTGACACCGGCAATTTGCTAAGCGACAACAGCAGGGCTTATGCTCCGATGGCTTTAAGGCAGGTTATTAAGCTGCTAAAGCGTAGTTTTCGTCGTTTGCGACTATTTTAACGGATTTTTTAACGAGGCCAATCCACCCTCGACATGCACCTCGGGCTCGGTAACTTCCGGTCGAATCCAGAATCACCCCCACGAGTGCCCTGATTATAGGATTACTCTTATGTCTTTGCAAGCGTTTGCCATAAATTTCGCATTCTTGCAGTGATATAGCTTGCAAATGTTTAACTCAATCGCAGAGCATTATTTTTCAATTGAAAAATAATGCTCTGTGATCTCTTTGTAAAGAAGTGGATACTGTCTGCATCTAAGCTTTTGCTAAGAAAAAAGGAGTAGGCTTTACCATGGGCTTTTGAGGAGTCCATGACTCCTGAGCATAAAGGCGCATTTATGTAGTTAAGTGTCTAAGAAAATGTCGCTTAGGACTCTTTTATGCACGTTTTCAGGTAGTTTTACTCACATATGCCTTTGTGCATATCATCAAAGAGCTATTGTTGCTACAATTTACGCATTACTCGCTTGCATGCAGAATAGATTGGTCTTGTCTGCATCTTGCTACAGTTGCTTTTCAAAAAGGGCTTGTTTGTTCTGATGGCTAGCTAATGTGGCGATATTCACATGGCATCAGCCTTAGCACATGCGTTAGTTGTTAGGATTATTTAGAGCGTCTTGTATTTGCTTGTTTAGGTGGCATCATGTCCGACAATTTGTTTAAGAAACTTTGGTCAAAGCATAGGCTTAAGCTAGCCCCTGCTCTTGCACTTATATTTTTGTCAGGATGTGTTTCTAATCAAAATGTCTTTGACCCACCTCTAAGCTCTGAGTTCTCAGTAAGTAATGATGATATTGTCTTAGTTGACATTGATCTTGTTGAGCGCGAGCAATATCAAATCCTCATTGGCCAGATGACCTCAATGCTCGGCAAGGGCGATCTTACCCACGAGCAAAAGGCTCAGATTCTCTATCAATTGGGCTTGCTCTATGACCGTTTAGGTATGGACGCAACTGCTAGAACCATGTTCATGAACTCACTAGTAGAAGTCCCAGACTATGCCCGTTCATATAACTTCTTAGGCATTTACTTAGCAAGCTCAGAGCGCTTTGCTGAGGCTTATGATGCCTATGATGCGGTGTTAGAGATTGACCCAAAAGAAGTTTATGCATACTTCAATCGTGGTATAGCTTTGTACTATGGCAATCGTGCTGAATTAGGCGTTCAAGATCTGGTTAAGTTTTATGAGCTAGACAAGAACGATCCTTTCCGTCTGGCATGGCTGTACATCTTAGATCGTGAAGTTGATGGACAAGAGATCGCTCGTCAAAAGTTAATCGAGCGACGCAATGCTATCGAAAAGAAAGTGCCATGGGGTCTTGAGGTATTAGACTTATTATCCGGCAAGATCTCTGGTCACGATCTGATTGAGTCAGTGCGTACAGCTAATATTGAGCCTTTAGAGCGTGCCCGCCGTTTATGTGAAGCATACTTCTACATGGCTAAAGAAGCTGCTTATAAAGGTGAGTATAAGCAGGCTTATGATCTCTTCCATCTGTGCCTTGCTACTAATGTCTCAGGCTATCTTGAGTATCGCTATGCACGTCTAGAGATCGCTCGTTTTGAGCGTATGGAGCAGGTGCAAAAGGCTGATCAGCTCGCCACAGAGAAACAAAAGGAGCGTGAAGAGCTCCTAAAGAGGCAAGCTCAAGAGGCTCATAAGTATTTTCAGATGCTCAATCAGAAGCGAAAAGAGTCTGAAAACAAGAAGAGTCAAGAATCCACCTTAGATAGCAGTAAGAGTGAAGACACCACCTTAGATAGCAAAAGGACTCAAGACTCTAATTTAGATACCAATAAGACTTCAGCTAAAAGCTAAAGATCATTTTCATCTTGGTTCATGACACAGTTTGAGGTTTTTTATGAAGCGCTCATTCATCAATAAGATCGTTAACGAAGCAATTGAGTTTTCCAAAGCACAGCACTTAACCCTGCCTAAGTTTGCCTATATCACTGCTGAAGATTGGAAAAAACAAGATCAAGCATCATGGGCAGAGGTTTTTGATCTCGAGCTTGGTTGGGATGTTACCGATTATGGCTCTGATGATTTTTACAAAACCGGCACCTGTTTGTTTACCTTACGTAATGGTTCTGTAAGCGACTCTCGCTATACCAAGCCTTATGCTGAAAAAATGATGCTAATTGAGGATGGTCAGGTACTGCCTTATCACTTCCACAGTTATAAGATGGAAGACATCCTTAATCGTGGCGGTGGCACTTTATGCATTAAGTGCTATTGGGCAACTGAAGATAATCAGCTTGATGAAAAGCGCAAGGTCGAGATTTCTTTCGACTCTCAGAAAGTATGCTTTGAGCCAGGTGAGGTTATTCGTATTCCAGTAGGTTCAGGTGTAACCCTGCCACCACGTTTATATCACAGCATTTGGGCTGAAAACGGCAAGGTCATGAGCTGGGAAGTTAGCAAGGTTAATGATGACCACACTGACAACACTTACCTTGAGGGCTGTCCGCGCTTTAGCAAGATTGAAGAAGATGAGCCAATGCTCTGGTGTCTGTGTAATGAGTACGACAAGGTTAAGGTATAAGTAGCTTAGCTTAATCGCTTTTCGTGAAAGCTTATTAAAATGGAATTTACAGCCCGCCTTGTGCGGGCTTTTTCGTATGGATTTTTGATAATCACTAGGCTCTTAGCATTGCTATTTTTAAGATCAAAACATGAGAGCAAGTGGCTGCTAAAAAGGTGTTAGGGCGCACGGAATTATCCTAGATATGATGGTAGGCTAAAAATTGCGCTGCATTTTGGCGCTATGAGTACATTCTATCTAAGGGGGATCGTATGAGCTATGAGTACACTTTAGGTGTTGACCTTGGTGGCACTAAAACTGAGATCATAGCCTTAGATAAGCGTGGCAGCGAGTGCTTTAGAAAGAAGGTGGCCACAGTCAAAGCATCCTATGCTGACACAATAAAAACGATCTGTGCTTTGGTACTAGAGGCTGAGCAGCATTTAGCTTGTAAGTGTCCTTTAGGCATAGCCATTCCTGGGGCGGTATCTGAGCACACTAAAAGGATTAAAAACGCTAATTCCTTTTGGTTAAACGATCAAGATCTTAAGGGAGACCTTGCTAAGTCTTTATCTAAAGATGAGATCTTCTTAGAAAACGATGCTAATTGCTTTGCCCTGTCGGAGGCAGAAGATGGTGCTGGTAAAGATTACGCTACTGTATGGGGTCTTATCTTAGGCACAGGCTCGGGCTCAGGTATTGTCATAAATAAGCAAGTTTTACGGGGACGCAATCTACTCTCAGGTGAGTGGGGTCATACTACCTTGCCGTGGCTTACTGATGAAGAGCGCGAGCTCTGGCGTGATGTTAAATGCTATTGCGCTCGTGACTACTGTATTGAGACCTTTGTTTCAGGTGTAGGCTTCGAGCGTGACTTTGCTAAGCGTAAAGGTGTGTTTGATCCAAACGCTTTAACCTTTGCCACCACAGGTAAGGACATTGTAAAGCTAATGGCAAAAGGAGATCATGATGCAAAGGCATGCTATGAGGCATATTTAGACAGGTTGTCGCGTGCCATTGCAGCTTTTAGTGGTTTTCTTGACCCTGATGTCATTGTCCTAGGTGGCGGTATGTCCAACGTTAATAAGCTGTATGAGGATTTACCAGATCGCGTAAGGCATTACATCTTTGGCGGCGAGTTTGATACTCCTATAGTGCCTAATGTCTATGGTTCTGACTCTGGTGTTAGAGGTGCGGCATGGTTGCCTTTAATGCATAGTGCTAAGGTCTAGTGCTATCTATTAAGAAGCTCTAACAGTACTCATTACGTGCTTCTTTAGAGGAGATGACATACTAAAAACATAGCTTTTAACACATCAACTGATTTGGCCAAATGCATTGCCGCTTCGTTTGTCTAAGGAGTTTCTATGGATAATCCTATTGAATTGCAGTCTCAGTCAGGTGCTCTTTGTGCTGAAGTTGATCTCAACGGTGGCATGCTTGCTCGATTACAGCTTAAAAGAGTAGGCAAAAGGGCTATGGATTTATTGCATCGTGCGCCTTGGCTGGAGGATGATTATTTTAATAATGATCCAGGCTTATTTGCGCACTTGTCAGGTGAGTGGGTCTGCGCTCCATTTGGCTGGGTGCCAAAGGACAGCAAGCTCTTTAGCTCAACCTATGCACATGGTTTACCATGTCATAGCGCCTGGCAAGTAGACAGTGTTAGTGAAAGCAAAGTGGTGCTGAGCTATGTTTTCCCAGATGGTCACCCACTTAAAAACTTAAAGCGTGTTATTGAGCTCAAAGATGATCGTGTAGATCTTAGCTTCACTCTGATCTCAAATGAGGACTGCGCAGTTCCTTTGGGTGTACATCCATGTTTTCCTACCGATCATGAGCTCAATGCGTTAGAGCTTGAGGTAGCTGGTGATGGTATTGTCTATGGGGTCGATTGTGAGCCAGGTACAAGCCGTTTAGTTCCAGCAAAGGTATTTGATAGCCTCAATAAACTACCATTGAAGAGTGAATACATCGGCAAAGATGGTAATCAGGATACCGTCGATGCTACTAAGCTGCCATTTGCCTATCACACCGAAGAAATTGTACAAATGCTGCATCCTGAAGGGCAGGCGGTGCTTAACTATAAGAATAAGGGCTTACGACTGATCTTAAAGTGGGATGGTAGCAAGATTCCAACTTGTTTACTTTGGATGAGTAATCATGGTCGTAAGTCTGAGCCATGGAATGGTGAGAATTGCTGCTTAGGTATTGAGCCTATCGCTTCTTGCTGGGATTTTGGTGAGGAGTCATTAAAGGAGTCTAATCCAATCAAGGATCGTGGCGTAAAGACCGCAGTAAGTATCAAGGCAGGCGTGCCATTTACCTTTGATTACTCGATTGCCATAGAAACTCTAGATTAAGAGTCATTCCTGATATCGAGCATGATGCTGCAGTTATCACGGGACTATTAACGCAGCAGGCAAAAGAAAAGCGCTATCAAAAAGAGTCGCAACAATGGCTCAATTTGATGGCGCTTTTTCAATGACAAACTATAAAAGACAAAAGCTTGGTATTTTGTCAAAATGACAAACTTAATAGATGAAATGTTTGAAGGTGCCCCAAACAAAAGTTGGTAGTTGTGTTGGGGCTGTTTTGCTTTGTGCTTTGAGCTAGGCTTTGCGCAGCATATTAACTGCGTTGGCTATTGCCTTTAGGGCGGTGTCGATGTCTTCTTCGGTATTAAAGCGGCCGATAGACAGACGGATAGATGCCATAGCTAACTCATCAGAGTGGCCAGTCTCAGTTAGGATGTAACTTGGCTTAACCACACTTGAAGAGCAGGCTGAGCCAGATGATACGGCTACACCACGGATAGTTGGGATTAAGAACTTACCCTCAACCTTATCAAAGCTTACAGATACGATGCCAGGAAGATGAGGGGTGTCTGTACCTTCCATATAGCCATTGATATGAGCACCAGGTATTTCTTTAAGACCTGTAATAAGCCTGTTCTTTAATGACTCAAGATGCTCACATACCTTAGTGCGCTCCTTTTGCATAATGGCAAAAGCTTCTCCCATAGCTACGATCTGATGGGTAGCAGGGGTGCCGCCACGCAGACCCTTTTCATGACCACCGCCAGAGATAAGAGGATCAAGCTCGATATTGCTGCTACGCTTGAGATAAAGTGCACCAATACCTTTTGGACCATAGATCTTCTCTGGTGTAAGGGTCACCATGTCAACTAAAGAATGGTCTAAATCAAGAGGTATTAACGCATTGCTTTGTGCGCAGTCAGAGTGGTAGAGAGCACCGTATTTATGTGCAACTTCGGCTAAGGCATTGATATCGTTCATCGAGCCGAGCACGCTATTAGCCTGAGAGATGGAGACGAGAAATACACTCTCATCCATAGCATCATCGAGCATTTCAGGAGTAATGGTGCCATCGGTGCGTGGACGAATAAGTTTGACTACAAATCCCTCACACTCTAAAGCAGTTGCGCTTTCAATTACGGCCTTGTGCTCAATTGATGAAGTGATGATAGTCTTGCGCTTGTCACCTGCTTTGTTTAAGGCACGTGCTAATCCCTTGATTGCAAAGTTATTGCTCTCAGTGGCTCCAGAGGTAAAGATAATCTCAAGAGGAGAACAACCAATAGCTAGAGCAATTTGGTCGCGAGCATTATCAATCACCTCAGCTGCTTGCCAACCATAAACGTGGTCTTTAGAGGCACTGTTACCAAAAATGCCCTCGTAAGAAAGGCATTTGACCATAGCGTCGATAACGCGCTGATCCATAGGAGTGGAGGCGGCGTTATCTAAGTAAACAGGTAGCTTTGGGGCTGTTTTAGCTTGCATTTTCTTCTCGAAATCTCATAGCGCCCATCAAGATGGGCTATGCAAAAATGTAGGCATTAATGTTAGCAGGGGCGCTTGTTGGTAAAGCATTGAGCTTAACCAAGCTATTTTGTCACAGTGCTATTCTTTGATGTGTTCAATGGCGAGTTTTACACCCTCTGA
>Gold_p1__coassemble_1079_pt1 | contig 9600 bp, 7 predicted proteins | sample Gold_p1__metabat2_low_PE_009 | metagenome-assembled genome bin Gold_p1 | reverse complement strand
GTAGGATGGCGCTTTGATTATTGGACTTTAGTGAAGCGATTTGATTGAGGTGTTTTGATGACGTTGCTTTTATGAAAGCGCTTGATGATGTTGTTTTGAGGGTAGTGCATTGTCTCATAGAAAAAGCAAAGAGCCATGCACTTAAGGATTTGAGGGCATGGCTCTTGTGGCGTAGGCCGTTGATGGGCCTACGATGAGAATTGTGGTGCTTAGATGTCCTGATGCTTAGATACGAAGTCAGGATCTTGCATCAGCTTGGTAGCCATCTTTAAGGCCTCATCAAAGTTGGTTACGAAAGCAACTTCAGAGTCTTTTGATAGACCTGCCTTAAAGAGCATATCCATAGGCTGCTTTCTCATACCTGCAAAGATGATGAAGCTGTGGTGCTCATGACAAATCTTAACGATTTCTTCAATAGAGGACTCACCGGATGCATCTAAGTAAGGCATGAAACGCATACGTAAAATTAAAATGCGTGGGATGGTGACTAAGCCCTTCATGCGATCGCATAGCTCATTGGCTACACCGAAGAACAGTGGGCCATTGATCTGGAATGCAGCTACGCCTTCAGGAACAACGATTTCCTTGGAGCTTGCACGAGCTGAATCAACAGGAGTGTCGTTCTCGCCATCATCATTGTCAAACTGAGTAAGACGCATCTGAGGATGAATCTCGATGGACTTGGACATGTGACGCATGAACAGCAAGGATGCGAAAGTAACACCAACACCAATAGCAACAGTCAGGTCAACTAAGACGGTAAGTGCGAATGTCAGGTATAAAATGGTACGGTCTGATGGAGAGATGCGTGAAATCTGCATGAAGTGCTTGATATCAGACATACCCCAAGAAACCATAAACAGTACTGCAGCTAAAGCAGCCATTGGGATATAGGCAAGAATATCCATAATGGTGTATAAGAACACCAGTAAGAACAGGGAGTGGAAAATACCTGCCATTGGAGTCTTACCACCAGATTTGACGTTGGTTGCAGTACGTGCAATTGCACCAGTTGCAGGAAGACCACCAAAGAAACCTGAGGCAATATTAGCTACGCCTTGGCCTACTAACTCTTGGTTTAAGGAGTGCTTTTGGCCAATCATGGCATCAGCAACTACAGCAGAGAGTAGTGCCTCAATACCAGCTAAGAAAGCAATGGTAAAGGCAGATGGGATTAAGTCTCTAACCTCTTCTAAAGTTAAGTATGGCAAAGTAGGAGTTGGAAGACCCTCTGGCATGTTAGGGAAGCGTGAGCCAATGGTGTCAACTGGTAAAGAGAAGACAAATGAGGCTAAAGATACAACGACGATAGCTACTAAATAAGCAGGAATCTTATCGGAGATCTTCTTACAAACTAGAATCACTGCCAGAGCAAATACGCCTAAGCCAACAGCGTAGATGCTAGTCTCATTGATGTGGGCAAAATAAGCCATCCACTTTTCAAGGAACTCAGCAGGTACGTCAGTAAAGGTAAGGCCTAAGAAATCTTTAACCTGTGAAGAGGCAATGATCACCGCAATACCAGTAGTAAAACCAGTAATAACAGGGTAAGGAATGTACTTAATGAGCTTACCAAGTCGTGCATAACCTGCAATGATCAAGATGATACCGGCCATGACAGATGCGACGATAAGGCCATCTAAACCATAGCGAGCGATAACATCGAAGATAACGACTACGAATGCACCAGTAGGTCCGCCAATCTGAACGCGAGAGCCGCCTAAAAAGGAAATGAAGAAACCTGCTACTACAGCGGTTACTAAGCCCTTATCAGGAGAGGCACCAGATGCAACAGCCATAGCCATAGCCAGAGGCAAAGCCACAATAGCTACGGTGAGGCCAGCGATAACATCTGAACGCAGTGTTTTAAATGAGTAGCCCTCTTTAAAGCAGGTAAAGAGTGCTGGAACCAAGCGATCTGAGTTCTGCATTTTTCAACCAGAGATATGTATTTGCACGACAGTAGCCTAAATACAGTCAGTCTTACTTTGCTTATTCAATACCACGCATATGTAATTAGACAAGAATTGGTTTGGGCAAATCTTGCAATTCTCTAATAAAAAAGTTACTTAGCTCGTATTCACTCATGGCCTATGCAAAAAAGTCGCTATTTGCCATGGGATCCTTATGCTGTGCACTCCACGTTTGTAAATATAGGCCTCTAAAAGATCAAAACTAACAGCATAAGACTTATCAAAGATGTGTATGCTGTATCGCCACTTTGTTTTGCAATGGGATAGCTGTATCGCTACCTTGCTTGTTGCAATGGCATATAGGCTCAAGTCAGTCTCTGTGACTTAAGCTAATGTTTTATTTTTAGCAGGTGATAGTGTGGATAGCCGTATGCTATAAGGCTATGGGCTAGTAAAGCTTAGCTATGAGCTAAAACTTTTAGTAGAGTCTCGTCAGCTGTGGAGTGTTTAGTGATGGGCTATGCCACTCATGCATATAAGCTTGCATATAAGCTTGCGTATACAAGCTTAGTTGCGTTTACAAAGAAAGGGCAAAAGAAAAAATCACTAGCGGCTTGGGAGCTGAGCGTGGTTGAGAACAAGAAAAAGAACAGCTAATAAGCACTGATCTAATCGAGGCTCACCTCAATGGCTATGAAATAAGAGCAAAACAAGTTCTAATTAAGCACGCGGACAACATTAGTGATGCCATTCTTGCTAAGCAAAAAGTTGCTTAAAAGATCGTTACTTAAATGTCCTTGCTGCTAATATTTATCAGCACCAATGAGAGCGTAAATTATAGGCTGAATGCCCGTTCCTTTCAAGAAAAACCGGCCTTGTCTGAGCCTAGTTACGAGCGTCTAACTTAGCTTATCTTGCTAAAACCTTGTTACAAAAGTAAGTGCTTAAACTAGATACAGGACTTGATAAATGAAGTCATCGTACAAGTACTAAGCAAAAGACATCATAAAAGCTGCAAAATTTGCATTCAAGCTCAGTAGGTTTAAGAAACTCAAGCCATGATGCTACTCAAACTCTGCAAAACTTGCATAAGCACCTGCCAAACAAGCAACCAAGTACAACACAAGACATAAGCACTCAGACAATAGTCACTAAGAATAAGCGACAATGCATCCTGTTTTTGTAAAGAAGCAAGCAAGGCCTGGTTATCACTTAGATGCGTGAGCGTTGGGCAATATGTAGCTTTAATCGATCGCAAGTGCAATAGGAGATAGGATTTTCAAGGCAGGAGCTACAGATCATGTCATAGTGAGCCTTTCAAACGACAGCGCCCATGTCAAAGACATGGGCGCTGTAATCACAAGCATGACATGCTTGTGAAGCTATCAAATAAACTTCGTAAGATTAGAAGTTCTTAAAGAGCCACTTACCGCGTAAGAGAACACCCTTTAAGTTTAACTCACGGTCGATTACGAGTAAGGATGCAACCTTGCCCTCTTCGATGGTGCCGTAGTCGTCTAATACCTTGATAGAACGAGCTGGGTTGTATGAAGCGCAGCGTACTACAGTCTCAAGCGGCAGACCCATCTTCAGGTGTGCGGTCTTCATGCAGTCATAGAGGTTAGTAGCTGAACCAGCAATGGTACCTGATGCTAAGGTAGCAACACGGTTCTTAACGAATACCTTCTGGCCACCAAGCTCATACTCGCCGTCCTCAAGACCAACAGCCATCATGGAGTCGGAGATAAGGAGCATCTTATCTTCACCAAACATTCTGAAAGCAGCACGTACTGCAGATGGGTGAATATGGATACCGTCACAGATGATTTCAGCCTCACACCACTGAGCGTCAGCTGCAGCAGCGATAGGACCTGGATCGCGGTGAGCTAAGCCTGGCATAGCATTGTATAAGTGAGTTAAATGCTTAGCACCGTTAGCGATAGCCTTCTTAGCAACATCGTAAGCGGTTACAGTGTGAGCAATAGAAGGTAAAACTTCACCAGAGAGCTCCTTAATAGCTGCAAGTGCGCCCTCCTCCTCTGGTGCAATAGCCATGATCTTGATCTTGTTGCCTGAGGCTTTGTTGCAGCGACGGAAGAAGTCTACATCTGGCTTATGAACGTATTCTGGGTTCTGAGCACCAACCTTCTTAGGGCTGATGAATGGGCCTTCCATGTAGATACCAACAACGTCAGCGCCGTCTTCCTTGACCTTGTAATCACGTACGTTCTCACAAGCCTTAACGATGTCCTTTTCAGGCATGGTCATGGTGGCAGGGCAGATAGCAGTAATACCTGACTTAGCTTGGTACTTAGCGATAGCGTCTAAGGACTCTTCGGTACCATCCATCATGTCGTAGCCAACAGAGCCGTGGAAGTGCACGTCAATGAGGCCTGGGATGACTAATAAGCCCTTTAAGTCAACAACTTCGCCGCTAGTGGCGCAGCCACAGCCCTTGTTGCAGCAACTTGTAAAGTTCTCTTTTACCTTAGTAATGCGCTCGCCATTAACCAAAATGCGGCTGTTTGGAGCGAAACGGAAATCCTTGGTATAAACGTAACCATTTGAAAGAATCATGTGAACTCCGCGAAATTGTTGTAGCTTGACTCTACGAAAAACAATCCAGTATGAAAGAGGCCTTAAAGAAAGTCTTAAACGCAAAAAAGAGAATTAAGCGTCAATAAAGTAAGACTTATGCCTCAACCTTGCACAGAGCAAAGTACTCTGGCAGATGGAAATTAGGAGCAGGAACATCCACCTTGTTGTATGCGATGTAGTGCTCGATTTCCTTGGTTTCAGAAATCTTGTACAGGTTTAGAGCAAACACGTGATTAGGACTAAAAGCGTCGTAATAAGCAAGTCCCTTGATAAAGTCGCGTGGGACGGTTAAGTCAATCGTCCACTCATTGTCACTGATGCTTGATTGAATGTTGAGCGCACGAATCTCATCTAAGGTGAAGGCTGTACGTCCTTTACGAGAATGACCGTGCTTTGCGTAACAAATACCAGCAGCATTAATCTCAATATTTAAATACAGACAGTGCTCAAGCTGTGGCTTAAAGTTCTCATCGAACTCTTCGTCAGGGAAAGCTAAGAATAACTCGACAGCGCTATCTTGGCAGACCATGAGCATTGGCTCTTGCTGCTCTTTGGCGGTGATTTGAGGATTTGATTCGCTAACAACAAAGTGAACGTGCAGTCCTTTATCATCCATGCTCAGTGTTGCCTTAGTCTCAGGCTTTACAACACAGTTCCACAGGTGATGGTTTAAAGCAAGTTCGACCTTATCAGTGTTAAAAGGGATCTTAATCATGTTAGCTCCATATGCTACAAGGAATACACAACGACTAGTAAACCCCATAGGACACTATGTAAACAACAGTATATACCCTTAGTGTTAGGTATGGATAAAAACTCCAAAATATTTTCAAGAGCTAGAAAAATGTGGAGTATTTTTTCATTAAAGCACTAGAGAATACAGCCATAATCCTGTTGCAGTGCAGCATAGAAAAGCCATTTTAATTAAGTAAACAGCTAATCTAGCTACCAAGACTAGTTTACAGCAAACCATGGCATTAATGCCATGTAAAATCAAAGCTTTAATGAAAAGACACTAATCAAACAACTAAGCTAAAAAGCTCCTAACATTACATACAAAAACCGTTGCTACCAATTAGCTGTGATGACTACGCAAGAGCTAAGAGCTACTTAAAAGTAAACGACTTAGTAAGAGGTAATGGCATCAACTCGCAAGTTCATCAAATTGCCAATTGCTGCAGTGTGGCATGCATTAAAAAAAGCACATAACAAAACGGCACCCGAAGGTGCCGTTTGTAAAACTATCTTTAGGTACTGTCAAAAGATGATATCTAAAGACAGATTAAGGCAGGTATTTAAGACACTCTTACTTGAGCATCTTCTTTAATTCGTCAACAACGAACTGTACCTGAGTGCCGACAATAACTTGAACGGCAGTATCTGATGGATGCAGAACACCCTTTGCACCAGATGACTTGAGGATTTCGTCGTTAACCTTAGAGCCATCAACAACTTCACAACGGATACGAGTGATGCAGTTGTCAACAGAAGCGATGTTTTCCTTACCGCCTAAGCCCTCTAATACCTTCTCAGCGTAGGCTACGAAAGCAGCGTCACCCTTTAAGTCGGTAGTAGCAGCAGCATCGTCATCTTCACGACCTGGGGTCTTGAAGTCGAACTTAACAATTGCGAAGCGGAATACGATGTAGTAAACAACGCCAACAACTAAGCCAACACCGATCAGGAACCATGGGTTCTGAGCCAGTGGAGTGGTTGAGGAGAAGAATAAGTCCAGGAAGCCTGCTGAGAATGCGAAGCCGGCACGGATTGGCAGCATAACAGTGATAGCTGCAGTAATACCGGTCATTACAGCGTATAAAACGTAGAGGCCTGGTGCTAAGAACATGAAGGCGAACTCGAGTGGCTCGGTAACGCCAGTGAAGAATGAACAGAATGCAGCAGAAGCTAACAGACCTAATACAGCCTTCTTACGTGAATCCTTAGCAGTGTGGTACATAGCAAGGGCAGCAGCTGGCAGACCGAACATCATAACTGGGAAGAAGCCAGTCATGTACATACCGGTTACACCGTACTCACCAGTGCCAGACCAGAACTTGGTCAGATCGGAGATGCCTGCAACGTCGAACCAGAATACTGCGTTCAGAGCGTGGTGCATGCCGATTGGGATTAACAGACGGTTTAAGAAAGCGTATATACCAGCACCAACAGCGCCTAAGGAGATGATGGACTCGCCGAGTAATACTAAGCCATTGTAAAGCAGAGGCCATACGAAGAAGAGGATAGCTGCAAGAACAATGGAGATTAAAGCAGTTACGATAGCAACTGAGCGCTTTCCTGAGAAGAATGCGAGGAAGTCAGGGAGCTTAGTTGTGCTAAAGCGGTTGTAGCAAGTAGCACCAACGATACCTGAAAGAATACCGATGAACTGGTTGTTAACCTTATTGAAAGCAGGATCAGCTGCTTCACCAGTAAGGACACCAACGAAGCCTGGGCTTAATAAGGTCTGAAGAACAAACCAAGCTACGATACCAGCTAAAGCTGGGGTACCGTCCTGCTCCTTTGCCATGCCAACGGCAACGCCGATAGCAAAGAGAACAGACATGTTGTCAATAATGGCACCACCGGCCTTTACGAAGAAGTTACCAAGCAGAACTGCAGCGGTAGCCTCTACATCACCACCTTGCATAGTGGTAGGAGCGAGCAGGTAACCAAGACCCATAAGAATGCCTGCAACAGGCAAACATGCGACAGGCAGCATTAATGACTTACCAAGTCGCTGAAGATACTTCATCATAGACTATACTTCCAACCAAATGTGACATCCCGTGCAAAGGCGGTAGCCACGTCATTTACCGAAGGGAAATTAAGCTCTAGAAAAACAAGAATGTTTTAAAACTAGAGGCCTAAAGCCCTTATGCCATACGGCAAACAGTTTAAGAAAAGGTTGAGGTTTGTGTCAGACAATCTTAGCTATCAAATGAGCTCGCAACATGTGATGATTTGTCACTACGTCACTCTCTACAATGATTACTTAATCTTAGCTGCACAAAAGTCAGATTTCCTTAAGCAAGAGAGAATCGCCAGAGTAGTGTGTAAATTCTAATACCTGCCTTTGCATATGCATTCTTGAAACTAGGCAAAGATCTAAGTACTCAAGAGTGCGCTGCAAGAGAGAGAACACACTAAGGTGACTGGTGGGATGAGAAATCGGCAAATGTCGTTTTGAATGGCGACTGCTTTTGCATTCTAATACCCTGTAGATGCGCGGACAAAATGTCAGCTCATCTGTCATTGAAATTATCCGACCGATCGAGCAAATGAGCAAAAGCAATCACTTCAATTTGTGCGATCGTGCACATTTGTGAAACAGATTTTCACTTTTTACGAAAATCGAGCAAAAACTTGATATGGCGATACCACCTAGTTAACCGTGATCCACATGCCATTTTCTAAGGAAAATTCGGCAAATCTAAGCCATTTAAAGGCATCAGGTTGTATCACAAGTGAAGATGGTAATTGAGATGAAGAACACATTGCTCTGATCCATAAAAAAACATGCAAATGAAATAAAGTTTCAGAGCATAAACAAGATATATAAGCTGTTTGTAGTGGGGTGGTGATGGCGTTTGCACCAAAATTGATTTTTTCAACAAAATCAACACAAATTTTGTAATTTCTCGCGTGTAAAAAGATCAGAGTTACTGATAAAGACTAGTAAGATCGCCACTTATAAGCCAAAGTAGCAAGATCACGGCCACATAAAAACAGTGGATCCTATAAATATCACAATGTAAACGTTTCCACGGAAAATTGCAGAAAGACCATCATTGTAAAAAAAGCAGCGAAAATGGACTGCCAGAAAAGCAAAACCGCCCTTGCTAAAGTTATAGCAAGAGCGGTTGTAAGGTCAAAATCAGCCTACGATCTTCTTAACATGCTAAGCATGCTCTAGGCTGACTGAGCGTGGGCTCAGGATTACAGGTTTTCCTGTAAGAACTTTAATACAGCTTCAGCTGCAGCTTCTTCGTCTGCACCGTCAAACTGTAAAGTGAGCTCATCACCTTGTGCCATAGCAAGCTTCATAACGGCTAATAAGCGCTTGCCGTCGATAAGAGCATCAGGCTTGCCCATCTTGCAGTCACATGCAAAGCCTGCAATGACCTTAACGAGCTGGCCAGCTGGACGAGCATGAATACCACGTGGGTCGGTGATCTTGTAAGTAATTGTCTTCATAAACAAAACCTCATCTTTTGTGCATCTGTATGTGCCTAAATATAGGACATTGCCATACACAATTGAGCTGTATCAAACGATTTAGAAAACTGTCAAATCCTGAACTGCAAATCTTGCAGTCTTACTATCATACCGCGATAAGAGCATTTGTGTATAGAGTAATCTTGAGTTTGTGAAAACGTTTACATTTTGTGAAAAAAGCCATTCTTACCCGCCAAAGCCCCAAAAGCAAAGCCCATCTAACTTCCCTCCAAGATCGCCACCTTTTACACCACAATGAAAACCCACGATCCCCATCAACTCATCAGACAAGAAGCTCTCTTTAATAGAGCAGTTTCACGCCATAAAAACGCAACTTTGAAGCACACCCAAGATCAAAGTTTCTTGTGAGTTGGTATTGCCAAAAAACAGAAAACCCCGCATAAAGCGGGGTCTTCCAGGAGCTTTATCTCCTAGCTAAATGCTAAAAGCGTATTAGCCTAAGAGGCTTAAGCCAAGCTGAGGACGGGTGTTAGCCTGCATCAGCATAGAGGCAGCAGCCTGCTGAATGATGTTCTGCTGAGTGAGGTTAGCTGACTCTTCAGCAAAGTCAGCATCACGGATACGTGAGCGTGCATCAGCCTCATTAGCAGCAACGTTAGACTGATTGCGGATAGAGCTCTCAAGACGGTTCTGCATTGCGCCTAAGCCAGCACGAGCACTATCAGCTTGTGCAATCATATCGTCCATGAGCTTGATAGCGTCAGTAGGATCAGCAACAGAGAACTGGAAGGTGATATTGCCGCCATCAATCTTCATCAGTTTTTTATCAGCTGGAGCACCGACCTTATCAGCAAAGTTGGCATCTGCACGGCTACCAATCTTGGAGAACTGCATGTTTTCAACAGTAAAGCTA
>Gold_p1__coassemble_814_pt1 | contig 11361 bp, 7 predicted proteins | sample Gold_p1__metabat2_low_PE_009 | metagenome-assembled genome bin Gold_p1 | reverse complement strand
AAAGGCGTCCGTAATAGCTAATGATGTGAAAATTTGATTGTGTAGTGTATAGAGGTCTTGGCCGTTTTTGCCGCCTGGGCAAAGAAAATTTTGAGAGGTTAAATTAGCGGCAAGCCTTGTTGTATAAGGCTTTATGAGCGATCAAAAGTCATTGAAATGGCTGTTATTTTGTGGTGGTTTGTAAGTAAAGATCACTGCTAGGGGCTCGTGAGTTGAGAACGAAAGATGAGATCTTGAGGTGGGATCGTTGGTTGAGTGCACTAGGTGAGAACGTTGGTTGAGATCGCGAGATGAGATCGTGAGGGAGGATCGTTGGATATGAAAAAGGCAGCCGAAGCTGCCTTTGAAATGGGGTTATCTAAGAGTAAGTGTTATCTTAGATCTTAGATGCAGGCTTTGAAGATGTAGTGTTCTCTGCTGCCTGAGTGTTTGAATTGTTTAAAGACTCTACGGTTAGATCGTCGCTATTGCTTGCAGAAGTTGCTTCTGTAGAGGCAGTGGCGGTCTTGTTGTCTTCTTCGGCCTTAGATGACTCCTTTGCATCGGCTGGATTGGAGGAGTGGCCCTTACCTAAGGTAACTGGGCAAGATGGAGCCTCAAAGGCATTAGAGGCGATCTTCCAAGCGGCAGCAGCTGCAGATGCGGCTTCCTCAGCGGTACGAATCTTATTGGTTCTTACGAGTTCCTTGTGGCTCTCGGCAAGCTCAGCAGGTAGCTTAACCATTAAAGAGGCGACGATAGCTACGATGATCATGCCTGACATCAGAATGAAGGTCAAATAGTATGAACCGAAGATGTAGGCAACAACGTAACCAAAGAGAGAGCCGATACCGAAGCCTAAATAGAGCAGGCCATAGTTCTTAGCAAGATTTCTAATACCGAAGTAATCGCTAATGATAGATGGGTAGATAGTTAAAGTACCGCCAAATGAGAAAGCGATCAGAGCGATTGCGGTAAAGAACAGAGTAGAGTTTAAAGGAATAGCTACTAACATTACGGTAGCAACTAATGACAAGATCTGATCAAAGGTAATTAAGCGGATACGTGGCATCTTGTCAGAAAGTGCGCCCATGATAAGACGGCCAGCAATGTTAGCGATGGCAACTACTGAAACTGCAGTGGCTGCGTCAGATAAGCTCATATCAAGCAGTGCAGTACCTAAGTTTGAAGCCACACCAATGATGTACAGGCCCACCATGCAGTCAATAAAGAACATGACTGATAAGAGCCAGTATGGCAGAGTTCTGATAGCTGAATGCAGGTCGTATTCACGTTTAGATGCTGCAGAAGAGGTGGTGTTAATATACTTCATGGCATCGTAGATTAAGATAGCACCTAAGGTTACTACTGCAGTCATGATGACGCCCCAGTTAAGGACGGCAGTCTCAAGAGTGTAGTTAGTGAGCATGTAGCTATCAATGGTCTTAAAGATCAGAGAGCCTAAGCCATAAGCACCGATACACAGGGCGGATACTAAACCCTTATGCTTTGGGAAAAACTTAACGCAGTTAGTTAACACCAGCATATAGCCAAGGCCATCACCAAAGCCAAGCAGTGCACCTGCGCAAACATATAGAACGATAACGTTTGGAGCAAACGCAGCACCGAGTAAACCAAGACCACAGCACACTGCACTTAATGCAACTACGTTGGTCATACCAATGCGCAGCTTTAAGAAGCCAGAGCACAGGGAGCCTACGGCGATAAAGAGGGTCATGATACCGAAAGTAAATGCGATTACGCCGATATCAAGGTTGTACTTTTGACTAAGAGGTAGGTTGAATAATGACCAAGCGTATACAGTACCCAGAGCAAGGAGTACTAATAGCGAGCCGATAAGAGTCTTTGTCTGAACCATAGAATGGTATTCTCCAGCCTGAAAACCCGATGGTAAATGCAGCGCCATATGTTTCGGGATCAGTAGTTTAGATCGGTACTTTAATGGCACGTAGATGGTTTGAATGAATATGATTAGCTGTTGCTAACCATACTATCTACAAGAATATGCTATTTGTATGACATACCATTTTTGCCACTGCGATTAAACTATCAAAGTTTGATCGTGTGCACATTGTACGAAAATAAAATGATAATGATTATCAAGTGCAAAAAGACTTTCTGCAAATTTATGGTTTTTGCCACAACAACTCTCATTAGTAAGCACGCTATGGGTTTTTGCGGTAGTTGATAGTTTTGTTAACTTTATTGTAATTGTATGACAACACTTTTAAATCAGTGTTTGTTAGATTTTGTATTTTGATGTGAGCTTGCTGCTAAGAGCATGCTGTTGCTAAGACTATGGTGAGGAAAAGATTAGATTATGTTGGTCTTAGCGGTGGGGATAGCAAAATGCCGCTATTAAAGCGGCATTTAGAAGAGTGTTTATTTGGCAACCTTAGATGCTAAGGTGGGTACCAACGCATTAGATGCTAAGCAAGGGGCTAACGCATTAGATGCTAAGGTGGTTGCTAACGCATTAGATACTATGCATTAAGGCCAAGGTATTAGATGTTGACTGATCTGATGCGTGCCTTCTTTTTAGCAATACGCTCTGATCGAGTGTCGAGATAGTTCTTGCCAGCAATTAAGAAAGCTAAAACAAAGAAGCCTCCTGGAGGCAAAATAGCTATCAGCACTGAAAAGTCTTGGTTGTAAAGGTGTACTTCAAGATCTTTTGCCCATGGACCAAGTAAGTCAGCCGCACCAACAAAGAGGGTGCCGCTACCTAAGATCTCACGAATAGCACCAAGCGCAAAAAGAACTAAGGTAAAGCCGATACCACAAGCAATGGCATCAACGGTGGAGCGTAAGAGATTATTCTTGCCAGCAAAGGCCTCAGCGCGACCCATGATGATACAGTTAGTAACAATCAGGGCTAAGTATATGCCAAGTTGTTGATAGAGCTCAGGGAAGTGGGCCTCAATCTCAAAGCGAACTGCAGTTACTAAAGAAGCGATCACCACTACATAGATTGGGATACGAATCTCTTGTACCACTACCTTACGGATGATGGAGATAACCATAGAGCTTAGTACCATAACTAAGATAGTAGCGATACCTAAGCCTAAGGCATTAGCAGCTGAGGTGGTGACTGCAAGCAGTGGGCACATACCTAAAAGCTGGCAAAGACCAGGGTTATCTTTCCAAATGCCTTTGATAAAGATCTCCCACAGTGAGATTTGCTTTTGCACTGGGGCATCAGGCTGTAATTTGCCTTCAACTTCAATGTGATCTTTCATAGTTTGAATCTCTTAGAGACTGTTGCTAGCAGCTATTTGTAGCTACTTGTATTCATGTAGTCTCTTTTGTTGAGGCACCGTGTTGACGGTGCCTGAAGCTTTAAATCTTTGGCAAATATGATTAATTGCTTGGCTTGCAATCTTTGAGTGACTCAAAGTCAATCTTTTGCATGGCCTTGAGAAAATCGTGAGTGGCTAAAGCAACCGCTCTTGAGGTAACTGTAGCGCCAGTGATGTAGTCAAAATCACCACCAAACTTTTTCACGTCCCACTTTGCATCATCGATGCTTAGATTGTCATACATATCAAGGTAGGTGCCTTTCTTGCGATCGAGCTTGTCACCAATACCAGGTGTCTCTTTGGAGACCATAAAGTCAATCTTGCTAATGCGCATATTGCTATCTACAGCGCCAATCATGATGAGTGGATTAGAGTATCCACGATTGGTGGAGTAGTTGGAGATATAGCCAAGTACCTTGCCAGTTTCATCTTGCGCAATATAAGCACGCATGTTCTTACCAATGAGCTTGTCAGAAATAAGCTTGCAACGGTAAGTGATCTTGCCTGTTGCCTCTTTCTGAGCATTAGGCAGCATCTTGTTAACTAACTCTTGCTCATAGCGTACACGATTAGCTTGGATATGCTCTTCAGTATCAGCCTGAACATAGAGCACACCAGCGGTACATAACACCGCAATTACCGCTAAGCTAATGCCGGAGAAAATGGCGCGGGCGTTTGGTTGTGAGTTAAACATGGTTAATCAAGACCTCCTGTGCGATATCCAATACCAAATGGACGACGCTTGGTCATAACATCCATGAGTGGGGCTAAACAGTTGCCCAGCATAACGGCAAAGGCAATAGAGTCTGAGTAGCTACCATTGATACGCATGATTACAGCTAAGACACCAATAAATGCAGAGAGAATAATGCGTCCTTTAAAGGTGCCACAGGTAGTAACTGGATCAGTGATGATGTAGAAAGCACCTAACATGGTACCGCCCATGAGTAAGTGTTCTACAGTAGTAATAGATAAGGCTGGATCATAGTGATGCCAAATAGCGGCAGTTGCTGCCACAGCGCCCAAGAAAGCTAAAGGCACTTGGAAGCGGATACAACCAGTGAAAATTAAGATAAGGCCACCAAGAACGTAGGCACCACCAAGCCAGGCATAAGCCATGAAGCTAGGGCCGGTAAAGTCAACGTGAGGTACGCTCTCAACAGTTTCTGCCTTTCGTGAAGTCTTGATGCTCTCTAAGAAGGTTGCGCCAGTGAGTGCATCAGCAGTAAAGCGACCTTCAATGGCAATAGTAGCTTGCTCTTGCAGACGCTCTTGCTCACGAATCATCAGTTCATTGCTAGTGTCGTGGGCGTTAGCAATGATCTCATCTTGCATGTGCACAGATTGACCAACCTTAGCGGCGTTTTCGTTCTTGGCTGTAGCTACGTCCTTAGCAACATCATTAGCTTTAGCGATCTGAACTTCAGCGCTTGTTGCTTCTAACTTGGACTCATCCTGTGCAGTCTCATTGTCCTCAGCGGCGCTAGCAGCCATGGCTGCATCGTTAGCAACTTCATCCTGAGTGTTTACTGCTTCATCAGATGCAGCGTTATCTTCTGTAGCTGCCTCTTGTACAGGGGCGGCAGTTTCTTGAGAAGCAGCAACGTCATTTGCAGTGGCTGTGTCTTCTGTAGCAGCAGCTTCATCTGCAGTGGTGGTTACATCTGCCTCAGTTGATTCAGTGTTGACAGTGGTCTCTACATTAGCCTCAGTTGACTCAGTGTCGGCTGTGGTCTCTACATTAGCCTCAGTTGAGTCAGTGTCGGCTGCGGCAGTTGCTTCATCTGCAAGGGAGGTGTTTTCGTTGTTTGGCTCGGTAGAGTCTTGACCGTTAGCATCTGGTGATTTGATCTTGTCGGCATCGGCATCAGATGCGGCTGCGGCATCAGATGCAGCTGTTTCTTTTTGCTTTTGTGCTTCAGCTTGAGCACGGTCTTGAGAGATCTGAGCCATAGAGTGCGAAACTTCGTACTCGTTTTGGCGGTTGAGATCTTTGATCTCTTTAATTAGTACCTGAGGATCAGCACCAGCAAAGACCACATCTAAGGTACGTGATGGTGTAGCTACATACATAGCACCAGGGGTTGGGGATACCCAAGTGCTGTAGAAGATGCCGGGGGCAGAGATCACCAAGAAGATGAATCCAGACATGGCTGGATTGAAGATGTTCATGCCCAGACCACCAAAGCACTCACGTACTAGCAACATAGCAAAAGCAGTTGCCATAACAGTAAAGTACCAAGGCAGCAGTGGTGGCAGTGTAAGCGCCAGTAAGAGTGCAGTTACTACACCTGATGGATCTCTTAATACATGCTTAATTCGGCGGTTACGCATGAGAGCTGTCAGCACCTGGCATGCAATTGCTGTGATGCTGGCGATAATGAATTGAATAAGCGTACCGCTGCCAAAGAAGTAGGTCATAACACCCACCGCAGGAATCAGTGACACAATCACAGTCATCATGATGCGGGTGGTGCTCATTTGGCAGTGCAAGTGCGGTGCAGGCTCGATGCCTAAGTTTTGCTTCGCACTTTGAACAGAAATTTGCATTGGTTAATCCTGTTTTCAGGGAACTGCGTATAGCTTTAGTTATTTAAGATAGCTGCATTACCTTACAAGGTAACTATCTTTGTTAACATCGCTACACTGTGCTTATCTAATCAAGCAAGCCTCTTTTATACCAAGGCTTGCTCTTGCAAATTAAGGCTAGTACTTACTAGGCCTTAGAGCTGTTATCTTCTGAAGATTGCTCACTGTCAGGTGGTGGTAAATCCTTACGACGCAAAGCAGTTGGAATCTTCATCTCCTCTTGCTTTCGCTCCTCAGGCGCGGTCAAGTACTTCTTAGCACGTGGACGGCTCTGTGGGATGTAAACACCTTCAGCTGGAGGGTTTTCAACCTTACGTACGTCAGGATCCTGATTTTCAGGAGCAGGGTAGTGAATAAGAGGCTCAGCATGCTTAGTAACAGCTGCACGACGGATAGCAAACGGTACTACCTTATCTTGATCGATTTGTGCTGCTTCTTTAGCAACCTCAACGTCAGCTTCAGCCTCTTCCTTGTCATTGCGGCTAAGCTTACTTAAGACAGATGTTGAGGCGTTTGCAATGGTTACTGATTCATCGGACAGTCTTTGTGAAGAACGACCGCTATCAGAACGTGATGCTGCAGTATCTTGCGCCATCATAGCAGCGTAGAGCATGCCATCCTTAGTCTGACTCATCATGGCACTGGCCTTAGCCTTGCCACTTTGAACAGAGTCGCTATCTGCAGTGCTCTTGATATTATCAACTGCACCCTTAGTCGAGCTGATGTTTAAGCTATCTTTAGTTGAGCTCTTGTCACTCTTTTCGGTCTTAGTAACCTCAATTGGTGATTTAATTGAGCTAATCTTAAGTGTTGGAGCTGCGCTGCTATCAGTACTGTTAGTAGCTAAGGTAGTGACTGGGTTTACTACATGCTTAGACTGACTTTCGTCAGATGCAGTGCTCTGATTGTTCAGATATGGATTAGTTGCATTGTTTGCAGCTGCAGCAGCTCTCTTAGCAGCAGCTCTTTCACGGGCAGCAGCTACGGCGGCAGCACGCTTTTGAGCGATCTCATCATCACTTGCATTAGCGTCATTAGCCTTTTGTGCAGCAGCACGAGCTAAAGCAGCCTCACGACGCTTACGACGTTGCTCTTCTTCCTTGGCAATACGCTCATTACGTACAGCAATACGCTCCTGGGCACGCTGATTACGCTTTTGGTTATCATCGAGCAAGTGTAGGATCGCCATTTCCTTACGGAATTGAGCAGTTAAAGGAATGCGTGATGGGCAAACATAAGAGCAGCAACCGCACTCGGTACAATCGAGCATGCCGCAGCTCTTGGTCTTCTTATGTTGACCAGCACGAGATAAGGCATACAGATGGTATGGAGTAAGGCGGCTTGGGCATACACGAGCACAACGACCACAACGAATGCAGTTCATTGCCTCAGGCTGCTCTTCAATTTCCTTAACTGAAGGTACAAAGACGCAGGTAGCACTCTTAGTAATCGGTACGTCGATAGATGGAAGAGTAAAGCCCATCAGCGGACCACCCAAGATGATACGCTGTCTTCTTTCAGGGTTGAGCTTATAGGCGTTAAGCACAAATCTAACTGAGGTACCTAAGCGCACTAAGGCATTACCAGTACGGCCTAAAGTCTTGCCATCAACGGTAATCACGCGCTTAATGAGTGGCACACCATCGATAACGGCCTGCTTAATCGCATAAACAGTCTCAACGTTATCAACCACAATACCGCACTCAGAGGTGTGTTCAGAGTATGGGATCTCAATGCCAGTACAGATCTTAATTAAGTTACGGGCTGCGCCAGATGGATAGAGGGTTGGAATAACTCTTACCATAACGTCATCGGCAACAGCTGCCTTCATAGCATCAATGGCCTTAGGCTTATTGTCCTCAATAGCGACAATGGTGACCTTAGGATTGAGGATCTTACGAACTACCTCGATACCCTTGGCAATATCGGCAGCCTTTTCTTGCATCAGACGATCGTCGCATGTGGCTACTGGTTCGCACTCAGCACCATTGACGATGAAGATATTGCAATCGCCCTTTGCATCCTCAACCGCTGCACCGATCTTGGCTGCAGTTTGGAATTGAGCACCACCAAGACCCTCAACGCCAAAAGAGCGAATGCGCTCTAAAAGCTCTTGTGGGGTCTTGTTTTCCCAATCTAACATTGGCTCGTCTGGTACTTTCTCATCTAAGCCGTCTGGCTTGATGGTAATGCAACGACCGGCAAAACCTGAAGGGTGTGGCAATACCTGCATGGAGATACTGGTGATCTCACCTGAGGTAGATGCATGCAGTGGCACATTACGATTGCCACCTGGACGAGTTAATGGCTGACCAGCTTTAACGTGATCGCCAGTTTTAACCAAGATCTCACCGCCCTCGCCTAAGTGACGCTCTAAAGGCAAGGTAATTAAGGATGGGATATCGATCTCTTCAATGGCGCAATCAGAGGTTGATTTACGCTCATTGGTTTTAATTCCGCCGAAGAAGCTCCAGAGCTTACCACGCAGGATTTTGTCTAATTGCTTAGAAAAAGGCATGACTAATTTCCTTTGAAGCGTATGGATTCCAACTCCCAATTGAAGTTGGCGGTAGTAGGCTCAAGACGGACCATTTCGATACAGTCAACAGGGCATTTGTTGACGCATTCTGCGCAGCCAATGCATTCGTTTTCAATGATGGAGTGAACCACTTTAGCTTTTCCCTTAATCGCATCAACAGGGCAGTGACGAGCACACTTAGTACAACCGGTACATAGGCTCTCGTGAATGATGGCTACTGTACGTGGGGTAAAGATAGCATCATCAGATTCATCAGTAGGAACAGATACACCTAAGATCTCAGCAAGAGTGTCGACGGTGTCCTGACCACCTGGAGTGCACTTGTTACATGGTGCGGTGCCGTTGGCCATGGCCTCAGCGTAGGCGCGGCAACCAGGGTAGCCACATTGGGCGCATTGAGCACCTGGTAGAGCCTTTTCAAGCTTCTGAGCAGTATCGTCACCTGAAGAACCTTTTGAACGAGCCAAGTATGACAGTACGATGCCGAGCAAGAACAATGCTCCTGCACCGTATAGCAAAAAGCTTAATTCGTTATCACCAATCATTGAACGATACTCTCTATTAAAAAAACTAAAGAAAGCCAGCCAACCACAAAAAAAACACCGCCCTTAAAACAACACGGTATCTTAATTTTTTAAACCAGAGCTGTCTTTAGAATCAAGACTGCTGCCACATCATTAAGTGGCGTTGGTGCCTTAAAACAAACACCAAAGAGCAAGAACAAATAACTTACTATCAATTAGTAAGATACGATTTGAAGGCTATAAGCTCGTATTACATTACAGAGCCAGTAAAGCCTGCAAAGCCCATGAAAGCTAATGACATAAGTCCAGCGCTAATGAGGGCAATGGCAGTACCTTTAAACGGTGTTGGTACATCGTTAATAGCAAGACGTTCACGCATAGCTGCAAACAGCAGTAACACCAGAGTAAAACCAGCACCAGCGCCTAAGGCATAGACCATAGAGTTAACTAAGGTGTGCTTTAAAGAGCTATTAAGAAGCACTAAACCTAACACGATGCAGTTAGTAGTAATCAAAGGCAGATAGATGCCTAATGCCTGATACAGGCTATATGAGGTCTTGCGAATGACAATCTCTACTAGCTGTACTGCAACAGCAATAATGATGATGTCGACAATCAGGTCTAAAGAGGTTAGGCCTAATGGGATCAGCACAAAGTTGAACGCAAGATTACAGATCAGCGCAGAAAGTACGAGCACAAAAGTAGTTGCTCCGCCCATGCCTAAGGCTGCAGAAAGCTGATTAGATACGCCAATAAATGGACAAATACCTAAGAAGCGAACCAGCACAAAGTTATTCACGATGGCAGCGCTGAAAAAGAGGATTAAAGCATCGACCATAGGTTTTGTTCTTCTTAATTAAAGCTACGCGTTAATAAAGAGCGCACTTTAATACAGGCAATGGCATCAAAAAAAAAATGCCCCCAAACGCCTAAATAGGCTTAGCAATGATGCTATGGGCTAAAACATGCCTTTGCGTTGTACTTTTAGTGATACGTAGCTATGCATAGATGCAAGTCATGAGACCATTTAAAATGAGGCACTCATTGCATCGAGAGCTTACAAAACAATGGCTTAGATTGAATCAACCATTGCTTAGCGTAAACTTGATCTTGATCCTACTCGGACTCAAAATCGCCTCATTTTACTGCAAAGACTTTGTTTTGACTAATCGAGGTCATTCTGTTGCGTATTTTATGCAATAGAAAAAGGCCTAAGCTATGAGCTTTTGCCCACCATACAAGATGGTTAGGATAGGGAAACTAAAGCGATACATATCGCATTAGTTGACGGTAACTGACATACAAAGCAGCCCCATAAAAGCACAGCCAATTGGGCATAAATTATCATTTGAAAGTAAGTCAGTCCTCTTATCAATTACGTTGCATCAGAAACAATCAAAAACGTCGGTACATTTGCACATACTTACTAAAAAAGGTAAGGCAGCAATCATTGCTCTAGCAAAACGAAGAGGCATCAAAAAAATAATAGCTCCTCGCGGCCATACTATCTGGTTTATTAACCTAGTTCAAAGTAGTGCACAGCGTGATCAAAATATGTCAAATAAGCCTCTTTTAGAGGCATAAATAGCAAAGAGATAGTGCTTACTTTCACGTGCATTGTGACGCCCTTATAAATATGGAGTTTTAGTATGAAAAAATGCCGCATAACTTCAATAGAGCGCTTGCGCCTCTAATTAGGTTGGTGATAATGAAACTATCAGGTTTCGATTGATTACAGCTAATTAGCAAGAGAATCACATGGCAGCATCAGCTAAGAAAGAATCAAAGGTTAAAGAGCAGGATGGTAAGAAGCCTGCTAAACGTGGTTGTTGTCGTAAAGCAGCAAGCGCTGCTGACAAAAAGCCTAAAGATCAAGCAATGGAAGTAAAGACCAAGGTCGCTACCAAAACAGCTAGCAAGAGTGCCTGCAAGTCAAAGAGCTCAGCTTGCATGAGCAAGGCTAAAACTGAGGCATCTGAAAAAGTTGTTGCTACCAAGGTAAAGACTGTCTCCAAGAGCAAAGCCTCAGTTGTTCAAACCGAAGTTGCAAAAGCAGGTAAGAGCTCCAAGCCAAAGGCCACTGCCGAGAAGGCTGCAGCAACTTCAAAGGCTAAAGTAACTCCAAAAGCAGCCGCAGCTACAAGTACCAAAGCTAAAGCCAAAGCTACAGAGGCCAAAGAGACTAAGTCAAAAGCCACCAAGGCTACTAGCGCTACGGCAAAGGCAGCAGATAGCAAAGCAAGCAAAACAAAAGCTACAGCAACCAAGAGCACTGCAACCAAGGCAAAAGCTACTGCCACTAAGGCGGCTACCAAGAGCACTGCAGCCAAGGCAAAAGCTAATGCCACAAAGGCTGCTATTAAGAGCACTGCAACCAAGGCAAAAGCTACGGCCACTAAGGTAGCTACCA
>Gold_p1__coassemble_779_pt1 | contig 11636 bp, 4 predicted proteins | sample Gold_p1__metabat2_low_PE_009 | metagenome-assembled genome bin Gold_p1 | reverse complement strand
CCTTTTAGAACATATAGCTAGCTTGAGCCTTTAGGCCAAATGAGTTTGAGTTCTCAGCGCCAGAGATGTTAATACCTACGTTGGTATTGAATGCGCCATACTGAGCATTTAACCCAACAGTTGTACTAAAGGCAACATCATCTATCACCTCTGCTTCTAGGTTTAGTTTTTTACCAGCTATCAAGGTGTTGTACTCGGCATCGGTTCCAGCTGCATTAAATGTAATGGTGAAATCAGCTGTTGGTGCTAAGGTCCAACCATCGCTTTCAATCATGTGACAGAGGGTTACACCCACTGGTAAAGAGAATACATGCTGAACATCAAAGTCAGTTTTAGCCTGAACACCAGTCTTGTTGCTTAAGTCGTAAGAGTCTGTATCAAGACGCACGTAACGAGCGCCAATGTGCGGTGTTATATCAAGCGCATCAACAGAGATCTTGTAGCGACCTGTAAGACCCATGGATAAAGCAGTGGTATTGGTTGACGCATTGAGATCAAAGCCCTCTACATCGTGAGAGATATGAGTAATGGATGCATCACCAACTAAAGCAAAGCTGCCAAAGTTAGTTGCTGAGTAGACGCCCAAGCCATAGTAATCGAACTCATTTTTAAGTCCGTAGCCATTGCTATTGCCCTCAGAATCACCTGAGCCAATGTTCAAGGTAGCACCAAAACACATGTTTGCATAAACAGTATCGGCACCAAAGGTTACACCCTTCATGTCGATATCCGCGCCATGTTTTCCACCCTGAGCGTTAAAGCCCTCTGATCCAATTGACTTGTACATTGGAGTCAGCCATACACCACGATCTACCTCAGAGCCAGTGACGATAATAGACTTAGAAGCAACATCTAACGAACCCGTGCGAGCAAGGATAGCTTCAGACATAGAGTTTACGGATGCCATAGCAGCTTGCTGAGCACCAGCATATGTTGCAGCATGTACTGCAGCATCAAGTTGCTTATACTTCTTTGCTTTAAGCATCGCCTCTACAAACTTATACCCCTGAGCATCACTGTCAAGCTTGCCCTGCAGTCTATCCATAATAAGGCCTAAAACTGGACTTGAGATGCCAGCGTTTAGATCTGCCACCAAATTCTTATTGATTTCTAATTTGACAGATGAAGATGAACCTGCACTTAAGGTTCCGCTCAGCAAGCCGCCAAGGGATTCGACTTTAAACGATCCCTCAATTGTTGAGCTAGCACCATTAGATGTTGATATGGTTAGATCGTCATTCTCAACAAAGTCGCCAAGCAGAATAATCTTAGAGCCATAGATATCATCTGCATCCGCACCTATGATTTTGCCGCCTGTTCCAGTAAATTGGATTGCAGCAGATTTCTTATCTGGACCAAAAGCCTTATCAGTCAGAACAAGAGCTGATCCTCCAACAAGCTTCACCTGATTAACTACTTTATACAGATTAGCATTAGCAGCGTCCGCCAAGATACCGCCTGTTGAACTATCAATCTTTAGAGGCTTATTGATAAAAACCGCATTACCAACTCCTGAGAAATCTTGAATATGGCTATTAAATGAAGCAGGCTGCTCAAATCCTCCAGCATTTGACATATATTGCTGCAAGCCTTCTTTAAATTCTTCATTAGTTAAGCCAATGCCAAGAGCCGCGTTAAATCCTACTCCTATCGACGCCTTTAAAGTATCAGAACCTGTTGATGCTGTTTCGGAGTTTGCAATATCCTTGACGACAAGCATAGAAGGCTCACTCATATAGCCTGTACCAACATAAACAATTGCGTCCTTCTTGAGTACTAACTTATCAGCAGACATTTGCGAATAATAACCAGTGGTACCATTGTTGCCAATGCGCATGAGTTGATTAGTACCAAGAGATAAAGTGCCTACGTCAACAACAGATGGCACATTGTTGAAATTTATCTGGCCTGAGTAATTATTGGCAGGTGGATTAGAAAGATCACTGAATACTAACCTATCTGCTTTCAAGGATTTACCTTTAAATTCTATGGCTGCTGTAGTTACAGAACCATGAACATCTAATGATCCGTTAGCAAATACATTAATACTGTCAGCATAAACATCGCCAGACTCAACCACCAATGATGAGTTATCGGCAATATTAAGATTCTTAACTGCCGCACTAGCACTGCCTATTCCTGCACTTCCGTTTAGCGTGTCCTTAACAACTACATTGGCAGAAGTTGCAGTAATTAAACCTTTCGCATTACGACCAATATTTACAGTTCCTTTTGAACCACCAGCAGAAGCACTTATAGAACCAATGTTGCCATCTCCTAGCAGGGTAAGGGTGTTGTCAACGTCTTCAAACAATACCCCTCCAGTCTTTAAACCGTTATCACGCTTAACGGAGCGGAACGCTGTCGCAAAAGGAGCATCAGTCTTTACGGATACGAAGTTGTTAGTATTCTTATTCTTATCTGCACTAGCATTAGTTAAAATAAGATTTCCACCTTGGCCTAACTTTAATGGTGAATCATCACTAAGAAGAACATTTCCTACTGAGTAATTGGCAGATAAACTTTCGCCGGCGGATACCATTACAGTTTTATTGTTGTAGGTATCGTTTTGAAGTCGTACTGGAAGATCTTTTAAGGTTAAATCTTCTGGAATATCACTTTTATCGATATTGAGATTATAAAAACCCTTGAAATTAGCTATCTTTTGAGCGAAATCATCATAATCGCTCTTGGACAAGCTCTCTCCCTTTGTGCTTTTGATAATAATAAGACCATCGCCACTTATGGCGGAGGCCTTGACCTTAGAAGTGTCTAAGATATTTTTAAGATTAGCCCCTGCTCCATCTTTCTTAAAGATATCATCAAAGTCGAATGCTGCTGATGCGCCTTCTTGAACAATAAAAGAATTGTTTGATGCCGAAGATAAATCTAACTTACCTGAGCCTAAGGTACTTAATGTACCGGCTTTAAGTGTGTAACTGCTATCTTTGGCAAGACTTAAAGTACCGCCAACATTCAGGAAGCTGTCTCCGTCTTGCTCCGCTTGACCTTTAGTTAAGGTCAAATTAGACACACTCCAATTTGCTGTATTTACATAAAGCTTTGCAAACGGAGCATCTCCTGATGAATTAAGGATAAGATCTGATGCTTTAACAACATTATTATCGCCAGAGCCATCTAGTGTTAAAGAGCCGCTAGAAACTGATAATGTCTTGAGCATAGCGCCATTTTCTGCGCTAATAGAATGATCTACTTCTATCTGAGCTCCTCCGGTAATGGAGAAGGTCTTTTCATTATGCGCACCCGAGCCTACTTCAAAAGTTTTAAATGCATATTTGACATCCCCATCAAACTGCGAGCCTAGAAACTTAGCATTGGCCATTCCGCCTGCAATTAATAGAGCTTTGTTGTTGCTTGATATAACGTCTGTTAGCTTGCCTGAGGTATTGTCAACAAGATTTAATCCACTTGCACCAAGGTCAATAGTCCCAACATCGTTAAAGTCCAGAGTAATGCGTCCAGATGGAGTTCCTGTCAGCGTAATAGCGCCTGTGGTACCTAGCATTGGCTTGATATCAGAACTATGCACATTTAATATGCTAGTAGTGTTTGACGGATCAAACTTTATCTTAGAACCAGCAACAGTGGTCAATGTACCCTTTGCAAAAGAAGCTTTCTTTTTGAAAGTAACTTCAGCTCCAGACCCAATGGAAAGATTGAAGTCCTCTCTTGCCTCCACAACCTTATCAACTTCAAGCTTGGATGGTGCAGAACCACCAGTGAGAACAATCTTGCCACTGCCTCTTAGCGCTAATACCTGAAGTCCATTGCCAGTTAATTTAGCTGTGCCGCCAGACACATTGATGGAGCCTGCAGAAAATTGACCATCATAATCATTTTTGATAGTCAGCGTTTTGCCTTCGGCAACATTAATATTCGTGCCGTCTAACTTAAAAACATCATATGCTGTTATGTTGAGGTCACCTTTGGCATTGATGGTTCCACCTGCTAAGAGCCTAATATCTTCAGCTACGATGGTGCCGCCATGATCTGAATCATAGTTCTCAATGACACCTCCGGTGAGATTCAGATAAATATAATAGTCACCACCACCACCAAGCTTAGCATTGTCAACAGTGCCATTTAAGAGCACCTTGCCACCAGTCATGTTGATCATTCTTGATGACGTAACACCAGAATTTTCACCAATGACAATCTTGGCACCATCAGCAATAGTGAGAATGCCCTTTCCACCAAAAGCATTCAAATAGCCATAGTTAGTTAAATTAACTACAGCCTGATCTTCACCAACATCCTTGCCGCCAATCATTACAGAACCGGCTTGGAGTTCTGACGTGGCATTCTTAGAAAATCCACTAATATTTAAGGTACCGCCTGCATTAGTGAAGCTATTAATTGTAACTGTTGCTGTCTTGTTTTCAGTACTTTCACCAATTGTAAGAGTTGGTGATTTCTTTCCATCAGTAGAATTTAGGCTGATTGAGGAGCCATGCTGTACGGTAAATACACCTGGTTCACTACCATTACCATTAATGGAGTGCTGACCATTGGTAAGAGTAAGGTTGAAGCCATTTTGATTAACTGAAGAACTGCCGCCAACGATTGCTAAGACGTTCTCTCCCGTGCCGTCTAAAGTACCATCTGCAAGTTTGTCCCAATCCAAGATGGCCGCATGCGCTGGTGCAACTGATACAACAGACGCTGCTACAGTACTGAGCGCAGCCAAAAGCGCTAAATTGGCGTTACGGAATATGGCGCGATACTGAGCCATTAAGAAAGTAATTGCTCGATTTGTTTGTTTCATATACGTATAAAGTAGGCGAACAAGCTGTCAAAATAGATCCTGTGTAAAAGGCACAGGAGATTGAGCTTGTAAGATAAGCATGTAAAAAGAATGGCTCATATTGAGACATTCACAAGTAAGACTTTTTAAAATAAAAAGTGCATACCAAAGCACGAGATAGATTAGCACATTTGAGTTTTCATCAGTTAAAAGTGCTTCTATTTGCTGCTAAAGATCTCAATAAGACTAATCTTAGATGACTAAATCAAAGAGTTATGTATAGACCACTATATGAGGGCCATATTCAACGAGATCTTAAATCTTTTGGCGTCAACAGATACTTTAAGGCAGGTATAGCTATCAGAATAAGGGCCGTGGATTCATTTTACTGTCTCAGCCTTACCTTAATTTAGCTAGTCTTGTTTGCTAGCAATAATATCTTCGGGATCAAAAGGTGGCCATAAGCTTTCTTAGAGCAAAAGAAAGGTGACTAAGATTAGCTTGGTAAGTGGGCGGGGGGTTATGTAGGGTGGTGACAACAGTGCTACTTGAGCAGCACTGTTGTTGAGGAAATAAACTTTGATACTAGTACTTAGCTAGCTTTGCTCTCTGCAGCAATAGCATCATCAAGCTCGCCTTTTAAAGCGCGGTTGCGATTTACAAATGGGTAGGCGTACATCTGTAAGATAGTTGGACGTAAGTGCTCTGGGAAGCTGTCCATGCGATTATTGAACTTAATCTTATCTTCAGAGCTTATGTCTGCTACATCGCTCTCATTGGCATAGCCTAAAGCTTTAGCTGCTAAGAGCACGCTTGGGTACATGGCATAGTTCTCATAGATGAACTTATCCATAATAGCAGCCAGCTGTGATGGAGTTTCAAAGTCCTGATCAATTGGCTTACCAGCTACGATGCTAATGCGACCCTTGTAGTCCTTAATACCCTTGATGATGCTACGGATATCCTCGAACTCGCCCTTCTTATATTGGCCATTGTTCTGAGCTCTTTCATAAAGCTCAGCTGCTTTGGCTAAATCACCTGGATCATACTCGTAGGTAATGGATACTGGAACGACTTTGAGTGAACGCATGTACTCGCCAAAGCCCTTATGTTGCTTACGGCCATACATGTGCAGCATCTTGAGTACTGCCTCTTCAGTGCAATCATTACCATCCTTAGCGCGACCTTCTCGTTGTGCAATCCAGATAGAATGACCTTCTTTCAAAGAAAGACCGATGTAATGAGACAGATGAGTAACTTCTTTTAAAAGCTCACGTGGTGAGGTGATTGCTCTTTTTACGAGGAAGCTCTTATTTAAACGCATCAGGGCAGTAGCAGCTGGCATCTTTAAGAGATTATCGCCAATTGCAATGCGCATGGTGTTGTTGTGATAGTTATGCAATGCATAATCGATCAGAGCTGGATCTAAAGAGATATCACGGTGATTGGAGATGAACAGATAGCCCTGATTAGGATCTAACTTTTCAAAGCCCTTGTAAGTGATGCCGTCAGTGGTAGTTTCGATCATACGATCGACAGCTTTAGCTACCTGTAACTGGAAATCTTGAATAGAGTGGATATTCGCAACGGCAGACTTAATGTACGCACGCACGCGCATACGCAGAATCGGGCCGATCCACTTACTTAAACGTGGGTAGCGGAGCCTGACTATGCCATTGACCAAGGACTCATCGTTTTGAATAACGGTCAACTCATGATGAGCTTCGTCATCTCGACATGGACGAATATCATCAAAAATTGCATCCTCACTTGACGTAACCTCTGCGTTTACATCGAGGACTTGTTCACTCATCAGTCAATACTCCTGCATAACTACTCTAAAGTTACCAGCACGGCCTACAGGCCTTAAACTTGAGCTTAATATAAGCCATACACATTTGCAGCATTTAAAGCTTATAAATGTGCTTACAATCCACCAAAGCCTCTAGCTGTAAACACTGATGTAGCGAAAACATCAGCGCTTGCAAGAACAGCTAAAAGCATAATTGCCGATAACTCTTAGCTTCACTAGCTTACATATCTAGTAAAAGCGAATCTAAAGATCATAACAGCAATCATGCATCAAACAAAGCACATCATGTGCGTATAGTGCCTTGAGAGATGTTTTTTTCTCGTAAATTAGACGCACGCAACAAATTCAGAGAAAAACTAGTTGAGTTATATGCAACGTTGATCTTCAACAAACCATATTTTTTGGTCTGTAAAACATCACCTCACGCCACAAATACACAAAAGCTCTTCTACCCATAGATTTTAGGGCAACCAAACTGCCCTAACAGCTTGTATAGATACCCTGCCATGTTGACAGCCTGACAGGATATATATGCTTCAATCTAACCAATAACTCAATTGAGCTTAATGGGCAAAGGCCTTTAAATAATTGATGATGGCGATCTAAAACCTGAGAGAATGGAGAACTCGTGTGCTGCAAAGGTGTCAGTCATACCAGAAATATAGTCAATGAGCATACGAATACGTGAATACATCTCAGAGCTAGTACCAGCCTTTACGGCATCTAAATAGCCCTCCTTGCAACGCCTTGGAATGCGGTGCATTAAATGTCGAGAGTACATATCTCCTTCATCTGCACTGAGGCACTTGTAAAATGCATCTTCACTCAGTCCCAATAAATGACTATAGGCATTGAATAAGCCCTTGATGCAAGCTGCGCCCTGCATCTCTAAGGACATGACCTCATTATCCGTATAGATGGCCTTTTCTTCAAAGAGGCGAATAAACTCAACTGCCTTATGAGCATCATTACCGTAATAAGTAATATTTAGACGTCCCTCTTCAAAGAACTCTCGCTCATTTTCCTTAATGGTATTGACTATGTCTAAGATGTAATAAGTGGAAATACATTCTTTAAAGAGCGCAAGCAGTGCTCTAACACCAAGCTGCTCCATCATCTCAGTCAGAGGGATAGGATTGTTGCCATGCACAAGCTGCAGTACACCAAATGAATCATTCTTCATGCGGGTGTAAGCGTGCTTAATCATGTCCTCAAGTACCACATCTAAGCTGACCTTTTCATCAGAGTAATCAACTGTTTCATAGACACAAGCACTCTCACCTTTGCGATTGATGCGCACCTTCTTGCCGCAGTTGCCTTTCTTATCTTGCTTACTCTTTTGTGTTTTTACTGCCTCTTTATGAGCAGAGGTATTGTCGCTGCCATTTGCAGAGCCACTTTCTTTAGCTGCATTCTTGTTAGATGCGCTATCTTTAGCAGGTGCAGCAAACTTTAGTGAGGCTACCATCTCACTACTTAGACCGTAAGATAGCTTCTTATAGCCATTTGCGCAGGTACAAGCACTAATGCATTTATCGCATGTGGTGCTGCAAGCATTGAACTTAATGAAAGTAATGAGGCTATCAAAGAGATGATAAATCTCTTTGTCTTTTAAGACATGGCGATCATAGGCATCTTCAAGATCAGCAAGCACATATGCAAGATCATCACATTGCTCCATGATCAAGGATAGTGGGTGACGCTTAGATGAAAGATTGCTTGAACGAATCATATCGAGCACTTCTTTCTCACTGATATAGCAGCCCACGTTAGCGTGGATCTTATCCTCACTAATAGAGCTTTCTCTAAGTTCCTTGCAGGTGTATGGAACCTTGATACAAGATGAAATCTGTCCTAAAGACAAATTGAGCTTATAAACAGTGTGAGCAAGTCTCAAGCCTTGAGCATTGCCATTAAAGGCTCTCAGATCATCGCTCTCTTCAGCGCTGATCTTATCGGCGTGCTTTTGAACCTCTTGCGTAATCCAATCACGAATTACCTGTTCACCAAAGTGGCCAAATGGTGGGTTGCCTATATCATGCAGATAAGCTGCAGTCTCAACACAGGTAACCATCTCATTGAGCAATGGGTTAACGTTGTGAATTTGTCCTGCAATAGCGTAGAGAGTATACCTAGCTAAAGCAGCCACCTCATTTGAGTGAGTCAAACGTGATCTTGAAGAGGCATTTATATCTAAAGGAAAGACTTGCGTCTTTTGTTGCATGCGACGAAATGGCGCACTCGTTATCACCCTAGCACGGTCTTCTTCAAGGTTGTAGCGTACTGCATAGCGGTACTGAGCAAAGAGTCGTCGATTTTGCAGATCGTCACTGCTCAAGAACTTCTCTACCTGTTCACGATCACCATCAGCTGCACTATAGCGACGATTATTAATGTCGCGTTTAACGTTGGTCACCGCCCTATCAGCAGCCTCTTGAGTGGTCATCTTGACGTTCTCATGGCTGTACAAAGATGAGTATGGCTTAAAGTGATTAACGAAAGCATCGTCTCTGTCTATGTCTTTAGAAAACAAGGTAGAGTCGCTTGAGAGCGGCTCAACTGTTTCGGATAAATCAGCTTTTGGATCTAAAGAGGCACGACGCAATAAAGCGCGAGACATGTCTTCATACACAGAGCGCTTAAAGAAATGTGGCGAGAAGTGCTGTGTAAAGAATGGCATATGAGTCGCGGAATAAAAGCGATCGCGACAAAACAAACTTATAAAGATCTCTGCTGATGTAATACGTTCCATGTACATATACCAATCAGTTTAATGCTGTGGTCACCAAGCTCGCATCTTGTGACTTACAGCAATAGCGTTAACACTTTGGCCGTCGTTATCTAATACTTAGATCTTGCCACAGCCTCTAAGACTCAAGCTTTTGCAAGATGCATAAATAAAAACAGCGGCATCCTTAGTTTTCTAAGAGAGCCGCTGCTTTGCAAAGTTAGTTAAAACTAGGTTTTAACATTAGTAAATTGGTGAGCTAGTTGCGCTGTACTCATCAAAACCTTCGTAAAGGTGTGGCTCGTTCTCACGCAGCTTATCAAGCATCTCGCGAGTTACTAAAACAACGCCTGCATCGGTACGGAAGAAGCGCTTAGCATCAAGAGTCGCGTTCTCACCGATGATGAGGTTACGTGGCAGCTCAACACCACGGTCTAAGATTACCTTAGTTAAGCGGCAGCCACGGTGGATTACGCAAGAAGGCAGAACTACAGTCTCATTTAAGCAGCAGTTAGAGTGCACACGAGTATCGGTGAACAGCACGCTGTGGCATAAAGAGGAGCCTGAGATGATACAGCCAGCGGAACATACGGAGTTCATAACCACTGATGAGGCACCGGAGATGTCCTGTACGAACTTAGCTGGTGGTAATTGCTCTTGATGAGTCCAAATAGGCCATACGGTATCGTAAACGTCCAGCTGTGGCTGAACAGCTGCGATATCCATATTAGCTTCCCAGTAAGCGTCGATAGTACCAACATCACGCCAGTAGCAGATGTCCTTCCAACCCTGGTTGCGGATGCATGATAGAGCAAAGTCGTGAGCGTGAACCTTATGCTGCTGAACTAATGCAGGAATGATGTCAAAGCCGAAGTCACGACGTGAGTTTTCGTTGTTAGCATCAGCGGTTAATACCTCATACAGGTAGTCTGCATTGAAGACGTAAATACCCATTGAGGCTAAGGTGTGGTTCTCGTCATTAGGCATGCCTGGTGGATCCTTTGGCTTCTCGAGGAAGTCAGTAACCATGGCATTGTTGTCAATTTGCATACAGCCGTAAGCTGAAGCATCACAACGAGGAATAGCAATACAAGCAACAGTAACTGGGCAACCGCTCTTGATGTGGTCCATGACCATTGCGGTGTAGTCCATCTTGTAGATGTGATCAGCAGATAAGATCACAATGTACTTTGGCTTGTGGTTACGGATGATGTCGATGTTCTGGTAAACAGCATCTGCAGTACCTTGGTACCAGTGCTCCTCATCAATACGCTGCTGAGCTGGGAGAAGATCAATGAACTCATTGAACTGACCACGAAGGAATGACCAGCCTGACTGAATATGACGAAGCAGAGAGTGTGACTTGTACTGGGTAACAACACCAATACGAGTAATGCCTGAGTTTACACAGTTGGACAGAGCAAAGTCGATAATACGGAACTTGCCGCCGAAGAAGACTGCAGGCTTTGCACGATAATCAGTCAACATGTGCAAACGGCTTCCACGACCGCCTGCTAAAACCAGAGCTAATGTTTGTTTAGCCACTTCACGTGCGTTTTCCATCAATTGACCTCTTTTTCTTCAGCTTTCTATAAATTTGGTTTCAACATCCTATAGGCAACATCTTGTTGTAATTGATTAGCGATGCGATGTTACCTTGCGTTGCTGTCAGTACAGCGTGTTTGTTCTGCCATCATGCCTGTCTTAAGTTAAGCATAAAGCAAGCGGTAAGTTAAAACTTTACGCTGCCATGCTTATAAAACTTCTTTATATAGATAAGATCACCTTGATCTTGCACTCGCTATCTGCCCTTTATTTTAAGATCTTAAGATCAGATGGGCTTTTTTATATAACCGTTTGGGGCGGTGCTTTTCGTATCTTTATAGGATCTTATCTAAGTGCTAAAGACACAGCGCATATGATGGCGCTTGTCAGTTGTGTTCCAATTGACCAAAAAGTCGTAAGAGCTTCACTAGCGTAATCTCCTAGTGCATCTGACAGGCTTTTGAGTAATGAAAACTACAGTTGTTATTAGCAGATGTAAGAAACTTATATGCTGATTGTGCAACATCAATACTAAATAAGCTATTGCAGCACACTCCTTTTGTGAGAATACTCAAAGAATCATGTAGCTTTCTTGGATCCAAGAAAAATTGGCTACTCTTTGGGATTTTTTAGCAATTTTGTTGGAGCTATGAGCGCTTTTGTCAAATTCATCATTTCAGCTTGGGATCATCATCACTGAAATAAGGGAAAAAGACTCCTTTTTTAACCTGAGCAACTACATTTTGATCTTTTCTAAGGCATGCAAAAACTTGATAGCTATCACA
>Gold_p1__coassemble_640_pt1 | contig 13181 bp, 6 predicted proteins | sample Gold_p1__metabat2_low_PE_009 | metagenome-assembled genome bin Gold_p1 | reverse complement strand
CATGCATGATCATCAAGATCTCGACACACACTCAATTTGCCTGATACTAGTGGTTGTTTGTTTGAGTAAACTTTTGCGCTTGGTGCTATGTCTTGATAATAGAAACACTCTTTGTATGACGAGGCTTGGCAGAAGCCAATCGAGTAGCCCCCTTTCGGTGGCCCTCACGCCACGGATACGTACCGGTCGGGTATATCGCGGCTTCAACCTGGTTACCACTCAATGGTTCGAAATGTTTGAGTGTTAAGTCTAGATCGTAGCTTGGAGCTTTTAGTTGTTGGCACGCTCTTTCGCTACTGTCTAGACTGAAGATACTAAGACTTGTATATCTTACATTCAGTCCTTGGTTTAACCCATCACTTCAATTTCTTGTTCCGCAATACTCTTGTGTTTGTGTTAGGTTCGTCGATGGAGTAATCATCCTTAACACTAATTTTCTAGCCCGTGATTACTCTGTTCGTATTTCTAAACCTATGAATGAAGTTCTAAGAATGTTTTCTTCTGGTTGATTCGGTCCTTTCCGCCTGCCAAGCCTTAGCGGTACTACGACCTCTGCTGACTTCTTACTGTTCGTTGTTACTACGAGTTATTACCCGCCAGTAAGATCTCCTCAGGTAAGAGCAATTTCTTCCGCCTCATATATCTGCCTGCTTTACGACTAAGGTTCCGTCTAGTTATTGGACTTTGACTTATGTTGCAGTCTCGTCCACCTTTCGCCGCCTTATAGCAGGTTTCTGTTCGTCAGACCGAGGTTTTGCAACTGTATGACCGATTTTTTTAATATCGAATCAAAACCGACTTCCTTCAGCATACATGTCACCATGCACACCTTGTCTTCAGCTAACGCTTCCCACTAGCGGGCACGTAAGGGACTTTAACCCTCTAGAAATTGCTCATGCTGAGCACACAAATCGAGTAGCCCCTTTTCAGGGGCTCTCACACTAATCATTACTTGTTTATAATCATCACTACGCTTGATAAAGACGATATATACCGGCTTTTTGTGATCAAAAGTAATGATTACTTATTCCTCAAATGATTTACAAAAGTAATCATTAGCCTATCTCTACTTTATGCTGGTTAAGTGCATAGTAATCATTACTTCCCCATAAAATCTTTCACAGCATATTACTACAAGAGTCATTATTGCTGTCATATTTAGCCTGCCAGTAATCATGATTTAAAGCACACAATTGTCTTAAAGCTGATTTATATCAGATTCTTTTATTATAAACTGCATGAAGTCATGATTACTATGGGTGACTATCATGAACTTCAATCAATACAGACTTAAACTTGAAAGCTACCTAGATCGCATGGGTCTTGCTGATGCAACAAAGTCCGACTATCTGAGACTATTTAATAAGCTAGAGAAAGCTCATAAAGCACAACATTTTGCGTCACCTAATCAAGAGCTATCAGAAGTCTTCGCTAGTAAACTTTTGTCTTTGCTGCAGTTAAGTGGATACACTAGTAATAGCTTAAGAAGAACATCTCAAATTTTAAGTTCAATACGAGCGGTGTTCGATAACTGCTCGTATGAAGAATTCTACAGGCTAATTCGACATAGGAAACTGCCATCTTTAGACTCAGAGATTTTAAAGACTTTACATGGCTTTAGAAAAACGCTATCTGACAAAAGGTTAGAAGATGAAACAATTCAAAGTAATGTTCGAATTGTATTGCTTTTCTTAGATGAGGCAAAGGTTAAAAACCTGAATGACCTGACTAACCTGTCAGCCCAATCAGTGGTGAGGGTCATAGTGTCCATAATGACTAGTAGAGCGCCTTCATTCTTTAAAAAACTTGGAGCTATAAGAGCTTACTTGCATTGGCTGTATCAGCACAAATTAATTTCTCAAGATTTAAGCAAGTGCATCTACCTTAGAACACCAAAGACTCAGCCGTTAATTAGACTTTTCCCGCCTGAGGCTCTTAATAAGCTCATTTCTAATCTTGATGATAGTAGCGATGAGCTAATACAGCTAAAGGCAATCATACATCTTGCACTGTTTACTGGGCTCAGAGGTGTCGATTTAGCGCGGTTGAAGGTTACGGATCTTGACTGGAAAGACAGAACCATTTCAGTTGCACAATCTAAAACAAAGGTATGCATTACACTACCTTTAACTGACGCAACAGCCATTCCTCTAGCAAAGTACCTTCTTGAGGTAAGGCCTGAACATGCAAAAACATATGTATTTTGCAATATTAGTACAGGTTTAAAACTATCAAGGCGTGATATATCGGATTTATTTAGAAAATATCGTGATCGTATCTTGGGCAATACATTCAAAGGATATGGGATTCACGCGCTTAGAAGAACTCTCGGTTCATGTTTATTTCAAGAAGAATGCGATACTCACCTAATTCGCGAGATTCTCGGTCATTCTGACATGTCGTCGCTAGACAGATATATGCAAGCTGATGATAAGCATTTACGACTATGTAATCTTGAACTTGTTGGAGAGACCTTAGAGGAGAGCTCATGGATGGCTAGTCAATTCAAATCAAAGCTTGCTGACAGCTTTTCTTCGTATATAGCGCTTAAGCATGCCCTTGGTTATAAGTTTGTTACTGGAGAGAAACTTCTTATTCGTCTGGACTCTTTCATAAAAGAGCGCTTTCCAAGTACTGATACGCTGACTGAAGATATTGTTCAAGCATGGGGATTTGCATTACAAACAGATGTATCTCCACAGACACAGAATAAAAGATTAGCTCTGCTCACCGATTTAGGTACTTTCCTAAGGCTTGAGAACGAAAATACATTTGTTCTTGATCGACAAAAAAGATTCGCTGCAGATAAAGCTTTTACCTGCAAGATCCTTACTGAACATGAAGTTATTAAAATTTTCACAGAAGCTGATCATTACAGAGATAAAACTCTTTATGGCGGTGTTACGCTTTCGCTTGTGCTTAGGCTAATGTACATAACGGGCATGCGCCCAGGGGAAGCACTTAAGCTCAAATTAAACAACTTCATAAGTGATAGATACGAGATTGATATAGAGGAAAGTAAATCTTTTAAAAGCCGCAGGATCGTGATAAGTGAAGAGCTATGCAAGCTTATTAATAAGTATTTAGTTGCCACTGCTGCACCTAGGCATTCAGAGAATAAGTTCTTATTCACCATATCAGGAGATAGAAGTGAACAAGTACCTAGCCGGTGGCTATATGATCGACTTCGTACTCTTTGTAAGAGAGCTAGCTTGAGCATGCCTTATCCAAGACCATATGACTTCAGACACACTTTCATAACTACTAGAATTCTTAAGTGGGTTGAGCAAGGAATAGACATCAATATCATGCTGCCGTTCTTAAAGGTTTTTGTTGGTCATAGCTCTATAAACGACACCTGGTATTACTTCAAGTTGATACCACAGCATGCGAACACTCTTTCAGAAAGATACTCTGCTACTAATAAGAAGATCATTCCTGAAGTATTGGAGGATACTTATGACATCCCATAATTTAGGCATCTTTGTGTTTATTCGCCAATACATAAATGAGCATCTTATCGGATTCAGAAGATGTTCTGATCATACCTTAAGAGGGAACAAGACTCTCCTAAGAATGTTTGTAAGGTTTTTATCGTGTAAGTGCAATGTAAAACTTGAAGCACTTACTATCGAGCATCTGACTGCAGACAATGTTATTAGCTTTATAAATTGGCTAATTGATGAGAAAGGCAACTCAGAGGCATCAGCTAACTTAAGACTTGCATTAATTAAAAGCTTCTGCAGCTTTGTTCTTTCGAAGGAGCCTATTTACGCCGACAAGCTTATGGAGATTAAGCAGATCAAAAAGCTGAAAGAGTCTGTGTCTCCTGTTGATTTCTTGAGCGAAGAAAATATGCTCAAGTTTATAGCTCTACCCGATATAGGCACAAAGAAAGGAATTAGAGATCGTTTGCTCATCATTGTGATGTATGAAACAGGTGCAAGACTAGCAGAGGTCGCTAAGCTGAGGTACTTAGATTTCATTAAAACAGGCAAGGCGTTCTCATGCAGGCTTTTTGGTAAAGGTAGAAAGGAGAGAATAGTCCCTGTTAGCGACAAGGTGTTTCAACATGTCGAGCATTATAAAAACATGGTCTCTGCTAGTGATGACGGATATATTTTTACAGCATCATGTAGGCCTGCAACACCGCTATCTAGCTCAGCTCTATATAAGATCATTACAAAGTATGGCAATGAACTATCTAAGGTAACTAATGGGGCTGTACCTAATGTGCATCCACATATGCTCAGGCATACTATGGCAATGCACCTCTATAGAAATGGTGTCGCTCTAGATCTGGTATCACAACTACTAGGTCATAGTAGCGTTGAGACAACAACGATCTATGCCTTTGCTGATACTGAAATGAAAAGAAAGGCTATAGAGACTTCTATAGAACACAGAATCCCTTCACTGCCAGAAAACAAAGATTTTTGGAGTGATGAGGAAAAACTACTAAAGCTTGCTTCGCTAATGTAATCATTACTTTTCTTATGAAGACTTTGATATTAAACTTGTTTACTTAAAAAGTATTGATTACTCAAAAGTAATGATTAGTGTGATAATCATGATTTATCGATTATCACACCACCGGACGTGCGGGTCTCGCATCAACGGCGGTTCCATTACATTTCTCAGATGCAAGTTTATCCCAGTGCATCTTATCCATAGTTTCTAGGGATAACCAACCCTCTGCTTCAATTTGCTTATTACCTAGTATTTTGTTCAGTGCGTAACTCTTAGACATTCTCCAGTAACGGGAGCTTGAGTATGGGATTGCTCTCTTGCTCTTGTCTCCTATTTCTGGGGCTTTGCTCCACCTTTCCCTCGCATTCTTGAATCTATTCTGCGCTGTTTTCCACTGTTTCCAGTATAGTTGCCTTATTCTTCTTCTAATGAGCATACAGGTTCTCTGTAGCCAATATTGTCCTAAGGCTCCTCGGTAGTAGTTGTGCCAGCCACGTATGAACCTGTTATATCTGTTCATAGTGTTTAACACACCTCCCGGCGCTTTTCGATCCAGTAGTTCCTTGACTTTTTGTTTAAATTTGTCAAGTTTCTTCTGAGATACGGACGGGTACCACTTACATTTTTCGGGCACGATGCCTTTCTTGAAGTTCTTATAGACTCTCTTGAGGGAGAATCCTAAGAATTGCACTTCTGGTCCGACTTCGCAGATCTTAGTCTTGTCTTGATTCACTTTTAGAAATAATTTCTTCTCTATGAACCTTGTGACATTGTCTAGGATTCTTTTGGCAGCCCTTTCAGATTTTGCGAAGATACACATGTCGTCTGCATAGCGTAGGAATTTGATTCCACGTCTGTCCAGTAATTGATCCAGCTCGTTTAGCAGAATATTGGCCAATATAGGACTTATACATCCTCCCTGCGGAGTACCTATTCTGGTGTTAGGTCCTATCTGTCCATCTTCCTGAACAGGTGCTTTCAGAAACTTGTGTATTAGCGAGATTACTCTTCCATCCTTAATCTTACTAGATAGGATTTGGAGTAGTTTGCTATGGTTAACCGTATCAAAGAATTTGCTTAGATCTAGGTCAATGACATGGGTATAGCCACAATTAACGTATTGCGTTAATTGCTTAACTGCTTGCCTTGCGCTTCGACCCGGTCTATAGCCATAACTACTATCAGAGAAATGTGGCTCATACGCTTCTGACAGCACTTGCGCGACTGCTTGTTGAACATATCGGTCAATTACTGTCGGAATACCTAGAGGCCGTTTCTGTCCATTTTCCTTGGGTATATAAACTCTTTTGATTGCTAGTGGTTTGTATTTCCCTGTTCTGATCTGCTTCTCTAGTTCGTCCCCGTAGATCTCTAGATATCTTCTCAGTGTGTCAGTGGTCATCTTGTCGATGCCTGGTGCACCTTTGTTGATTTCTACGCTGATTCTAGCTAGCGTGAGATTTCCGTGGCTCAGGATGTTTTCTAGCGTTACATGATCATATGTTGGAGTGTTACTTTTATCGCTTATATCCTTTGTATCTTTGCAGTTACTGGTTTCCACGATGAGATTACTGTTCGACATACGTTTCTACTTTTCGTCATCACCGGGCATCGTCTCTAGCTTGGCATGTACTTCTTTTTTCCACTGCTTACCTTAGACTTTTCAAGATACCGGTTCGGCTATATTTCACACCTGTAATGGTTCGGCCCTTTCCCCCTCCTGAGTGGTAGGTACTATGGCCTCTGCTGACTTCTTATCGTTCGTTGTTACTACTTGGATTTGATCCTCGTCGATAAGATCTCCCCAGATAAGAGCATATTCTTTCACTCCATCTATCTGCCATCTTTACCCTAGATGCTTACGTCGGTAGTTTCGGACTTCGACTTACTTGGCAGCCTTATCCACACCTCTTGGCCTTATAGATGATTTCTGTTCGTCAGACCGGAGTTTTGCTACTGAGGCTTCCTTCAGCCATATCATCACTGACATAACCTTGCCTGTTCGCTATACGTTTCCTCTACCGAGAGGCACGTTTGGGACTTTCACCCTTGAGAAATATGCCCATGCTGGGCGTACCAAGAAGGCCCGCTTATGCGGGCCTTCTATTAGTGAGTGAATAGGATTAATTAAACTTAGCGCTGCTCTTAAAGGGTGATTTTGTACAGCTTTAGAAGTGCCAACGAATACGGGTATTACCGTGAGCACCAACACCGCCCTCAGAAGTTAACGAGCCGCCTAAGCCTACATCCAATGTCACGTCGGCAGCTAGACGCTTACTTAAAGAACCATTGATGGAGAAGACCGTGGAGTGATCTTCGGGGATATCGTAAGTCATATAGCCATTGGCATTGACAAGGTTGATGCCGATTTCATTATTGGATGTATAGACATTACGCTTTAAGGTTGCCTGCAGCATATAGCCAATAGACTCATGGGCTCCCTCAAGCTCTAAGCCTAAACCAAGATCCACTACGGTCTGAGAAAGATCATCACGCTTTAAGTATGAAGACTTGCTCTCACCAATAGTGTGCCAGCCAAGATCAGCAAGCAACATAGGACGAACGCTTAGAGCTCCCATATGGAAGTGGTACTTAAAGTAATTACTGCTCATCAAGAGCCAACTACGCTCGTCAAACTTTTGTTCACCTATCTTAACGTTTGGAATGAAGCTGCGGTCATTAATGAGATAGCCACCAGTTAAATATGACTGAAACTCAAAACCCTCTTTCTGCTCAAACGAGAAGTATCCAGTGACACCGTACATGATGGCATCATCTTCCGACCTTGTATCCTTATTGTCGATCTTAGTGGCGTTAAAGGCACCACCTACAACAATACGGCCATCTTTCTTAGGAAATACACGGTCATAGCCTATGTTAGTACTCAGAGTATGTTCTTTGAGATCGTCTTCATGCAGCACACTACCACTTACATCAACAAAGATACTCTCATGAAGCATAGTCTCTTCGCTTGCAAGAGATAGTTCGTTAATAGCTTCAGCTGTACCTATAGCAGCAACTGGAGTATATGTAGCTGTTGAAGAGCGAGCACTGCGGCGTAACGATGCCAAGCGAGTATCAATAGCGCGACGAACTGGAGCTACTAACTTATTTGGATGAATCGTTCTAGCTACTTTGCGTTTTAATTTAGCTGTACGGTTTGCAATAGAGATTAAAGAATCGGCTCCTTTATCTGAGTTTTGCATAGTCAAGGCATCTTGCAATGCAACCTCTTGGAACTTGTTATCACCGTTCTTGTTATGCTCTATGATAGACTGCAACTCATCACGTGCTCCCGGCACTGGATCATTCTCAAAGAAGCTATCTACTACCTCGTCTTTGCTATCTACAATCTCATCTAAAGTTGGAGGAACAAAGTCAGGATCTTCAATTGGCTCACCTAAGCCAGGGATCTCCTCTGGCTCTACAGGAGGTTGAGTACCATCGGCCTCCGGCTTTGGCGGAACCAAACTAATGAAAGCCAAAATGATCTTGTTATCTTTAATATAAGTATCAATTTCAACTGCAATGCCATGAGTATCATACTCAACGATCTTATCTGTGCGATTATCAATGAGCTTATCCGCTCTAATCAAAGTTCCAGGTTTGCCGAAACGAACATTGTTTAAAGACAAGAAATCATTGGAAAAGTGAGCTTTAACTTTAGTGTCCTTTGCAAGAGTTAAAGTACCAAACACATCTAAACCAACCCAGTCAGAGCCATCAGGCATAATGCGATGCGGTCTAAGATCGCTAAGGGCAACTAATTTGTTAACTGCAATATTGCCATAAGCCTTTTGGGCACCTGAGGTAGTCAAGGTATTGATATTGATTTTGCCATTTGAAGCAGTCTTTAAGTTGCCATCCTTAAGATGCCACTTATTAACATTAATGGTACCTATCTTATCAGCAAAGAGAGTTCCACTAGCCACATCATCAGGTAAATCCAATTTACCGAAAATTACGTGAACACCGTTAACAGTTAACTTTGAGTCTGGACTGATATCTAAAAAGTTAGGATTGTAATTACCTAATACCTTAATGTTACCAAGCTCAACTACTGACTTATTCTTAAGCTTAATGCCACTATGTAACAAGAAAGTTAGGCCATTCTTGTCATGGTTTATGAAAGTGGAATTATCCATGTCGAAGCTAGCCTGAAACGAGTTCATGTAGCTGTCGATCTTTGAGTTCTTAGCCTTGATATTGCCTTTGTAGTGAACCGAGTAATCGTATCGTGAATTGCCATGCACGAGCTGCTGCTTAGAGCCACTACCACCTTTATCATGGAATACAGGCACATCACCGCCAAATCTTACGATAGAGTTGTCTAAGATAAGATCGCTCTCAAGCCAAGCATTACGACCAATGTTTAAGGTAGAGTTAGTAAGATTCATCTTGGAGAATCTAAAACCACGCTCTGTCCAATAAGCATCATCAAAGTCGCCTTCAAAATGATCAGCCCAGCCTTGCATAGTAATCATGGCATTTTTAACTGTCGCATTGCCATACTGAGCATGCGAACCTCCATCCATAATCAGATGACGGTTACTAAATTTATATGACTCATCGGCACTATCGGCATACTCAAGCTTAATGCTAGTACTACCCTGATAGTCATCGTGAACCATGACTTGTGAATTGATGGAGCTAAAGTCGAGAAGGTTATTGCCATTAGCTCTAAAAGCATAGGTTGCGCCTGCAGATCTAGCATCATAGCGATAGAACGCTTCATCATAACTAGAAGGACTTAAAGCAATAGCCTCTCCAGCCATACAAAATAGGATTGGTGAGATCGCCACTTTGAGCATGGTTGGTAAAGATAATGATTGTGTGGTTTGATGTTTAGACTTTTCAATTACCACGTTTGCATTAAGGCTATTTCTTGTAAGCATAACAGTGTCCTTCTACTCGGTCCCTCACTGTGCAGGCAAGAGTAATTTCTACTAACTATTGATTTGCGATAGCAACATCCTTAACAAGTCTTTTATTGCACAAAAAGCATATTCTGATTGTATCTAAGTGACTAATTTTTTAGTGCATTTTCCGCATATTTATCGAAAAACTGTGATCCGCATATAACTACTTTAGACTGTATCTATAGACGTTTAAATTTAATATAAATGTATGTAAAAACTATGTTAAGAATGCCTAAACTCGATATAACAGCTAAGCTACAAATTTAGCCAGTAGTGCTGCTTCTTCAAGCCATCAGTGCATGAGTGCATGTGCGTAAAAAACAGATAAATACGGAATTTATTAAGATCTTAGAGAGAGCTTATTTGGCGTAGCGTAATTATTACTCACAATCTTAAATGCCTTAAATACTGCTACCACATGCTGAAAATTTGCACTGATCGTGTGCACTCCTATAACTTTTTTAGTGCGGATTACTGTTTTATAAGTACCTACATTAGTCAGTTTTTTAGACTATTAAAATATGACAAAAGATCGCCGAAAAATCCCATAAATATCAGTATCTAGTTTGCTAACAGCATCAATGAGATCATAAGCTCACATCCATAACACAAATACATTTACACTAAGCGCATAAGCTTTCTTGTGAAACAAAATGAGAAACGACATACACGTTTTCGGCTTGTTTTTGCATGCTCAGAGGGGTGATGGTCAGAAGCTTGTAGGGATATATTGATTGACTAGCCAAAGATGGTCTTCATTAGTTGACTGACGGGGATATGGATTAATCAACAGAATGGTTTTATTGATTAATTGATGGGAGCAATTAACAGTACTTGTATTGCGATCTTAAGAGTCAGCAAGCATCTAAATTAGCTTGCTGATCCATACTTTCATATTTACAGATGATTAATTGCGCTCTTCTTTTGAAGAGTCTGGGTCTTCGTTTGTAGTGCTAGAGTCAGCCGCTGTATCGTTAGCCTCTGCGCTCTTGTCCTCAGATACTGCCTCATCTTCATGGGCGTTATGAGCGAGCAGGTTAACTGAGCTCTTAGTTAACAGAGCGTTTGACTGGCGAAGACGCATTGAGGCAATTTGGGTTACACAAGGTACTGTCACTTTATATGAAGGGCCGCCGATCTCTAAAAGAGATAAGAGCACACGTTTGACTACGTCAAGGCCAGAACTAATAGCATGAGCAAGCTCATAAGCAGCACGACTAACGCTGTCAGTAGCATTAACAATACTATTTTGAGCAACGCCAGCTAAACTTGAAAAGATGGTGGACAATGCCTCGGAGAGCATCAGCAGCGAATTTGTAGATAGTAATCTGTAATCGCCTTGCTGCACTGCTTTTAGCACAAGCTCTCGAGATTGAGGTACTGCTAGAGCAGTATTACTCTTTGAGATCTCATCTTTACTATCTTCTATTTTGATGGCCGCCTTTGCCTCTTGCTCGCTTAAAGAGTTAATGAGGAGATCACGCTCTTTATCACCAAGATCATCATAGATTTTCTTGGTCATAGACATCAAAATACAACGCTCTATAACAGGCACTGAGTCGTCTTTGTCGTAGCTTACGTTGAGATGATCAGCTACATCACATACTACTGTTCTGTAATCAGGCCCTTTACCGCCTCTGAGCAGATTAGCTACTGCATGGCCACCGCAGGTGCGCAATTGCGCACTAATAAGATGGGTATAGTGGCGGTGATTTGGATAGTGGCGCATAAAGAGCTGCTCTTTTTCAATGCTCTTAAGATCGTCACTTGCCTTCATCAGCCTAATAATGACATCTAACTCCTCTTGTAGTGCTGCTTGCAAGACAGGGTCAAGATCAACATCAAAGGTATATTTGTCGAGCATAAGGACATCTCCAAAACACAACTATTGTTATTGTATTACTAAAGACATAGTTATAAGTAAGGAATTGATGTTAGCAAAGATACAGACCTGATCCGCCTTCAATGATGATATAAGCAATTGTTAAACATATGCTATTCCAAAAAACAAAAAACCCGCATCAGCATCAACTGAGGCAGGTTTTATTAAAATGGGAAAGCTAGCCTTTCAACATTAGCGCTTTTGTGAAAAACCCATCAAACGTCTTATTTTTTGGGTCAACAGTAAATTACCATCAGCTATTAGTAGCGAATTGAGCTCATGGTGGCTAACTTCTTACGGTTGTGCCATGCCTGGATATAACGAGTAGTTCCAGTACGGCCACGGGTTGCCATAGAAGAAGTAATAGCGTACTCACCACGGTAAGCAACACCGTCTAGAAGCTCGCCTTCAGTAATGCCGGTTGCAGCAAAGTAGCTCTCATTGGAGGTAATGAGGTCATCTATGCTACGAATGGTATCAATGGAAATGCCGTCTGCTTCGATATTCTTACGCTCTTCGTCAGATAGAGGGTTTAAACGAGTTAACATCTGAGCGCCAGTACCCTTTAAGGCACAAGCAGTGATTACAGCCTCAGGAGTACCACCAATGCCCATTAAAACGTCCATCTGATGGCGTGGATCTGCAGCCATTAAAGCACCTGCTACATCACCATCGGTGTATAAGTGAATACGAGCGCCAGCAATACGGATATCGTTGATTAACCCTACGTGACGTGGCTTATCTAATACGAAGATGTTCAGCTCAGAAACTGGCTTGCCTAAAGCAAAAGCAATCTTCTTTAAGTTATCAGCAACAGGAGCGTCTAAGTCAATTACATTAGCAGCTTCTTTACCTACTACTAACTTCTTGCAGTAGTAAGAACGACCTGGATTGAACATGCCGCCCTTTGGAGTACAGCCAATAACCGCAAGACCATTTGGTCGACCATAGGCAACAGCATTAGTACCCTCAACTGGGTCAACAGCGATATCAATTTCAGGGCCGTCACCAAAGCCAACCGCCTCACCGTTGTAAAGCATTGGAGCGTGATCTTTTTCACCTTCACCGATAATTACAGTACCGCGAATATGTACTGACTGGAAAGCGATACGCATGGCGCTAACTGCAGCACCATCAGCTTCTTCTTTCTCACCACGACCTACTAAACGGGCTGCTGCAAGTGCACCTGCCTCTGTTACACGAACTAACTCTAAAGCCAGATTTCTATCAGTTAAATGCTGCTCAACAGACATAGCACACCTCTTAATCTCATAGACCACACCAAGTAATTGTCTCTAAGCACTACTAAGTTGGCTTAAGCATACAAACTAGGTATGTACAACAACAGCTAGGCAAACAAAAACAAAGGTCAGCTGCATCTTACGCCATATATTAGCGACGGAGTGCATTCTAGCACAAACAAACATACCTACCTTATCTCAAGGCTAGGGCACAGCTCACAAATCTTTAAGCTAAAGTGCAAATATATCCGTTTTTTCATCAAAGCGGCTACGTCTGCTAGAAAAACGTACTGTCAAACGCTGTGAAAACAATAAACGAGTTGAGTTGAGACGATAGGATACTCAGCAGACGAGACGAGACGAGACGAGACGAGACGAGACGAAGAGAGTATGGCGCAATAAAATACGTATGATTGCGTTGGGATGAAAATAGACGTGATTATGCGCTGAGAAATGGGCAGCAAAGCTTAAACGTGCAATTAGCTAGGCACGTGATATCGGCGGGTATGGGATGATGGTGCAGAAAAGATGGCATAAAGATGAGGGCATAAAAAAGACCGCAGAATCTTGCGACTCTGCGGCCTCTTTAGCTATCAACTAATGTTGATAACTGCGTTTAACTCATCAACGATTACTCGAGGATGGTTGAAACAACGCCTGCACCTACGG
>Gold_p1__coassemble_605_pt1 | contig 13749 bp, 10 predicted proteins | sample Gold_p1__metabat2_low_PE_009 | metagenome-assembled genome bin Gold_p1 | reverse complement strand
CTATGGGCGCAAGATTGCTCCGGTCATAGCATCATAGATAGTGCTAGGTTTGCTTAGTCCTTGACATGGCTCATCAAGAACATAGTCAACAACAGAACCAAAGACTCTCTTAAGCTCCTCAAGATCTGCAACAGGCTCAGTGCCTGAAATATTGGCGCTAGTTGAGACAATAGGACAATTAGTTTGCCTGCACAGCTCTTGTAATAAAGGAAAGGCACTTACGCGTACTGCAACGGTGTTTCTGCCACCAGTAAGGACACTTGGCAGTGATGGGTGCGCTGGAACAATGAAGGTGGCATGTCCTGGCCACTTTTCATGAATAAGACGCATGCTGTCTTGAGATAATTGGGCAAAATTTACAGTACCCTCAAGCATAGCAATATCCGATGCCACTACAATAAGACCCTTGTTGAGCGCACGATGCTTAATACTAATAACTCTTTGTACGGCATTGACATCATTGACTCTAGCTGAAAGTCCAAAGACACCTTCAGTTGGGCAGGCGATCACACCACCCTCTTTTAAAGTCTGGGCTGCCTCTGCAATCTTGTAGCTAACCGCATCGCTTATCTGTGACAACTTCTTACACCTCAAAATCAAGCAGCGCCCGCCCAAAACTGTAATGAGCGAATCAAATTTAACCAAATTTACTTACTTTGGCGACAAACAAAAAGGGGCATCCATGTGGATCACCCCCTTTTGTTGATTTCAGACAAGATTAGTTTGTATCATGCCTGATCTGCAAATCTTTATAGCAGCATTAACAAGCCAGTTAAAAGACCTGTTTTGATAATTAGAGCTTAGCTTGTAAAGCAGCGTCTTTAGCCATTACTTCCTCAGCAGCGGCCTGACGGTTTGCCTTAACACGAGCGTCTAAGTCCTTATCAACTAAGGCCATGATCTGGGCTGCTAAGTAACCTGCGTTCTTGGCACCAGCCTTACCAACTGCAACAGTTGCTACAGGGATACCACCTGGCATCATTACGGTTGAGTAAAGAGCATCAACGCCATTTAATGGACCGCCATCAACTGGAATGCCGATTACAGGACGGGTAGTGCGAGCAGCAACAGCGCCAGCTAAGTGAGCTGCTAAACCAGCTGCACAGATAAATACGCTAGCACCACGCTTCTCAGCATCCTGAACATAGTTTGAAACTACATCTGGAGTACGGTGAGCAGAAGCTACACGTACTTCGTACTTGATATCAAAGCCCTTTAAAACATCAAGAGTGTTGTTCACCAAAGGTAAGTCTGAATCTGAACCCATGATAATGACAGCAAATTGCTCTGACATCGTATTCTCCGTTAAATCTGATATCTTAGGCATCCTTATGCCCTACTAAGCCTTAAATTATATCATGAGCAAAGTGCCTTATCGCACATGTCACACTTATGGACATGCCCATTAGCCACCATGCTTACACAAGATTAACTCTAATATTTACAAAGCAAACAAGCAGGCCTCATAAATGTAAGCCGTGTTAAAAGCACTGCTTTTGTAAAATGTGTACCCTTGCTCATGTGGCACCTGAGGCTGTTGGAACGCCTTATCCATGTGCGCTTGTCATTTTTGGCTTTGGCAAAGACGTATCCATGTTCGCTAGGCACTTTAGGCTTGAGGTGTTTGAGCGAGCATCTCTTGTTTACGACGGCGGCGTGATGCACACAGTGGATTGCCGCAGATAAGAGCGATACCAGCTTTCACCTTCTTTTTGTACTTAAGAGGGAAGCCACACTCCTTACACTCGCTTGCCACCGGCACACCTGGTAGTATGAACTCACAGCTTGGGTAGTTATTACAGCCAAAGAAGATGCGTCCTGAACGTGCTCTTCGGCGCTCTAATTGCCCTTTGTTGCACGATGGGCAGCTAATCTCCTCATCAACCGAGTCCTCTTTGTAAGTGTAAGTACATTGAGGGTAGTCTGAGCAGCCAATAAAAAGACCATAGCGACCTTTCTTTACGGCTAACCGTGCCCCACACTCGGGGCAGGTGCTTTCTAGCGTCTTAAGCGTTACGACTGCATTAGATCTAGCTGTGTAATAGCGTAGCTTACACTTAGGAAAGCATGAGCATCCTAAAAACGCTACCCTCTCATTTTGTCTTAAGATAAGGCTGCCCTGTCCGCATGCCGGGCATGGATCACCCTCTTTGAGCAGCATCTTGTTATAGCGTTCTTGATCAGCTGCAGATAATTCAGGATAAGAAGCCTCATTATCTGCATCTGCAATCCCGCTTTCGATTATCGCCACTGGCTCTGCGATAGTAAGGTCTGGCTTTGCCTCCTTATCGCCATCAGCAATGCCATCTTCTAAAGAAGTATCTTGCTGCGCTTTAGCACTTAGATTTTGGCCATTATCATGAACAATCTTTGTCTCATCACTGCTTGAAGCCTCTTCATCCTCAACCACTTCAATCATCTTGTTGAGAATTTGCACCGCACTACCAGAGGCTAGACTCTCGCTATCATCTACGGCACTAACTGGCGCTCCACTTCCGCTTTGCTCTAATGCACAAACAGAGGTTGCACTTACGCTTTGCTCAACTGAACTAACAGGGGCTCCATTTCCGCTTTGCTCTACTGAATTAACAGGGGCTGAACTTTCGCTCTCCTCTATGGTCGTGGTTTGCTCATCTTTAATATCAGCGGTTACAACGACAGCAGTAGCTAGGTTACGCTTAAGCATATCCTCAAGCGCATCAGGAGCTTGTTGATTTTCATCCTTTGTAAGGATGGGAGTAGATGCGTTTACATGCAGCTTATTGTTGTGCTCATCTACATGAGTGGAGCTTGTAGATCCATTTTGCTCTAGTGATGTCATGCTCGATGGGCTTTTGCCATTATCTGTCTCATTAGTTGAGATATCTACAAGTGACTCTGTAGTCTCTATATGAGCGTTAGTTGTGAGGTTATCGTTTTGCAGCATGGTAATTATGCAGCCTACTTGATGAGACTGAAAACATGAGAAGAATGATTAATTTGAGGAAAGGCATTTTACTCTATGATTCAGTCATTTGAGCATGAAGTGCAATCTTCATTACTTGACAGGCGTGGTAAGATATCAACGGAATTTTTGATTCTATTTTTTCTTGGACCATGCTTACAATGGCTCAATTATCAGCTTTTGTAAGTTCTTAGCATGCTGTATCGTTTAACTTAATTGCCTTAAGGCTACTTAAGTAGAGCTAGGTTAGTCATGCCATGGTCTAAATACTTAGGTTTGATGACACGAGGTTTTTGAAGAACATGGCTGTTCGTGAGATCCTGATTTACCCAGATGACCGTTTAAGAGCCCCAACTGTTGAGGTCACTGTCTTCGATGATGCACTTAAGGCTCTGGTTCAGGACATGTTTGATAGCATGTACCACTATGACGGTATTGGTCTTGCGGCTCCTCAGATTGGCGTGAGCAAGAAAGTCGTAGTTATCGACATTGCTGATGTTGACAGTGAGGGTCAAGTTCTTAAGCACAATCCTATGGTAATCATCAATCCAAAGATTGTTGAAAAGAGCGGTAGCATCGAATACAAAGAGGGCTGTTTATCAGTCCCTGAGTACTACGATACTGTTACCCGTGCTGAGCGTGTGAAGGTTGAATACCAAGACGTAGATGGTAATCCACAGTCCATTGAGACTGGCGACTTATTAGCTATTTGCCTGCAGCACGAGATCGATCACCTTGATGGTCATATCTTTGTTGACTACTTAAGCAGCCTTAAGCGTACTAGAGTCACTAAAAAGATGGCCATGATTAAAAAAGAGCGTGAGGAAGCATAGTAGTTCTTTATCCGCTTTAAGTAAGCTTGTACATACGCCATTTATGCCTGTGCACAGGCAAAGCTTAATGCGCTACCCCACCTCTTAATTCTTGTCTCGAAGCTACCTGTGTCATAGCAGGCCTTGTGCACCATAGGTAGCTTACAAAGCTATAACTTAGCTTATAGAATCCATTTCTATCCTGAGGCATTATCAGCCCGTATCTTTTATCCAACACCACCTCAATGCTCTTTACCTTAATGCTGCCTTGTGCGTAGCATCTTAGTTATAACTTGTATGAGCTTGGATAAACGATACACACTTGTAGGAGCTCAGAAACTTAGATGGCTGAGAAAATCATATTTGCAGGCACTCCAGACTTTGCAGCCGTGCACTTACAAGCACTGCTCGACAAAGGCTTTGATGTAGTTGCTGTTTATACACAGCCTGACCGTCCAGCAGGTCGTGGTCACAAACTCACACCAAGCCCAGTTAAAGAGCTAGCCCTTAAGCACAACCTGCCTGTTTACACTCCACTGAACTTCAAAGAAGAGGAAGATAAAGCACAGTGGGAGGCAATTGGTGCTGACATTGCAATTGTGGTTGCATATGGCGTCATCTTGCCAGAGCGTGTACTTAACGCCCCTCGTTTAGGCTGTATTAACGTACACGGCTCATTACTGCCAGAGTGGCGTGGTGCTGCCCCAATTCAAAGAGCACTGTTAAGTGGAAAGGGAACTACTGGCGTTACCATCATGCAGATCGTTAAAGCCTTAGATGCTGGCGATATGCTCTTTAAAAAGGAAATGCCGATCTTAGATAGCGATACCTCAGGCTCTTTATTTGAGCGTATGGCAACTGTGGGTGCTGAGGCTTTAGTTGAGGCCCTGCCAGATATTCTTAGCTCTAAGATCACCCCTGAGCCTCAGGATGAAAAGCTTGTAACCTATGCAGCTAAGCTAAGCAAGGAAGAGTCGCCGCTTAACTTCAACAAAAGCGCTCAAGAGCTGTGTTTGCAAGTGCGTGGTCTTAACCCTTGGCCAGTAGCTACCACCTCACTTGGTGATACCTTATTTAAGGTCTTTGAAGCGCACGTCTTAGCTGATGGGGAAATTGGCGCTCTTGGCGACACCTCCAACCTAGGTGCTGGCGCTATCGTTGAGGTAAATGCCTCTGGCATCGTCGTAAAATGTGCCGAAGGCTTCTTAGTTTTGAAGACCATTCAGGCCCCTGGTAAGGGAAGAGTGAGTGCCGCTGACTTAGCTCGCTCCAGAAAGGAACAGTTTGCAAGAGGTGTGTGCTTTGCCTAAGTTTGAACGTCCAGCATTTCGCAAGTCTAAAAACTTTAAGCCAAAGACTCCTAAGGTTGAAGTCGCTGGCTCGAAGTCACGTGCTGCTGCAGCCTTAATCGTTGAGGCGGTGAATAAAGGTGTATCCATGAGCGAGGCAGTGCCACAGTACTGCGCACAATTTGACTCTCGCGATACTGCCTTTATCAAAGAGATCGTATACGGTACATTACGTCACCGTCGTATCCTCATGGGTACTTTAAAGCCAATGTTCGACTTTAAGATTACTGAGCGTAATCGTGTTGTACAGGCTTTACTCATTACTGCCATGTATCAAATTGTCTACATGCGCGTACCTGCCCATGCTGTAGTTTCAGCTACTGTTAGTGCCTGTGGCGATATTGGTAGAAAGTCTTTCACCTCTACAACTAACGCCATCTTACGTCGCTTTTTACGTGAGGGTGCTAAGGTTATTGAATCAGATAATGATGCGGTGACCTACTCTTTCCCTGACTGGCTCGTTACTCGTCTTCAAGATGGCTATGACGCAGCTACTGTCAAAAAGATTCTAGAGGCCTCCAATATCAAGGCTCCACTGTTCTTGCGTGTAGAAAACTCTAAGGTCAGCACTGAAGAGTTCGTTGAGCATTTAGCCAAAAAAGAAATTAGTTCCACGACCTCTAAGTTGTGCAAGAGCACCGTTAAGTTAGATGCTGCAGCTAATGTCTACGATATCCCAGGCTTCTCTGAGGGTCTGTGCACCGTACAGGATATCTCTGCTCAGCTTACCGCTGATTTTCTCAAGCTCGACAAAGACAAGGCCATGCGCATCTTAGATTGTTGCTGTGCACCAGGCGGCAAGACTGCTCATATCCTTGATCTTTCGCCTAAGAGCCACGTAACTGCTTTAGATATCGAAGAGTCCCGCTTAGAGCAAACTGTTTCCACCTTAAAGCGCTTAGGTCGCCTCAAGAATGTGGAACTTAAGGCAATGGATGCTACGAATCTTGATGCGCTTGAGGGAAGCTTTGATCGTATCTTAGTCGATGCTCCTTGCTCTGGTACTGGTGTTATTCGTCGTCACCCTGACATCAAGTGGCTGCGCCGCGATAAGGATATTGCCGCCTTATGTGAGATTCAAGCAAAGATCTTAGATGCAGCTTATGAAAAGCTCTCTAAAGGTGGTGTATTACTCTATACCACCTGCTCTATCTTGCCTGATGAAAACATCCGTCAAGTTGAGGCCTTCTTAAAGCGCCATAGCGACGCTATTCAAGACCCAATTTGCTTAGATGGAAAAGAGTACACCACCTTGCAAAGACTGCCAGGTGACGATGACGGCGACGGCTTCTTCTACGCTCGTTTCATCAAGCCTGAATAAGCTTTGAAAATGACTTGCCCTCCATAAGGCCAAGTCTTAGTAGTGGCCAGTCTTTAGTAAGGACTTGGCCATACGTAATGGCAAGTTATAAATTATAAGAAAGACTCACTAAGTGGGCATGCCATACCATGCGGCCTTAGCTACTAAAGGCTTGCATGTACTCAAAAGGCTTATGTATATAGCCTAAAGTAGTAGTAACATCTGAGGCCTAACATCAAGCTGATGTGGCTTCTAAGAAGTGCGACATTCTTGGTTTCAAGCGCTAGAGAAAGGCCTAAGCTAGTTGAAAGGCAAGGTGAGCTTTTCAACTGACCTTAGGCGCAATAGCGGCACATTAACTATTGAGTCATTGACTTTAGCTCAATGAGTATCGGGGATCATAGTGAAAATCATCATTATCGGTGCCACTCAAGTAGGTACCGAGTTAGCCGAATATCTGGTGCAAGCCGGTCATGCGGTAACTCTTATTGATAATCCATCTACCGAACTGACACAAATTGCTAACCGTCTCGATCTGCGCGTAGTACAGGGCGATCCTACTTGGCCGTCCGTTTTACGTGAGGCCGGTGCCCGTAACACTGAACTGTTAGTAGCTACCGCGCCTAATGACGAAATTAACATCGCTACCTGTTCTGTTGCCGCTGCACTGTTCTCCATTCCCCGCAAGATTGCGCGTATCCGCGCTTCAGACTTTTTAAGTGAGTCAGATAAGCTCTTTGGACCTAAGGCCATCCCGATCGATCACATCATCTCTCCTGAGCGCATCATGGCCGATGCTATTGATGATTTGATGGAACTACCGGGAGTAACTGCATTGCACTCCTTTGCCAAAGATCGTCTCATCATTACAGCCGTATGCGTAACTAAAGGCGGTAAGCTGATTGGAGCCTTAGTCACCGATCTTGAAAACTACGATGGTCGCTGTAAGGTGCTAGCCGTTTATCGTAACGGACAGGTATTAGATAAACTCAGCACTCAGAATATTGAAGAGGGTGATGAGATCTACTTTTGCGCCGAGCGTACCCGCACCTTAAATCTCATCGGTGCACTGATGCCACTCAAGCCCAATGGCAAGAACGTGGTAATTCAAGGCGGCTCTCACATTGCTGATGCTATCGCGATACGTTTAAGTAAGCGCTATAACGTGAAACTGATTGAGCCAGATCCTGAGCGAGCTGAACGTATCTCACCACGCTTTAAGGACATGCCTGTTGAGCTCTACTGTGCTGAAGCATCGAATATCGACTTCGTGCTTGAAGAGAAGCTCTATCACACTGATACCTTTATTGCAGCTGCTCCTAGTGAAGAGAGCAACATCATGGCATCGTTGCTCATTCAGCGCATGAACAAGGTACGTACTATCGCTATCATTCGTCAGCCATCACTGCAAGATATTGCTCAGGCCGGTAATGAAATCGATGCCATCGTATCCCCACGTGAATCTGTAATTTCCGCATTGCTCTCTAACATTCTCCAAGAGGGTGTAGAACGCATGCGCATCTTCAGACAAGGACAGGCTGAGGCTTTGGAGCTCTTAGTTCAGGGTAATAAGCGTTCTTCAAATGTGGTAGGTCGCAAGATTGAAGATCTCAACATCCCAGCTGGAGTGCATTTTGGTTTGGCACTACGCGACAAGTTAGTAGTGAAAATTGACGAGAACTTCGTCTTTGAAGATGGCGATCGTGTCGTTACTTTCCTAACCGACCGCATGCAGATGAGAAACTTAATTAAGCTCTTTAAACCACGCGCCTTCTGGCTACCTCACTGGTAGAGAGGTTAAACATGGTTATTAATCTTTATGCTGTGTCCAAACTACTAGGACCATCCTTAATTGCTGTGGGTATCATTGGCCTGATTCCAACTATCTATGCCTTGTTTACCCACACTGATGGCGCTTTTAGCTTTGTGGCTATGACCGTTATCTCGCTAGTCGCTGGTAAGATCTTATCCATGATAGGAAAGAGAGCCGGTAATTACGCTGTTTCCATTCGTGAGCTGTTTTTGTTTACCGCCTCACTGTGGACTTTGATTGCGGTTATCAGTGCTATTCCAATCTACTTCTTGCTGCCTGATGTGAATTACGCCGGTGCTGTCTTTGAAACGGCATCTGCCCTTTCAACTACGGGAGCTACTGCAATTAATGCTTTGGACACTAGGCCTGACGCTATTTTACTGTGGCGCTCCATGCTACAGCTACTTGGCGGAATCGGGTTCGTGGTGATTGCAGTTGCTGTGCTGCCTCAAGTTGCTATGGGTGGTATGAATATCTTCAAGACCGAAAACACCTACTTTGAGAACAGCTCTAAATTCACACCACACGTAAAGACCATGTCTTTTGCTATCTTGGGCTGGTATATCGCAACCTTTGTGCTTTGCACCATTGCCTATGTCATAGGTGGATTAGATTTCTTTACCGCTATCAATGCTGCAGCATGTACCGCTGCAACTGGCGGCATGATGACAACTGACGCATCGATGAATGGTCTTAGCCCATTTGTACACTATTCGGCATGCTTCTTTATGTTTATCTCAGCATGCCCATTTACTGTCATCATTGCAGGTATGATTGGTGACTATCGTAAGCTCTTTAGCGATGAACAGATCCGCACCTACTTCTTCTTAGTGTTGATCGTATCTTTAGTCGTAGCTGCAACTTTATACCTGAAAAATGAATATGACCTAGAGCGTGCCTTCCGTATTGCTCTGTTTAATGTCATCTCCGTTACCTCCTCCACAGGCTTTGCTCTTGAGGACTTTACGCTGTGGAATCCTGTAGCCACATTTATATTTATGTTAATTCTGCCTTTAGGAGCGTGTGCAGGTTCCACATCTGGTGGCTTAAAAATCTTCCGTATTAATGTGTTGCTCTCATTATTTAGAGTGCAATGTATTAAGAGTATTCACCCTCACCGTGTGATCCAGCCTCAATTTAATGGCAATCCTGTGGATGCTGCCACTGTACAAAGCATTGTTACTTTCTTTAGCTCTTATTTGATCGTTGCAGTCATATCCTCTTTCTTAGCCATCATAATGGGCCTAGGTGCTTCTGATGCGTTTTCTGCAACTATCACTTGTCTATCAAATATTGGACCTCCAATGGGTGATCAGCTCACCCCAAGTGGCAATTTTGCAGGCCTTGACTCAGGCCTTCACCTCCTCTTTGCCTTTGATATGCTCTTAGGCCGTCTTGAGATCATCCCTGTGCTACTGTGCTGCACCCGTATGTTCTGGCGAGCCTAGCAACCATAGGCTAGGCGAACCTACCAAGGCAGGTTCACTTAGCCTTAGCTCTTGCTAGCCTAGATAGCCTTTGCTAGTTAGGCAAACTTAGGGCATGACGCATCGCTCCTCTTTTAAGACGTCTGCCGCCCATAAAAAAGGCCCGTGATATTTACGGGCCTTTTTTTTTGGTAAAAATTGAATGTACAGTTGCGCTTTAGCGACGGTTATTTGCCTCACGACGCTTTAACATCGCCTCTTCAATGTTCACAGCAGGAACACCCTCAGGCAGCTCTGCCGGAGCGCCCACGATAGAGCGGTTAGCCTTATCGATAGAGACAATATGTACTTTAATTGGATCACCTAAACAGAAGATCTCCTCGCCCTTAAAGGTGATGCGACCTTCGGCACTGTTGAAGTCGATATTATCGCGATCAGAGCTAAACAGACTCATAGGTACGAAGATAAAGGCACCGTTAGCGACTAAGCTTACACGGATACCGCCACGTACTACATCGAACAGCTCACCATCAAAGACAGTCTTGTTCTCTACATCTGGGGCTAAGTAATCAGCGTATAACCAATCACGTACACCACGCTCAGCCATACGATTAGTACGACGGGCTAAGTTCATCACAGCCAAGGTATTCTCATCTGGCATACGTGGATGCTCCTGATCACAGATGACAGACTTGATTAAACGGTGGTTAATCATATCGCCATACTTACGAATTGGAGAGGTCCAAGTTGCATAAGTCTCAACACCTAAAGCGTAGTGAGGTGCTGGGTTGATGAGCATCTGAGAGTACTCTTGGTACTTACGCAGCATATTGTCTAAGTAAGTCTTCTCGAGGCTATTGGCATAGCGGCGTGCTGCGCAGAAGCCTTCGATTTTAGAGAGCTCTTCTTCAGTAGTAGTGAAATTAAACTTACCTAAAAGCTCTACTACATCGCCTAACTCTTCTTTAATAAAGCCAGCGTGGGTATTGAAGATACCAGTATTGAGGTTCTTTGCAAGGAAGCTACCGCAAGCTACGTTTGCTGCAATCATGCACTCTTCAACGATCTGATTAGCAATGCGACGGTAGTTAACCTCGATGTGATCAAGAGCGCCATCCTCATTGAGCACGAACTCATAATCAGGACGAGTACGGAAAGAGGCAAGCTTAGTAGTACGGTAGTTATCACGCACCTTAGTCATAGCAACTAAGTCTTCAATCACGCGCTTGATAGTCTCATTTGGATTGAAGTTAGTAGTGTCGCCGTTCTCAATGTAATCAGATACGTAGTTGTATACGAGTTTACCGTGTGACTTGACTAAAGCAATCTTGAACTCAACATTGTCAGTGTCGATGTTACCCTCATTATCAATGTCGATAATGCCAACTAACGCTGGGCGGTTTTCATTCATACGCAGTGAGCACAGATTGTCTGCAAGCTCACGTGGCAGCATTGGGATGTTACGACCTGGTAAGTAGATAGAGAAAGCACGCTTGGAGGCCTCCTCATCTAAAGCAGAGTTCTCATCGATATAACCAGTTGGATCAGCAATGGCTACAAAGAGCTTGAAGCCATTTTCATTACGCTCAATGTACAGAGCGTCGTCCATATCCTCAGTCTTTTCGCTATCAATTGTAACGAAAGGAACATTAGTCATGTCCTCACGAGGGAAGTTTTCCTCTAAGAACTTAAACTCATCGGTGCTAAGAGGGGATTCAGTTGGCAGATCAAGTGCACGCAGGCTTACCACCCATGGAGTGGTTGGATCAGAGCTATCGGTAATCTCTTCAACAATAGCAACACGGAAGTGACCATCCTTAAGTGCATGCTTCTTAAGTGAGCACATCACCCAATCGCCTTCGTTTAGCTTCTTGCTCTTATCCTTACGGTAGTCATCAGCCAAATAGCTCAGCTTAATGCCTGGGTTATCAGGATTGATGTTGAGCTTACCGTTGATGTAGGTTACGCGAGCAACAAACTTTTCTTTTAAAGCGCTCTCGACTAAAGACTCAGGAGCAGCCTGACTCTTGCCGCGCTCTTTGTCCTCAGTGATGACAGCAACAATGCGGTCGCCGTTCATCAGCTTCTTCATTTCCTGAGGTGGGATGAAATAGCTATTCTTGTCCTGAGCAACCTCTAGGAAACCAAAACCACGATCAGTTGCTCTTACAATACCTTCTTTCTTGATCTTTTCGGCATCAAAACCTTTCTTTAATGCCTGTAAGGCAGGATCATCAAATAACATAACAGCCCCTTTAGCAAGTTTGCGTGCAACAACGCGTTAAGCCAATACCACAGCACTACAGGCTATGCCTTGAACTCGAACCCTCAAGTGCAGTTCATGCTAGCTTGAGGATATAGGTGTATCTGTGCTGCAGCGAGTACCTTAAGTCAGTTAAGTACCCAAGCGCTTAGCGTTGTGTGTATTGACGCCTGACACTCACCGCATCCGAAACTCAAATTTGTGTGCGAATTATACTAGAAACAAGTTGTTTTTCGGCTGATCTCCGCATAATTTAGATTTTTTCGCCTTAAATAGCCCTTTTGTAACTTATTCAAACGCGAGCAAAGGTCAAAATTATGTAGTTTTAAAATAATTTGCTACATACCCTATACAACAAAAACAAATAGCTGACCTAAACTAGCTCTGATTGAGAGCAATTAACAGAAACTACTAATTGATACGTGTACAGCGCCCTTAGGATTCTAGCTCTGTCGCATTTGCAGTCATGAAAGATGAAAACAAAGCACAAACCCGCTAAAATGCATGAGCAGTTTTTATGGCAGGTTTGTTCTATGTTCACTTGCCTAACTTTAAAAACACATCCATATCGCACAGACATTCATGTCTGATTGTAGAGTGTTGCAGTTTTTAGCAGAGATAACCACTCTTGTTTTAAGCATGGCTTAACACTGAGGCATCAGCCAAGATACGCTAACTTATCAGATCATAGTGAGCTAGAGATTAAACACCCCCATAGTTTGACTAAGATTACAATCTTGAGTGGCACTCTCTGCTAAAAGCTGCAAACTTATTTAAATACCAGCACGTAAGTGCAGGTTTTTGGAAATAACAAAATGATCAAAGACTGGATTAAAGAAACCCGTCCACAGACATTGCTTTTAGGTGCTACTAATTGCGCTGTTGGCTGCGGTCTAGGCTTTTACTATGGAGCAGTTAATGCCTACAACATTGCAGCTGCTTTCTTAATTATCATCACTGCCATGCTCTTGCAGGTACTGTCAAACTTAGCTAATGACTATGGTGATGCCTTTAAGGGAGCTGATGGCGCTAATCGTTTAGGCCCTATCCGTGCTGCCATGACAGGTGCCATCAGCCTCAATGGCTTAAGACGCTTCATGGCTGTAGTTACCATTTTGCTAACTTTCACCGGTCTTACTGCTGTCTACATGACATTAGGCAACGATAGCCATGCTTTTGCTTGGTTTATCTTCTTAGGCGTTATCTCCATTCTTGCAGCTATTCTCTACACCTTAGGTGTTTCCTATGGCTATAGAGGCCTTGGCGATATCTCTGTATTCTTATTCTTCGGTGTTCTCGCTGTAATTGGCCCACAGATCATGATTACCAATGCCTCAGGTAGTGGTTTTGAAATCTACCCTGATACCTTCATGCTCTGCATCAGCGTTGGCTTAGGATCAGTGATGGTGCTCCACACTGCTAATATGCGCGACATTAAAGAAGATAAGATCACTGGTAAGCGTACTATGGCTGTGCGTTTAGGCTATCGTTTTGCCACTATTTACCACAGTGTATTATTTGCTGGTGTACTACTTTCTTCCTTTATCGCCTGCTTTATGTCCCACAAGGGCTGGGAAATTAGCATTCTGGCTTTATCCTTAATTCCTCTGGCCTCCTCTACTTACCGTACCATCATTAATGTACGTGACGGTTCTAAAGTAGCTCCAGAACTTAAGTACACTCTTATCGGTTGTGCCATTCACCACTTTGCATGGCTCATCGTACTGCTCGTTGATTTCTGGGTTTACTACTAAAAAGCCACAGCATATGAGCATTGGCCTCCATGAGGCCATAAAAAAGGAGAGGCCATAAGGTACTTATGGCCTCTCCTTTTTTCATGC
>Gold_p1__coassemble_524_pt1 | contig 15156 bp, 7 predicted proteins | sample Gold_p1__metabat2_low_PE_009 | metagenome-assembled genome bin Gold_p1 | reverse complement strand
GTTAACTAAGTTAGTCGTGGCCTGGCTTGCTATGGTCATCACCAAAAAGGTCAGGGTAGCGGCGCTTAAGCTCTGAGAGCATATGTTTGGCATGTTCACGAGTAAAACGCTGTTCATTTGGAGCAGCTTCATCAAGCTTACGTAAGTAATCTAAACGCTGCAGTAAATACTGCTCGTAGCCGCGATTAGTTGGAGTGTAGTAAGTACGGCCATGTAACTCCTCAGGCATAAAACACTCTCCCGGAGCGTAGCCATTTGGATAGTCATGGGCATAACGATAGCCATCATGATAACCAAGCGATTCCATGAGCTTGGTTGGGGCATTACGAATGTAGAGCGGCACATCAAATGAAGGCAGAGTTGAAGCATCTGCACGCGCCGTATTAAAGGCGTTATACAGATGATTACTCTTTGGAGCCATAGCCATATAGACCGCTGCCTCAGCAATCGCTCTTTCGCCTTCGGCCTCACCTACACGAGTAAAGATATCCCAGGCGTTAAGTCCCACTTGCATAGCTTGAGGATCCGCAAGCCCAATATCTTCAGTAGCGATCGCGAGCAGCCGTCTTGCTACATACAGAGGATCACCACCAGCCTCTAAGATACGTGAATACCAATACAAAGCAGCATCAGGGGCACTACCGCGTACTGATTTATGGAAAGCTGAGATGAGATCGTAGTAAGCATCACCGCCTTTATCGTAACTAATGAGGCGACGACCTGCGACTGCTCCTACCATGGCATAAGTAATGACATTACGCCCATCAGGTAATGGAGAGGCGTCATCAGCAAGCATCTCTAAGGTTGTTAGTAAGTTACGTCCATCGCCATCACATAGCTGAATGAGTGCATTACGCACGCGATCATCAAAAGTAAGGTTCTCTTTTTTAAGACCATGCTCTGAGCTTAATGCCAAATCAATAAGGTCTGAAAGCTCTTTTTCACTAAGCTTTTTGAGGACATACACGCGAGCACGTGACAAGAGCGCTGAGTTAACTTGGAATGATGGGTTTTCAGTAGTAGCGCCAATAAAGATGACGGTACCGTTCTCAATATGCGGCAAGAAAGCATCTTGCTGAGCTTTATTAAAACGATGCACCTCATCGACAAAGAGCATGGTACGTATACCACGGCGGCGGCGATCTTTAGCTCGCTCTACAGCCTCGCGTATATCCTTGATACCTGCAGCTACAGCTGAGATTTCTTCTAGTACGGCATGAGAGCTATTAGCGATGATATGAGCCAAGGTAGTTTTACCTACACCTGGAGGGCCCCAAAAGATCATGGAGTAGCACTGTCCACGCTCAAGAGCGCGACGCAGTGGCTTACCAGGACCAATTAAATGACTTTGGCCAATGTACTCATCTAAATTACGTGGTCTTAAACGCGCTGCTAGTGGGGCAAAAGGATCATAGGCTGCATCTTTATCCACCATTGCACTAGTAGCAACAGCACCTGCGCTATCTTTTTCAGACGCTATTTCGCTCATACCAGCGCCACTGCCATTAGTCACAGTAAACTCAGGCATAGAGACTTTAGCACTACTAGTTGATGAGCCTTTAAATGCAGAGCTATTGCTATCTGACTCTCTGAGGTCATCATCTAGAGCACCAAGAAAAGAGTCCTTGAGAGAATCCATTGCGAAACCTATTCATCCTAAAAAAAATGACCACTGCCCATGGCTTTTACCACGGGACTCATGCCTATTAAGGATAGGCTAATCTAGCAGCACTACCACATCACTTACTCAAGTGCTGCAGCTTAGCTCTTGAGCGTTGAAGCTTAGAGTATTTACAGCGCCCGCGCATCAGCCATTACAGCGCACCGGATAAACAATTGCAGCGCCCGCGCATCAGCAAGATGACAATTGATGAGTATCACTTGCTTTGGTTTGGCGTGATCTTAACGCTGATCGTCTACCTCAACGTCTTTTGGCAGCTTGAAATCAAACTTCTCATCGGCAGCATTTGCTGACTGCTTGGTGAAAAGATAGAAGTTAGTGTTGCCATCATCCATGCGTAAGGTTAAAGACTCAAGCAATTGTACTGAGCCTTTGCTTTTGGCCTCTGGAACAAAAGAGATGGTCAGACTTTGAATGTCACTACCTGAAACAGGAGTTAAGGTAAAACGATCGCCATCGCGGGTGACATTGTAATCGTTCCAAACACTCTCATCGTTGCCAGAGAGGAGCATCATTGGATTGGAGCTAATGGCAGTTGTAGAGAAGATAGATACCTGATTTACGACCTCATCGTAAAAGTAGATATCCTTATCCTTAGTGTAGAGTACGGTGACATCAGGTGAGTCGGTGTACATGATGAAGCTATGTGGGCGTTTTAAGTACAGCTCACCACTACCATCAGCAATTAAACCACCATTACCATCGCTAAGCTCTTGTCGAAACTTGGCTGAAAATGCACTTAACTTTGAGAGCATATCTTTAAGATCTTGCTTAGCTTGCTCAGCATTTACTGCGGCAGCTGCCTTGGCAGCATATGCGTTTTGAATGGATACAGGAGCTGCAAGACAAACTGCAGCACCAACAACAGCGGCTAAAGCCATAGTACGAATCGATGTCATAATCATAATTAGCGCACGTCCTAGCATTGATATGACAGACAGCGCCTACCTCATTTAGTTCGCTTAAGAAAAATTAAGTGTTTTTATTAGCTTTGGTCTTTTGCAGCTAATGCTTGCTATCACATGGGTAGCACATAGCGATCATATGCTATGACCCCATCATAAAAGATAATCACCAAGTGCTTAAGATGCCATTGTACACAAGATATACCTAGCAAAAGCTTAGCACATTCACCTTAGTCTCATAACAAAAAACCCGGACAAGGATGTACACCTCTAATCCGGGTTTTATAAAAAATAGCACCACTGATGTAATGCGCTAGTTCACTCTTGAATTAGTCGATAATGCCCTCAAGCACTAATTGACGTAAGAGCTTCTTAGCGCGTGGGTAACCAATTGACAGGCAGCTTTGTAAGTCTGAAACAGTTGGAGCTTTACCTAACTCACGGACTAACTCTACAGCCTTATCAAACTTCTCATCGAGCTTCTGTGGCTTCTCATCAGCGCTTTCCTCAACAGGCTCTTCAGGTACTGCAATAACATCCTCAAGATACTCTGGAGCACCAGCATACTCGCGCCAAGCATCAACCACCGCCTTAACGTCGTCGTTGCTAGTGAAGGCACCGTGAGCACGTGTTGCAGTGCTTGATCCGGTGAACTTGTAGAGCATATCGCCGTTACCAAGCAGACACTCAGCACCCTTCTCATCGAGCACAATAGTTGAGTCGATACGGTTTTGCACGGTAAAGGCCACACGTGATGGGAAGTTAGCCTTAATCATGCCGGTAACAACCTCTGAGCGAGGAGTCTGGGTTACGAGTACTAAGTGAATACCTGCTGCACGAGACTTAGCACTTAAACGAGCAATCAGGCTTTCTGGAGTACCATCCTTATCCTTCTTGCGACCGCTTTGTGCCATCAGGTCAGCAAACTCTTCAACCACAACTACAATCCATGGCAGCGGTTCAAGTGCAGTTGGGTGACCACCCATTTCAGCAGTCCATAAAGGATCAGGAACGGAGCGACCCTTGGCAGCCTCATCACGAATCAGATCGTTGTACTCAGCAAGCTTTCTTACGCCTAATAAGCTCATTAACTTGAAGCGGCGCTCCATTTCATCAACACACCAATTCAGCGCAATTGGGGTCTTCTCAGCTACATCAGTAATTACAGGAGTAATTAAGTGTGGCAGATCCTTGTAAATGGAAAACTCAAGCTGCTTAGGATCAACTAAGATGAGTCTTAACTCAGCTGGGGATCTCTTGAGCAACATGGAAATGAGCATGGTGTTAAGACCTGCTGACTTACCAGAGCCAGTGGTACCAGCCACGAGTAAGTGAGGGCTTTCAGCCATATCCTTAACCACAGGATTACCCACTACCGATGCGCCTAAGCACATTGGCAGTACTGCCTTTGTCTCTTCAAACTCACGAGAAGAGGCCATATCAGCTAAGGTAATAAACTGTCTTTGATGGTTTGGTACCTCAAGACCTACGTATGAAGAGCCATCGATAATTGGCACCACACGTACATTAGGCACCAAAAGATTACGGCACAGCTCAGTTTCAATTGATGAAATGGCGCTACTCTTAACACCTGGTGCCAGCTCTAAATCAAAGCGAGTAATAACTGGGCCAGTTAAGTAGTCAGCAACTTGAGCCTTAACGCCGTAAGAGGCTAAGACTTCATTAATACGCTCTGCAGTCTTTTCAAGTTCCTCAGGTGGAATCTCTACCTTGCTGCCAGAACGAGCCAGTAAATCTAAAGATGGACGCCAAGAGTCATAGCGATGACGTGGCACTGTGCATAAAGCCTTAGAGCCAGTATCTTCAAAGCTTGCAACTGGAGCTTGGGTTACACCTGCCATATAAGATGGCAGATTAGAGCTCGAGCTATTGTGAGCACCCATAAAGGCATTGCCAGCCTCGGACATATTATTGCCCTGGTAGCCATTTACCCCAACGTTCTGATTTAAATGACCGGCATTGTCAGCATGCTGCTCATGGCCTGCATGATCTACGCTCTGTGTATTCTCTTGGCTAGCAAACTGCTGAGGCTGCTCATAGTTATTTAAAGCATTCTCCTGAGCGCTCTCATAGTTATGCTGGTCATAACTCTCTTGAGCTACATCCTCAGCTTGATGGTTATCCATTGCCTGAGCATCGCCCTGGGCAAATGGAGCCATAGCATTAGCTTGAGGGTTCATAGCCATGTTATTACCATACATCATGCCCTGCTGCATACCTTGCTGCATAGCATTGTTGGCCATCATGCCCATCTGATTCATCATCGGCATGCCATTAGGCATCATTGGGACAAATTGACCATTTGGTAGCTGCATGTACTGCCCCATTGGGCCTACACCCATTTGGCCCATAGCAGCCATATTTGGCATCATGCCCTGTCCATTAGCATGGTACATCATGCCATTTGGCATTACCTGTACATACTGACCATTTGGCAGCTGCATGATTTGACCGTTTGGAGCCATACCAGGCATGGATTGCATTGGCATACCATTTTGATTCATACCCTGCATCTGCTGCATTGGCATGTTAGGCATACCCTGATAGCCCTGCCCCATCATATTTGTCATGGAGCTGTTATCAGCCTGTTGCTGCTCATTTACAGAAGTGGCATTGTTCTCATAGCTCTCATCAGCGCTATTGTCATCGGACTCAGACTCATTTTCATAAACATCCTCATCATCTTCTGAGGAAATAAATGAGTTGAGGTCAGCAAGCTCTTGCTTGCCATTTGACTGACTTGCGCCAAAGCCTGCAGCTACGTGATTGTCTGACTCTTCTTGCTCTCTTGATCCAAAGCCAGCTTGACGCTGTGACTTGCCTGAGACAATATCGGAGCCAAACTCATCATCAATATCGAACTTGCCAAATAGAGAGTCGTCGTGGGCGCTATTGAAGACATTAGAGCTATCGGAGCTGCCAAAAGAGTCTTCAATCTCAACATCATCCTCTGCATTATCAAACTGGCTGAAGTTAAAGCCACGAGTAATGTCGGCACGATGATTGTTTGCACTGCCACCAAAGGCTTGATCATCAATTGGCTCTTCTTGGCCAAAAGCTGGTAAATCATTGTGCTGAGCGGCCTCACGAGCTGCTTGCTCTTGGGCTAATCGTTGAGCCTCAGCCTGAGCTGCAGCTTCACGTGCGGCGATCTCAGCCGCCTCACGTGCAGCTTGTTCGGCCGCCTCGCGTTCTGCCTGCTCTGCTGCTTCACGTGCAGCTTGTTCGGCAGCTTCGCGTGCCGCCTGCTCTGCTGCCTCGCGTGCGGCTTGTTCGGCTGCTTCACGTGCTGCCATCTCTGCTGCCTCGCGTTCAGCCTTAGCAGCTGCTTGCTGTGCATCATCATCACGCAATGAGTGACGTACCTTGGCACTTTCCTCGCCTGGCATTGGAATAAATGCTGAGCTTAAACCACCAACCTCAAAGCTCTTCACATTATCAAAGGAGATAATGTTGTCATTGTTTTCACTGTTATCGACTGGAGCTGTTGGCTGTTCGTCTAACTTACTCTCTTCACTAAAGATGTGATCAGATGAGCCCTTGTCAGACTTATTAAAGCGGCTAAAGTCAAAACTTGAGCTGGCCTTCTTTTGAACATGACCAGAGACAAACTCGCTAAAGTCATCCTCATCAGAGTCGCTAGTCTGACTTAAATCAACATTAACAGCACCTGCCTTGTGGCCATCAGAGAAGTCATAAGCATGCTCAGGCTCAAAGCTATCGACATCTGAGCTCTCTTGCTTATCTAAATCTACAACGCTATCACTCTCATGAGCGAGCTTTACACCTGCAGCAGCGCTGTCAATCTCGCTAGCTAAAGAGCTTAAAGCCTTTAATACATCAGCCTTATCTGGAGCGGCGGCGGCACTTGCAGCAAGAGCAGCATCATTGGCACTCTTTGCATCTAAAGATACGGCTGCGGTAGCTGCACTTGAAGCTGCGGTATCTGCGGCTGGAGCGTCATCAACGCTTGCTCCTACATCCTTATTTGCATCAGCATTAGCCTCGTTGCTAGTTGCGCTTGGTGCTTCAACTGGAGCTGGCTGACGAGTGATTACAGTACGAGTAATGACAGTGGAGACACGACCATCATCTTCTTCACTCTTATCCTCATCCTTAGCATTGGCCTCATCGTTTGAGCTTGACTGCTCATCTTCGGCCTTATCCTCAGCTACACTCTTGTCTGAATCGGTAGCTTGCTCTATCTCTTCTTGGGCATGCTGCTCTTGAGCCTTGGCCTCTTCTTCTTGAGACTGCTTAGCTAAACGCTCTTTTTCTAAACGCTCTTGCTCAGCCTTGGCTGCGGCACGTGCAGCCTGAGCTGCAGCAAATTCTTTACGAGTATCACGAATGATAGTGCCAGGGCCCTTATCCTCCTCATCATCTTTCTCCTCATGTTTGCTGTCTTCATCAACAACACCTGGAGTAATGTACTTAGGAGCTTCGCCCTTAGCCTTCTCGATACCATCGGCGTAAGTGCCAATATAGTGAGGGCCGTCATCTTCCTCACTCTTAAGATCAGCACTAGCCTCTTTTTCAGCCTCTTGGGCAGCCTGAGCCTCGGCTGCTTCTTGCTCAGCCTTAGCCTTTGCTTCAGCCTCTTCACGCTCAGCACGCTCTTTTTCTTCACGAGCTTTCTTCTGAGCCTCTAATTGAGCAGCAAAGACCTTAGGATCGGTACGCTGAACGATGGTATGAACCACACCCTCTTCTTCCTCAGCGCTATCCTTGGCCTCTTCTTTATCGTCCTGAGACTTAGCACTTTCCTTAGCTGGATCCTCATCAAAGTGCTTAGCGGCATAAGTGCCATAACCATATGGGCGGTCTTCGCTAATGTCACTTTGAGCAGAGCTATCTTGTGCATCGCTCTTTTGTGAAGCAGCTTGTTCTTGAGATTGCTCTTGGTCTTTTGCTTTTAAGCGCTCTTGAGCAATTGCGTATGGATCGCCAGATGACTTTACCTTGGATACATCAGCTAAAACTACCTTACGCAGATTCTCGTTAATCGCCTCGCGCTCTTCATTGCTCAGTTCCTGCTCATCAGCTGCTTCTGCCTTACCATCGGCAGCTTTGAGCTGAGCGGTTGCAGACTGATTACCAGCTGCTAAAGCACCCTTAAGAGCAGAGCTTAAACCGCTCATAGCATTATCAATAGCTGCAGTAGCTGCAGAAGAAGCAGCTAAAGCTGCGCCAGTGGCTGCTGCTGCAGCTGGAATAGCTGCGCCTGCTGCGGCAGCAGGAGCACCAACACTAGCAGCTGCAGGAATAGCGGCACTAGAAGCTAAAGCAGCACTAGTAACTTCTTGGGATACTGCACTTGCAATATCATCAGCAGATAAGTCTGAGCCTTCATCAGATGCAACAGAGCGTACAGCTGCAGCTAAAGCAGCACCTTGCTCACTCTCATCTGAAGATAACATGTTATTTCTAATATCAACGGCAGGGGCGGCCTCATTATTTACATCAGCAACCTCACTGCCCTGTTCAAGCATGGCTTCACTATCAGTTTCACCAGGGATTGGCATTGGAGGAACGAGATCTTCTTGCTCATAAGACTGCTCCATAAAAGCATCATCTTGTGAACGCAGATTAGATCTAGTGCTACCTACATTTTCATCAGCTGCAGATGACTCACCCTGTTCGTAACCATGAGCAGCTTGCTCATAAGCCTGAGCGCCCTGCTCCTGAGCATACTGTTCAGAGTCACTAGCTTGTGACTCATAGTAAGCATCGCTTTGAGCATTGCCCTCTTGCTCATATCCTGGCTCAACATCATTCTGATAAGGCATAGAGTTTTGAGCTGGGTAAGCAGCATCATTACCTGGGTAATTGTCCTCAGACTTGTGCCTGGTAAGAACCATCAGCTTGAAGGGCACCGTCGCCCATTGTATCGTCAGATGTCTGCTCATTATTGATGCTAGACATTACGCCAGCAAAGAAGTCAGGAGCTCCGCCCTGTGCACCTTGAGCTGCCATATCATCGCCAAAGACTGGCTCAATACCGCCCTGAGCACCTTCTTGCATGCTGTTGCTAAAGTCATACTTAGAGGTATCAATCTCATCAGGATCTGAGTCGTACTCGCTAGTAAAGGCGTTTGGTTGCTCCATGAGCTCTTGCTCAGTAAGAGGCTGCTCTTCGTTGGTATCGGTATAAATATCCTCAAGCTCGCCGTCAGCAACAATATCGGATAACTCGTCGCTAGCATGTGCATCTGTTGCCATGGCTGCGCCTACAGAAAGGGCTGCAACAGTACCTGCACCAGTTAAGGCAGGATCTAAAGAAACATTGTCGGTATCGGTAATCTCAGTACGCTTCTTGGTCTTTTCGCTGCCAGATGGCACCACCTTGAAGAACAACTCACCAATGCGCTCAAACAAAGCAAACGGAGTACTACCTGACATAAAGGCAATGCCGCTTATCATCACTAAACCAAAAGTTAAAACAGTGAGGATATTTGGAACAAAGAGGTCAAAGAAGATATTGAGCATGTCGCCAAGCAAGCCACCTGCACCGGTGGAGCCTAAATCGGCAAAGCGAGAGAGAATACCTGCAGCGCCAATTAACACGCAGTTAAAACCTAAGATACGTAGACCTGCTTTGTAAAAATCAGCACGCCAGATATCTACAGGCTTTAATAAAATGAAATAGCCCACATAGACAATAGCAAAACAAAACAGATAGCTAAGAGCGCCAAAATGCTCGAAGAAAAAGCTGGCTACTGAGGAGTCGGAATCGCCATAACCTGCAGTGTCTACCTTGCCTACAATGAGCTCACCACTCAAACGAGCAGAAGAGCCACTTTGGAAGTCTAAACAGAAATAGACACATAATAAGCTCAGTCCAACACTTAACATGAACAGCACTTTGCGTAGTGGACTACGCTGAGCACCCTTCTCATGCGCCCCTTGTGAAGCAGCCATACTTCAATCTCCTATCCGATACCTTTGTCATACCGTTATCTAAGCTTTACAAGCTGTAACTAAAAAGCACTGTGCTTTAGAGCCAGAAAAGTAGCTTGTATTTCTTAGACTTGGCATCACCACTAAGATACAAAACGCTTAGGCATGCGCTTTATTGCATAAGACGCATGCCTAAACCTTTTGACAAAAGTCCATGAAAAAAACTTTAGGCAAAGTAATGCCCTAAAGCTTTTTCTGAAACTGAAAAGTATACGGCATCCTAGCCTCTTTAGAAAGAACAAAGACACCGTAAAAGTCAGCATCCGCCCACAACTTTGCAAACAAATTGCAAGATTATGTAAAAAGTCACTTATCAAGCGACATGCCTTTTAATCTTGCAACATAAACAACGCCCGTAACACTACATGTAGAAAGCAACCTACACATCTCAATTTGCACTCACGGATAGCAGTGATGAACTTACTTAAACTTTCGTGCTCATAAGTCTTTTCTGATGGCTTAATAAACATGAATTTGCCTTTTATGGGCTAAAGGCAAAAGTTAACCACAAGATATAGTGATGAGTGGTTAAAGGATTGTTTACTCTTAGTAAAGAAATGACGCTACATGCCCTGATGGAAATATGAAAAGTTGTGTAATTTTTAAAAATTTTTGGTAAAAACACATTAGAACACGTCGATTTTTATGAAAAACTTACGAAAAATCTGTTTTTAGTGTCGAATCTTGATAAACTCAGAAAGTTACCTTTTTATTAATCGCGTAACACTAAGCTTTGACGCTCTAATGTTCGGAGCTGCACTGTGCTTGCATTAAGCATCAAACTGCAGTCCTCTTGTAAGGCAAGCTTATTTTCAAGCTACAGTTTGAAAAGAGCATTTATTTAGATAACTTGCTCTAATGATTGCTTTAATGCCTATGTTTGTTTTGCATCTTCGAATCACGGCATCTACTTAAGAGTCGTTATGCGCTTGTATATCAACTTTTAGCTGCAAAGCGCTGTAGCTTTGCATCAAATATTTAACAGCTTAGGCAAATGTGCGCTAAACTATTAAGGTTGATATGCTTTTTTCAAACTAGTTAGATACCAATGTGGTTTTAATTCTTAAAACTTAAGCACTGGTACAAAAGCTAGAGTGGCAACCTGATCATTGCGTTTGCTAATGACCGCTTGCATGCTGTATCCGGTGTTTAGCTTTGTATAAAGCTAAGCATTTACTCAACACACGGCTCGTTAAGGTCAGCTTTAATGATGACTTTAATCATGAGTATCTCAAGCAAAGCCTTGATAGTTTGTTGATGTAGCTTAGGTATACAGTGCAGTAAGTAGAGTTGCTATCGCTTGTTCACACTCATGCGATACCCGCTCTTACATGCTGCTATTGGGTAGATTACTGTTTCGCTCAAAGGGATCTGAAGTGTTAGACTTTTTAATCTCCTTCTTTACTGACTATGGCTACATGGCCGTATTTGGCATCTTAATTCTTTGTGGCTTTGGTCTCCCTGTCCCTGAAGATATTACCTTAGTATCTGGTGGTGTTATTGCAGGTCTGGATTTAGCAAATCCTCATACCATGGTGATTGTTGGTCTTGCCGGTGTGTTAATTGGCGATAGCACTATGTTTATTGCCGGACGAGTGTTTGGTTATCGTATCCAACGTATTCGCACCTTTAGAAAGATCTTATCCCCACGCCGCTTCTCCCATATTCAAAGAAAGTTTAAACAATACGGCCTTTCCTTATTATTCATTGCCCGTTTTTTACCTGGCTTAAGATCCCCAATCTTCCTCGTTGCCGGTATGAGCCGCCGTATCCCATATCTTACCTTTGTATTAATTGACGGCTTTGCCGCAATAATCTCTGTACCAGTATGGGTCTATCTTGGTTACTTCTTTGCTGATAATTTAGATCTGTTAATGCAGTACGTAAAAGACGTACAGACTATGATCTATGCAGCTCTCTTCTTAGTATTTGCTGTAGTTCTCATCATTTACTTAAAGAAGCGTTTCCACTCCAAGATGTCAAAGTTTTCTGATGACTCTAATTGCAATTGCGAGCCTACTACTCCAATTACCCGTGAGCAGGCTGCAAAGATTGTTAAAGGCGAGTCTTTATGCGAGTGCACTGGACAAGAGGCTGCAAAGCAAGAGACCGCAACTTCAACAAAAAGTGCAGATAAAGGCGCTGCAGCTGAAAACGAGCTTGAGCATAAAGATGCAGACAAAGTAGAAAAGAACTTTGCCTCAATTGGCACTCCTAAGCCAGTATCAGTTAACAAAAAGCCTAACTAAGCTTACGCACTAACGTGCACTTTGAAAAAGCCGGCTCATGCCGGCTTTTTCATATCTACTTCAACTACAAATCCAAAGCACCCATCCCTTGCCATCTACAGCACTTAATCTCAGGCTCACCTCCGTTGTCATCAGCCGCACATACCTATCCATTGGTATCGGCTGCTGTTAATCTCACGCCCAATCCAATGCCATCAGCAGCACTTAATCTCGCGCCCCAGAAGTGCTTAGCTCATTTCACCCAAACTGCACTCAACAATTAACGTTAAGGTTTACAAAATTCATCCAGGCCGCATACACACTATCTTTAACAGGTCTCAAGCTAACTTTTCGCTTATTTTTGCTATTAGCACCTTTTTTGATCACAAAACAAAAGTGCTAGCATTTACGAGTCAAATCCGCACCATCTTGGTGATACTTTTTGATCATGTGGTATCATTAGCCCCGCTTCTTAAGCCTCTTTGATGGCTTATGTAAGAACTTCTAAGACGCATCAGTGTTAAGCATCTTGTTTACCTTAAGCGTCTAAACTTCGCTAAATTTCGGAACTACCCATACCTTTTGCAATCAGTACTTAACTGATGCGGGTGAAAGGCGCAGCATAAGGGGCACTAATGCCATCGATTCGATGGATAGTGCATGAGGTCTTGTTCCTGTTTGTGACATGGTTGTATCTTCATCTTTGTAAAAACTCCTATCAAAGAGCCTTCTACGTTTATCTTCAATACGTAGTCTTTGCGTACATGAATTAAGTTACGTTTACACGAAACGTAGCACTGTTTATGTCACCTGCTCGATAGACTTTTTACTACCTAAAAATTGTGAAATAGAGAAGATCGCCTAACAAATCTAGGAAAGCTTACTTATGACAATGGATCAGATTACTGAAATAGTCCGTGATATTAACTCTATCTTATGGGGACCTTGGTGCCTTATTCCTATCTTAGTTGGTACCGGTATCTTCTTTACTTTTAAGACCCGCTTTGTTCAAGTTAGACAATTTGGTCGTGCCTTTAGACACGTGTTTGGCAACTTCTCCTTTAGTGGTGAGAAGGCCGGTCAACATGGTATGACCTCATTCCAGTCTTTAGCTACTTCTATTGCTGCACAAGTTGGTACTGGTAATCTAGCTGGTGTAGCTACTGCTATGGTGATGGGCGGCCCAGGTGCTATCTTCTGGATGTGGGTTGCTGCGTTCTTTGGTATGGCTACTATCTTTGCTGAGGCTGTACTAGCTCAGGTTTACCGTTCTCGTGACGGTCAAGGTCATATCACCGGCGGTCCTTCTTACTACATCTATAAAGGCTTAGGCTTAAAGTCCTTATCCATCATCTTCGCCATCCTCATCATTGTTGCTTTAGGCTTTATCGGCAACATGGTGCAGGCAAACTCTATTACTACAGCTTTCTCTAGCGCATTTAACGTACCTAACTGGTTCTCCGGCATGATCTTAATCTGTCTTGCTGGTTTTATCTTTATCGGCGGTATTAAGCGTATTGCTTCCTTTGCCGAGAAGATTGTTCCTTTCATGGCAGGTGTATACGTTCTTGGCGCTATTTACATCATGCTCATCAACTATGACATGGTGCTGCCTGCATTTAAGGCCATTATCATTGGTGCATTTAATCCTGAGGCAGCAACTGGTGGTGTTATCGGTGCTTCGATTAAAGAAGCTATCCGCTATGGTGTAGCTCGTGGTCTGTTCTCTAACGAAGCTGGTATGGGTTCTACCCCTCACGCTCACGCAGTTGCTCGTGTAAAGCACCCAGCTGAGCAGGGCTTAGCCGCTATTATCGGCCTTACCATTGATACCTTCATCGTGCTCAACGCTACTGCCTTAGTAATCTTAGTTACTGGCTCTCTTGATGGCACTACCACTGGTATCGTGTTAACCCAGACTGCCTTCATTAAAGGCATGGGTGAGGCAGGTGCAGGCTTTGTGGCCGTGTGTCTGTTCTTTGCGGCCTTTACCACCATTATTGGATGGTACTTCTTTGCAGCCCAAAACTTCAAATACATCTTCGGCTATCGCAACCTCAATATGTTCTCAGTTCTAGTACTGTGCTTCTTATTAATGGGCTCATTCTTAGAAGTAGACTTAGTGTGGGAGCTTGCCGACATGTTTAACGGCCTCATGGTAATCCCTAACATTCTGGCTGTTATCGGTCTTTATAAGCTAGTAACTCGTGCGGTCTCTGACTACGACGATAAGTACTTAAAGGGTGTACGTCCATTATTTGGTCCATCTGAAGTACTCACTAACCGCTTTGCTAACCTGCAGGCTGTAATGCGTCGTGCTATGTCAAAAGACTACATCGAAGAGAAGAACGATCGCAACGATTAATTAAGTACTCTCTCATTCATAAGCGCAATCACTGCGCATACAAAAGCCGCTTTTATAGCGGCTTTTGTATTTGTACAATGAAGCTAGACCATTTGTTAAGCATCTGCTGCAATGCCATCAGGCTCTCTCATCTCGTGGCTGCAGTGAATCTACTAGGCTGGCAACGTATTACTAACTATTTGGTGGCAGTTAGTCTGTTATTTTGGGGCGCTATCTACATCTTGCGTTAGGCATCGCGGAGGGCATCATGGATTTTGAAATTACTAGTGAAGGTGAGCTCATCAAATATCATGGCAAAGGTGGTGATGTTGTAATCCCCGAGGGCGTTAAGTTTTTAGCTAAGCGTGATGTCTTTAGCTCCAAAACTAGAATTAAGAGCATCTTTCTGCCTAAAAGCTTCATTGGCCATCACTACAGTCCGTATTATTATCACTATGTCTTTGAATGGTCTGAAAAAGAGCAAAAGGTCGTAAAAAGATATTATGATGAGGGCCGAACCGATCTAAGTGCGCAGCATAATAATCTTTATGCCTACCTGTGCCACATGCAATTGCCCTATCTTATAAGCTACAAAGTCCATGAGGATAACGTAGTTTACTCGGAACGTGATGGACTTTTGTATTCTAAAGATAAGCGCTACTTGTTAGGCGTTCCATCTAAGAGTACAGCCAATATTGTTTTTGAAGATGCAGAATGCAATATCAGCTACGCTGCAGTTCAATACCTTAAGCCTAAGGTTATCAAAGCTGAGTTTCATGGCGATTTTCTTTCTACTAAAACTGTTTATTGCGCCAAGGAGCTTCAGAACAAAACTGTGGCTCTTTATCTTCCTAATGTCACACGCGTCGATAAATACCTTAGAGAAAAAGAAGTCTATGAGGACGCCCCTCCTGCCATACTGATCGCGCCAAAGCTTAACTTAGATGAGGTGAAGAATTATGTTTCAAGACAAGTAGCCTTAGGCTATTGCCTTGAGCCTCAACTCTTTGATGAAGT
>Gold_p1__coassemble_450_pt1 | contig 16519 bp, 8 predicted proteins | sample Gold_p1__metabat2_low_PE_009 | metagenome-assembled genome bin Gold_p1 | reverse complement strand
TGAGGTAGTGTGTATATGTCAAGCAAGCAAGAGTCTAAAGCAAAGAAGCACGGTGCTATCAAGCAAGCTTCAAGAAAAGCTATCCATGATGGACAAAGCTCTGCATCTTGCGATGCTAAAGCAATCTCTTGTGAAGAGCGCATTTATGGCTTTGAGCCATTTGTACCTGAGGGAGCTAAGGTACTTATCTTAGGTTCCATGCCTTCAGTGAAAAGCTTAGAGCAGGGCTTTTACTATGCTCATCCGCAAAATCGCATGTTTAAGCTTATTGCTCGCTATCTTTCACTGTACAACCACTCCTCAGTAGAGAAGGTCGTGCCATTAGTTAGCGTCAGCGATCGCAAGGCTGCTTTAACTACTTTAGGCATTGCAATGTGGGATACAGTTGATAGCTGTGTTCGTAATGGCTCGCTAGACTCAAACATCAAAGTTGCAACCTATGCCGATATCGCCTCACTCTTAAAGAAACATGGCAGTATTCGCTGTGTGATTACAGCAGGTGGTTTTGCGGCTAAGGCGTTTAAGAAGTCTACTTTATCGCTCGAAGAGGTTAAGACAGGGAAATTAGTCTTTGACTACCATGCACTACCGTCAACCTCACCAGCTAATACTGTAAGCTTAGAAAAACTGTGTGAGGCCTATGATGCTGTTATCTTGCCGCATTTAGGCATAAAAGTAGGATAAGCTTAATTAGGCAATTACCGTGCGTTTAGCCGCAGCGCTACGTAACTACTTATAGATAACTCTTGATCAGGCACGCTCTTTTAGCCTATAGCGCTGCACATTGTTTAGTGATAATGTTAAGTTAGTTTTTCTTGTGAGGGTCTTGATATGGCACTGTTCAAAGCTTGCTTAAGACGCAATCAGCTGGTGACTGCACTACTCTTAGCAGTATCTTGTGTGTGCGCACCTAGCTTTGCCGCAGAAAAAGTACCCTCAGATGCAGCCACCACATCTGCAGCAGCAGATGCAAAGGTATCCTTAGCAGATGCCAAAGCAGCTACAAGTAAGGTAAGTGCCGCTGATGCCAAAGCAGCTGCAGCTAAGGCAACTGCCGCTGATGTCAAAGCCGCTGCAGGTAAGGCAACTGCCGCTGATGCTAGTGCTAAGGTGGGTGCGGTTGCTGAAAGTAAAGCAGGTGATAGCGCTATCAATGCGACGGGGCGAAAGAAGACACGTGCTCCAGATGAAAAGGCTTTACGAGGTGAGTCAGCCGATCCAGAAAGTAAGAATATTACTATCGAGCGTACCTTTAGCGTCTCTCACATTAGAGTGCCAAAGCGCTGTGAAGACATTACCTTTAAGCCTATTTGTACTCGTTTAGTTAACTACTATGCTCGACGTTTTGAAAGAGACATGGTAACTAACTACTCCAATAGCTTTATGAATAATGCCGAGCTTTTAGAGCAAGATAACTTTCTTACTTATCAAGAGCGAGAGCGTGGTGAGCAACATGTAACCATGAGTGCATACTCACCACCTGGCGATCCAATCATGACGCTGTTTACGATCTTCAAACAGCGCATCCCTCCAGAGGATAATGAGATCTTAATTGTTGAGACTATCAACTTTGATAGTCGTACAGGCAAGTTCATTCCATTCAAAGATCTCTTTGAAAACCATGAACTAGCCGCCATGCTCTGTGCACGTGCTATCGAACAGAAGTACCAAAAGTACAACTCCAAGCTCTTGCCAGTGGTGATCTCAGCAACTCAATTACGTCCATCTAACTTCATTGTTACAGCTAATGGTCTGCGCTTCTTCTTTGCTCCTGGATTAGTAAAGGAGGATGGTAAGAGTGCCGATTCAATTTTCATTAAGATCGACAAGCTCAAAGCTGCCAAGCCTCATATGAAATGGTGGGAGGGTAAGGCCCGTACTGTCACTCAAGCTCAACGCGAATCAATTAAGAACAGTAACTTAAGCTCAGTGATTGATCTTGATGAGGCCGATCGTCAGTTACAAGAAAAAAGCGACTCTCCAGAAAAACCATAAACACTAAAAAAGCTAATGTCTATAAAAATCCTTAAGCACTAAGCGTGGCCTGGTGTTTTGGGTATGGCTGAGCTTTTTGGGGGGCTATTCTCTTTTGCCTTCTAATCACTTGTGTTTGTCATAGAGGGCATTCTAGTTGGCAGTCAAAGGGCTCGGCTGCTACATGCTTGGCATTGGGTTAAATTGCATCGCTGCAGCCAAGGGAGCGGTAAAAAGCTTGAGTTTCTATGGCCGAGTGCGCTGAGATATAAAGCTTCTTAGCGCCATGTTGCTTAGCCCATTCTTTTGCGGCCATGAACAAGGCTTTGCCAATCCCTTGCCCTCTCAATTCTTCTGATACATGCAGGCTGGTCATATCAGCATAACGCTGCACATCATCAAAGATCTCTGATTCTACCGATACAAAGCCCTTAAGCTCATTACCTTCAAAGGCTCCATAGACAAATCCGTTGGTTAGTAGTGTGTTCTTGAGACACTGGCAGAGAAAAGCATATTCATCGGCACTCCAGTCATCGATGAATGGATCGGATCTTATCAACCAATTGCCATTGAGATCTTTGCGATAGCAGCGATCAACCACTTGATGCCGATTGAAGTTATTAAAGAGCTCTACTGTAAGCTCATCTACAGTTAAAACTCGAAAGCTGCGCATAAAAATCCCCAGATGAATCTAACTAGAAAGTGCTTTACGTAACTAAGATAACTGTATCTTAGCTTGCAAGCGATGATCGTTGTAAAGCTTATGTGATCAAGGATATCTCATTAAATACGCAGTCGAGCTAATAGTGCACGGCCTTTCTGATAAAATACCTAGACTTGTTTTGCTATGCTTTAAACAAGTTGATGCTCTGTAGATTTTGCTGCCACAAGCCATGGTGGCAAGATTTGTTTTTGAGGTATGCATGGGTGAGCGGGCGATGTTTAGGCATGAACGCTCATATGTTCAACCACAGTTAGAACGTTTTCATGTTAATGGGGGATTTTCATCATGACTAGTTCAAACTCATCATCGGCTAAAAAGAGAGCTACAAGCGCTAAGAGTAAGCGTAGTGCCGCATCTAAGAGTGCTGTAAATGCTAAGGATGATGTAATCAGAATTGATGATAATGCCGCTTTACTTGAAGCGTTAGGTGATGCTTTATCAACTAGCGATGATGTTGCTACCTTAGCAAAGTCTTCTACCTCTAAGAGCAAGTCATCAAGCTCAAAGTCTTCTAGTAAATCCCCTGTAAAGAAGACTAGCTCTCGTGCCAAGACTGCCTCAAAAGACACTCAGGATAACGATGAGGATGCGCTTTTAGATCCTGCTCAAAGTGCACAGAGCGCATCAGCAACATCTGCAGTTAAGAGCAAGCGTACCAAAGCAAAGAGTGCTGAGGCTAAGAGCGCTACTAGTAGTAAGAGCGCAGCTGCGGCCAAAAGGGCTTCTGCAAAGGGTGCTTCAGCAAAGAGTACTGCGGGTGCTCAGAGCGATGCAATAGAGGCTAATGGCTCTAAAGTTTCTAGCAGCAAGAAAACAGCAAGCAAGCGTACTGCAGCTAAGAGCAGCGAAGATAGCACTGGCGATCTTGATGCCATTGTATCTGTAGTTGCAGATGAGACAGGCTCTGTTCAGCACACTAGTGATAAGAGCAAGGCTAAAGATAGCGCTGATCTTAAAGATAATGCTGCTGCTTACGACGATGCTATGGGCATTGCACTAGAGGCTAGTGATGATAAGAGAGCTGCCTATGATGCAATCGGTGGCTCTGATGATGCGCAAGTAGGCTTTGGTGTTGAAGAAAAGCTAGACAGTGCAGAGACTAATGTCGCTGTAGACCATGGTCTTAACATGGGCAATAGTGCCTTTGATCCATACTCAAGCGGTATCGGTATTTTTAATGCCTTCTTGGGCACTAAAGACAAGGCAGGGATTAAGACTTTAGAAAGATTCCACTATAAGACACCTGCTGAAGTTGAGCACGCTAATGGCTCTAAGTTTGATGTTAGCTCTATGGTCGATGAGCTTAAGCACTTATCTCCAGAGCTGCTAGAAAAAGCTAAAAAGGAGTTCATGGGCGGCTTTTCAACAGCTGCTAATGATCTTTTAGTCTATCGTCGCCTTGAGGAGTTAGGTGGCGGCGATTACATCAAGGATCTTAGTTACGAGCAACTGCAAAAGCTCTCCTCAGAGTTTGATGACATCAAAGATGCAGCTTTGTACTTCTATGAGACTGTCTGTTTAATCGACTCTGCTACTTATCTTGATAATAGAGCCCGTAAGTTAGCTCCATCTTTCTTTAAATACTATCCAGACCAAACAGCCATCGGCCTTTTATTTTTCGATGATGATGAGTTTAAAGAGACTGAAGAGTACGTTAAAGCACGCTCTGGCATTATCAAGGATTTGCTAGATATTGAATGCACCGTTAAAGATGTTCTGGAAAACTCTTCACTTAGCACTGTAGAGGGACGCTTACAGCTTGATGAGGCTATCTTCTACGAGTACTTGCTTTGTGCTAAAAAACACCTTAGCCATGATATCGATAGCTATAAAGTTTTAGTCGATGTAAGTAACTTTATCGACCTGTTCAAGCTTATTCATGAAAGCTTTATCACTAGCAATGACTTTGACTATGGCTTTAGACATTATGGTCGCTTTAATTTAAAGAACGAGGGCGATCTTACTAAGGGCCTAACTCAATACAACATTCTTAGCGTAGACGATATCGATCCTATGGAGATCGATAATCTGCACTTTGCCTATCTCGAGCCAGTGTTCATGCACTTGATGGCCGATGATGCTAGTTTTGCTTTGTTAAATGAATTAGTTAGCTCCACAAGCAACATCTTTAGACATGAGCTTAACAAGAAAGTAGGCGGCAACCTTACAGCAGATTGCGATTTTACCCCAGCGCTACAGACCTTCCTCTTTGGTAAGCGAGCAGCTTATATTGGACAGCTTGCAGTGATGGAGGCATCTGAAAAGATCGCCAATGATGACACTCGTCCACTGTTCTTATGCGATATCTTCTTAAACAAAGAAGCTTTAGATGCTACTCGCGTTAACGAGTATCAACAGGCTGTAGATATCTTTAAAGACTCCATCGAAGATGCAGTGCGTAACGACTCTTTTACCGATGAGATGAAAGAGTGGGCCTTGCACATCTACCACAATACAGAGATCTTCAATAAGGCATGCTTACGCCTTAACAATACTGTCACCGCTGGTGAGGGTACTGTTGGCGGCTTAAACATGGACAACGATCGTGTCATGTTGGAGATGCTCTTCTTCTACTCTAAATTCCTTGTCAATGAGATGCGTAGAGAAGTGCTTTACGATGCTCAAGGCAATGTAATTGAAGAAGATACGCCGGAGTGGCAAGATGCCTGAGTGCACATAGAAGATGCGCTCATGCGTGGTGAGAGCTATCCAGGTCAAGAGTTTGAGCCTGAGTTAGTGGGTGATAATGGCATTATTCCTATCATTCCAGGCACTCCTGCGCTTAGTGCTTTCTTAATTGGTAGAGCCTATACCTACGGTGAGTTCTTAGCGGAGCAAAACCCTGATTTTGCTTTTAGTGCACTTAAGTATGCCGACTTTACTGGCAGCTTTATGGCAACTAGCTACCTTGGACTTTACTATCTGCCTCTGTTCCAGCCATACTTAAGCTCACGCGGTGAGCTACTGCTGCAGTATCACTTAAGAGGCGTTTTAGCCTATCAATTAGGTGAGATCTGCGCACAAGAGAAGTTCAATCGCGTTAGCTTCTTCCGCAATCAGTCTGTGTACACCGATGGTAGTTCACTAGCTAAGTACTATAAGGTCATTCAAAACAAAGATAAGCAGCTTGATTATGTCCTGTCGTTAAATCCAACCTTACATGATAACGATCGCTTTGATGGTATTCAGCCACTAGCAGTTAGCGCCTATGGCTCTATGCTTGGCAACAGCGTCATCTTAATGTGCGATCTGCTCTTAGATCAGCCAAAACTTATCGATCGCTATATTAAGACTCTTGAGATCTTAATGTCTCTTACTGAGCTGCAAATGGCCAAGGAGTACTCTCCTGTTTGCTGCTTTGCAATGTATCGCTTCTTAAGCTCAGATTGGACTAGTCGCACTTTTTCTACTGGTCGTATCTTAGATCGCTTCCATAGCCGTGAAGTCTTAGGCTCCTTAATTACCAGACAGTTAATGCCATCTGGTCTGAATGCGCCTGTACCAGGTTCTTTAATCGGTGAGGATTTTGATCTTAGCGATATTGCTGCAGTGTTCTTGCAGATCGGTATGTTCTACTCAGACTACCGTGATCAAGGCTATGCGCTGTTAAACAGCAAGTTTGACTCACTTAAGGGTAACTTTGCGCCTTTAACCGCTCCATACTTAGATGAGCTCTACAAGACCTCAGCAGCGCTGCAAAACGGCAATTCCCTGTCATATATGACCGAGGTAGAGTCGGCACTAGGTCATGAGAGCAAATCTGATCTCTATGCTTTAGTTGGCAGCAAACAATTTGCCTCTAAGACCTTTAAAAATGCCGTTCACTACTTTACCAAGAACGATTTAAATGCCGATCGTGATGCATTTTCTAAGCAGCTGTGCTACTTAAATCGTCCATATGGCTACTACGAGAGATATTTATGCTTAAAGGACGATCCTAAGCGTCTTAGTGAGGCTCATACTTACTTGTTCTATGCAGCAAGAATGAGCATTGCAGAGGCTATGAGTGATTTAGAGGCCTTAGAAAAAGCTAATCTCTTCAAGCCATTACCATTTGTCATCTACATTCGTTACTTAGAAGAACTCGCTAAGACTGATTTACAAGCAGTCTTAGTGCTCTTCTTGCTCAGTCAAAATGGCGATTTGCTCCCTCCAAATCAAGTGCGCTTTGTTGAGTTTATCGAGAAGTATCATCAGATCTTCTCTAATTCAGGACTTAAGCGTGCTCTCATGGAGCGTGGCTTTATCAATCCAGCGATCGCCAAGCGTCATACCGATCATCAAACCTCATGGTATGGCATGTTTGGTATTGAGAGTGAAAACTTACGTAAGAATAACGAGGATATTGATGGCAATAGTGCACGTTGCAATTCCATCATTGAGGTTTTCGAGCTCGTTGATCTTAACTATCTTATTAACTGCATTACCGATCAACGTATTCAAGAGATCGTAGGCAAACTCTTTGAGCGTCTTGCTAAGGGTACAACTGATTTTGAGACTAAGCTGCTCTTTAACTGGACACGTTCTGAGTACTTCCCTGAGTTCTTAAAGGCAAGTGCTAGAAACGTCATGCTAGAGCTTACCGTAATCGAGTCACCAGAGGATATTGCTAGTATCGATTTCTTGATGAGTATGTATACTCATGTGCTCGACTCGAGCTTTACAGGTCTGTATGGTACTTATTCATTAAGCCAAATTAAGCACAATTCACATCCGCTTGCCGATGCAAATGAGGTAGGCAGGATCTTCAAGAACCTTACTGAAAGTGGTTTTGCTCCAGTCACCATTAACAGCATGACAGCCTTTGCGCTTAATGCTTTACGTGGTCCTGGTAGACCAAATCTTGGTTTATTTAAGAACTTAATCCGCTTCCTTGCTAATCAGGGCATGGCCTCAGCTGAGCGCTTGGTACATCTTGATTTAGGCTATTTAAGCGATTACCCATACGGCAAGATTTTTGATCGTTTAGTTTTAAGAGCTCAGCATAGCAACTTAGATATGCTCTCTGAACTCAATAAGAGTGAGAGTGTCTATAGTCCTATCATTCAGAACTTAGTTGAAGCAAAGTTTAAGCAAGATAGCATGAGCTATTTTGCTGATGAGGCAAATAAGGACAATGAGTCTTTAGCAACACAAGATATAGCAAGTGCCGATGGCATTGCTCTTGAGTCAAATTTTGATGAGCAACATAGCCAAGATGGTAAAGATGGTGGAGTTAACTTAGCATCTAGCTTAAAAGATCGTGCAATAGCTAATGCTCTAGACCTGCAAAGCTTGCTTAGCGAGTCATCTTTAGATCATGTCAAAACTCTGCATGAGAAGTTCGTAAAAGAATGCTACAACCAGATTTGCCTCAATGACGTGCAGATCTTTGCTGACTTCTATTCAGGAGATAAGTGCTTAAGCACCGTTAGCTTCTCCTTCTTAAGTGAGTTTATCGCACAAGATATGTGGTTCTCATACTACCGCGATTATCTTTCAAACAAGGATGAGTACCCGCAGGAACTTCTTGATGATCTCAATCGTGAAGCACGCCATGCACTCGATATTAAGTGCACGATCAATTATTTCTTAAAGCACCTGATTAACTTTGAGTTCTTTAAACGTTCTCAAGGTTTAAGCTTATTACAGAGCGTTATCTTTAGCCGTAATGGTTGGCAGCTTGGCCGCAAGATGAACGGTCCAAAGCGCTCTTATACCTCACTGCTTGCTAAAGATTTGCTCCTTGGTATGCCAGGAGCTTTAGAGCGCTTTAATTATTACGTCAACTCCCATCGCTTTAAGTACAAGATCCATGAGGGTTTCTTTATTGAAAACGAGCATATAAGTACTGCTCGTAACTTCGTGGAGAACGTACTGCAGCTTGATATTAATTCAGAGAAGTTCAGTGAGTTTGCCCAATCCATGTATGAGGAGGGCTTTAGTGAGTTTACTGATCTTCTTGAAGAGGAAGAGAACGGCTATGTAAATGGCACCTATCGCTTTATGGTGCCTCCATTTGAGTACGACCCTCAAACTGGCATGGTCAAAAACTCACTTTTAGACTCTGAGATCTTATGCTATTCAACTGAGCAAGCTCTGTTTGCCCGTTCCTCACTTAAAGGCTGGGCGCACAAGATCGACGAGCTGTCCAAAGCTGACTTAAAAGAGCGCGAGCAGTACTTCTACACTAGCGACTATGAGTTTATTAAAGCTTATGGTGAAAAGGAGCTCGTGCTGCGTAATGAGATCGAGCGTATCTTAGGCCCTGATAATATTGAAAGACTCATTTACGAGGACAATCGTCAGTGGATTAATTACACCTTCTACGATCGTAGCGGTGTGACTAAGCATGATCTCATCAAGATGATGCCACAGTCTTGCTCTATCTTGCCAAGCAGTATTCTCAAGCATTGCAGCTATGAAGATCAGGCTTTAATCTTAAATAAGAGCTTTAAGCCAGTTAACAAGGGCAAGAACAACGATCAGTATTTAGCTAACTTACATCGTATCGAAGCTGATGATTTAAATGCTGCTCAGCTTTGGGGTATTACATACGATGAGCGTGCTAACCGTTGGCATTTAAGTAAAGAGCAATTAGTAAAGCAGATTAGTAAGGAGTATGTGGTCTACTCTCAGGAATTGAGAAATTTAAGATCCTTTAGCTCTTCATACTCTGACGCTATCTATCAAGTAGATAGCATGCGTGTGCTGATCGCTAATCAGCGTAGAGCAAATAATGACAATGCCTCTTTTGTAAGTAGCACTGATGCTAAACGCAGCACCAATGAGTATCACTATCAGTCAGATATCTTAGATAGTGCCGCTAGCAATGCTGATGCAAGTTCAGATAACTCTAAAAATCCATGGTCAAGCTCAGTATTATCTGAAGCAGCCTTCTGGGATATCGATGAGGGATCTGCTGCAACTTTATCTGAGGGGGCTTTAGCTCAAGAATACTTACCTGAAGAGTCAGTTCTGTGGGATTGCATCAATAAGCATCAAAACTATGACGGTCAGCTCTTTGTATCTCGCGCTGAGATTACTCCAGAGTCCATGATTCGTCGTGCCAAGATCATGGCGGCTAATGCAGGTAGTACTTTAGCTCGTCAAAGCTTGCAGGAGCTTGATAAGAATAATGCTGATGACAATGCAGTTTTAACTAAGGTTGATGAGAGCTCTTTAGCGCATGGATCATACGATGGTCTTAGCGATGGCAATGATATTAAAGACAACTTAAGTGCAGCTGCCTTAGATAAACCACACAAAGGTACTTCCGATACCCTTGTCAGCAGTGCAGCTAGTGGCGATGAGGATGTCTTTACTAGCCTCAAAGAATTCTTAAGCGGCAAGCTTTCAGGTGGTAACGGTGAGAGCCAAGCTGAAAATATGAGTGCATCTCAGTCAGGCAATAATGCCTCTGAAACTGATGGCACTGGTGATCTCATGAGCTTGTTTAGCCGTATGAATGTAAAAAGCACTGATAAGGGTGTTGATTACTTAAAAGACGAGCTTGATAACAAGTCATCCTTTGCAAGTTACATCTTCTCCAATGCTTGGCATTTTGATGAGTCACTTGAGCATCAATACACAAGACCAGTGATGTTCCATGAGGATGAGAACCCTCTGCATGCATTGCTGCACCTGTTTATTAATGTGCTCTCATCTCAATTCCAGTTAATTGAGAAATATGAGTTTGAAGAGAAGACTTTAAATAACCTCAATCGCACTGGTTATTTCTATGGTGCTTGTGACTTAGTCGATAGTGCCTTTGTCGCTACCGTGCTTTACTCCTATCGTTGTCGTTACCAAAGAAAAGAACTCTTTGAGCAAAATGAATTTGAGTTCTTGATGAGCTGCAGAAGCTTATTGACCTCCATTATTGGCCCAGAGGATAGTCTGAAGTTCTTTGGTATGGAAGACAGTGCTTGCAATGCCATTACTAAGAAAGTTGCCGAAAAGCTGCTTATGCCGCCGTTCTCAACTAAGGCTCATTTAATGTCTGTACTCTACCCAAGTGTGGACAATTTTGAGTTAAGAGCTAGCAGCAGATATAGAGCAATTTTAAGTGCTCCACGTAAGCTCTTTAAGAAAGTGAATATGCCATTTATTGTAGAAGACTCCCTGCTAAATGCAGCTTTCTACGATCTGTTTATGAACAGAGAGCTTCTATTAACTGCACCTAATTTGCTGCCTTTCTATGACTTCTTAGAAGTTAAGTGTGCTGATTTACCTGAGTATATTTTACAGGCCCCATTTAAGCCTACGAACAAGTATCTAGCTACTCTTGATAAGTTACTTGACGCTAAGTCTGATAGTAAGGAGTATCAAGACTCTCTAGGCATGAACGTAGATGGCTGCCTGTACTATGAGTCTAAAGATGAAGTATCTCATTTTAGAACTCATAAGAAATTCTCAGACAATGCTGCATGCAAGCAAGATAGAAGTCTACAGCTGCAGTTGCGTAGAGCATACGATAAGAGAACCTTCGACAACACTTTAGTCGTGAACTCTACTGAGTCTTACTATGCAACAACTGAGCAGGCTAGATTCCACCGTGGTTTATCCATAGGCCATGGCTCAGCTAAGGCATATACAAAAGCTGACATAGCCTTAGATCCTCGTCGTGAGCGCTATATTGCTCGTACCTTTGGTGGTTATAGTTTCGATTATCTAAGCCATGAGGATAAGCTCTATTTTGCTACTAGCTACACTGGCATGTCCGATATGCAGGAAGCTTTGGTTAGCTTCTTATTTGACTCTACTTGGGAGAAGCTGTCTAATCCATTTACTGCAGAGTACATTGATTATGGTCTGTCGCTTAGCTATAAGTACCCTTGGGATAACTCAACTATAGAAGAGATCGGTGCTAACTATACCTTCATGCATAAGATGCTTGAGTACTCTCCTAAGATGACTGGTACCGTAGCAGAGTTTAGAGATCAGGTTGATATTAGCCATAAGGAGCAAAAGAAGTTTGCTAAATTCTATGCAGAGCATCCTTTTGTTCCTGAGATTAGTTCAGCAAGTATGGTGCTGCGTCATTTAATTGCAGGACTGCACGATCTTGCCTATGAATATGAACTTAAGCTGTCTCAAGAAGGCATTGATATCTCCAAGCTTAGCGACGATGCTTTAGAGCACTCTTTAGAGTCCGTCATCTTCAGTCACGATTTTGAAAATGATGGCTTTGAGCAAGTAGGTGAAAAACTTAAGCAACAAGGCTACTCACAAGCAGATACCGAGGCTGAAAACATTGATAATAGAGGTGGTCACTACCAAAGTGATGAGGTAGATGATAGCGAAGTCGATTACGACGAGCTTGAAATGCCCGTAGAGTCAGATGATGAAGATGGCGAGTTTGAGCTAGTAGATGAGGGTGGTATCCTCGATATCTCTGAAGACGATGTAAATGAGTTTATCGACTTCCTCTCTAGCAACGAACTTGATCCAACCGACATCGAGTCTATGGCTGAGATGATTGCCTCTGCTTACATTCAGCGTATGCGTAAGCAAGGTATCTCCGATAACGAGATCGTCGACCGTATCTTTGACAAGGACGGTAATTTTGACGTGCACGGTGCTTTTGAAGAGTTGATGAATCAATCCTCTCCTCTAGATCATGACGAGAATGTGATTGATGCCGTCATCGCCGACGATGACGACGCCACCGTCGATGACGATGGCGACAACGCCACCGTCACCGCCGATGCCGCCACCGCCGCCAGCGCCGCTGATGGCACTGCAGCAGCAAGTGCTGATTCTGCAGCAAAGCAAAAGCGCAAGGCATCGGGTAAAGGTCACGGTCGTAGCACTTCATCAGAGGCTCAAGACGAATCACTAGATCAAAATCATCAAACTCAAGCACGTAAGCAAGGTGCTAAAGGCAAGAGATCTTCAAGAAAATCACGCCGTTAGCTCACATCCTGCTCAAGCTTATAATGAAGGGCAGGGCGATTACTTTGCTTGGTAGACAATAGGCCTAATAGGCCTGTTGTTAGGATCTGTATCAGCACTGTCCTTTTAGGAGTAATTGTTAATATGCAGTACGTTTTGAAGCTAACCCCTCTTGGCATTGAGCATCATGTGTTCAGAGTTGTGTCAGTTGATGGCTTGGCAGATACAGAGCATGTTTTGAATCTGTGTAATCTGTCTTTTGGCTATGGTAACTACGACTCTAAAGAACTTATCTTTGCCAAAGACGCAGCTGCATTTAAGGCTTTAAGTGTTGATAGTGTTGATGAAGATGATGATCACTATGGCCCAACAGGCAATGAGTTTGCTGCTTTCTGGCAAGATGAGCCTAAGTTTGAAGGTCTTGAGCTTTTGACTATGCAAATTAAGTCTGGCTCTCAAGAGGCATTAAAGCGCTTTGATATTTTGCTTGAGTCTATGAGTGAAATGCTCTCAATGAGTGAGAGGCAGTCCGATGGTGTCGTTAACGTTGACGAATGCGTGTCTGTAAAGGCATCTAATGCCTGTAAGGCTGACACTCATCCAGGTGATCAGAACTTCCGCTTTAAGTTCATCTATGTTCTCAATGGCGTTAAGCACTTAGTTGAAGTGATGATGTCATCTGAAAAGCTCAACTGCTTCTTACCTGCAACCTTAATGGGTGATGGCCTTATCGTCGACGATAACAACGATAGACCATTATCTATTGCCATGCTCAATGAGATCATGGCATCTCATGAAAATGATGAGGCTGCAGAAGATGGCCTTAACTTAAAGGAATGTACTTCTCGCATGCGTGCTTTAGGCGCAATGCGTGGTGCACAAAAGATCAACGATGCCTTACTTAAGGCAGGTGCTGAACCGCTGTCATTCAAGGTGGATTAGACACAAGAATTAGTAGTACAGCTAAGAGCTTTTAGGTAACAGAAATAATCAAGTAGCTAAAAGCTTAAGCTTGCTACTACATATCGTCATCAGTGCCTATAACTTACAAAGGCACATGATGACATTTGACTCACCGTACAGAGTTTTGAGGGCATGCGTGAAAGCGTGCTCAACAAAAACAAGTTTAAGCTGCTCCAACATATTTACAGACGCAGCTTAGCTGAACTCGTGGCTTTGTAAGCCTTAAAAACGAGCCTGAAGCAATAAAGCAAGATATCTCTTGCACAGGTGAGATCAAAGCGTCAGTACATAAAAATAAAACTTATCATTTTTCTGTACGATACTTTGATCAAAGCAATGCTTTAGTTGCTCATCAATGGCTACAATTGTATCGCCAGTTCGTTGTTCGGTGGTATTTACCACTCATTTTAGGAGTTAGGATCATATGTCTGTAATCATGCTCAAAGATATCGCTATGCCGAAGGAATTTGAGGTTTCTCATAAGTTCACGGCACAGGAGCTCGAGGAAGACAGTCGCCTGTTTGATCAGGCCAAAGAGGCAATCTTAAAGCACGACGCTTTATTAATTGCTCACTATTACACTCATCCTACCATTCAGCGTCTTGCTGAGGAGACTGGTGGTTTCATCGGTGACTCTTTAGAGATGGCTCGTGTAGGTATGGAAAGCCCTAAAAAGACCATCGTTGTTGCTGGTGTTCGCTTCATGGGTGAGTCAGCCAAGATTCTCTCTCCTGAGAAAACTGTTTTAATGCCAGACATGAGCGCTGAGTGTTCCTTAGACTTATGCTGCAAGGGCTCTGAGCTCAAGCGCATGAAGGAAGCTCATCCAAACGCTACTGTAGTTGCTTATGCCAACACCTCAGCAGAGGTTAAGGCAATGTCTGACTGGATCGTTACCTCATCTACCGCTGTTGAGCTCGGTAAGTACTTAAAAGCTCGCGGTGAGGAGATCCTGTGGGTTCCAGATCGTCACTTAGGTGGTTACATCGCTGACAACTCTGAATCCACTGTTTACACTTGGCCAGGCCGCTGCATCGTGCACGATTCTTTTGAAGCTGCTGCTATTGCTCAGCAGAAGAAAGACATGCCAGATGCTAAGCTCTTAGTACACCCAGAGTCTCCAGCTGACGTGGTTGCTTTAGCTGACAAGGTTGGCTCAACCTCACAGCTGCTTGCATTCACTAAGACTGACTCAGCTAAAACCTACATCGTTGCCACCGAGCGCGGCATCTTCTACAAGATGAAGCAGGCAAATCCAGATAAGAACTTTGTTGAGGCTGCAGTTGCTCAGCGTGCTGAGATGCCTTTAGAGAATGCAGAGTGCCCATGGATGGCCTTAAACTCTTTAGGCAAGATCATCTCTGCTTTAGAGAGCACTGGTGCAGAGCGTGACAAGCACACTATCGAGGTTGCTGATGACGTTCGCGTTAATGCATTAAAGCCACTCGATCGTCTGCTGCGCTTTGCCGAGGCATTAAAGAAGGGCGACTTACCAAACGATCTGTAAGTTTGAAAAAAGCCAAACACGCGCTCTATCACACGCCAAGCGCTCTTAGGCTTTTGCCAAGCTCATTGTAAGTAACTAGCGGCTATGTACACCAAAATAGCCCTGAGCGCCCAAGCGCTCCAAATGTGACCCACAGCAACGCTAACGTGCGCAAAACAAAGCCATTTAGCGCTGCTTTGGCCATTACTTTCTGACAATGAGACATTGGCTCATAGAACCCTAAGAAATCTAGGGTAAGATATTAGGCTGCAACTTAGAAACTCCTTTGGTCAGCGATCAAGGAAATAAGTGCAGCCTTTTTCATATGTAAAAAGCATATAAATCTTCACCATGCAGCTAAGCAAATACGCTTAGTAAAGATCATGGCTTCATCACTAACTATCAGCTAGAGCACAGTTTGAGGAACTATCATGCGCGGACAGATCACGACCTACGACAGTAAGAAAGGCGAAGGCCGTATACAGGCAGAGGATGGTCTTTTTTACCGCTTCAATAGAGATTGTCTGCAAAAGGGTGAAGACGCTGATTACATGATGATGAATGTGGAGGTTGACTTCACTCCAGGTACTCTTGAGGTACTAAACCGCCGCACCAATGAAAAAGAGCAGTGGCAAGCAGCTTTAGAGATCACCGTACCAAATCCAATGAGCGCAGAAGAGCTCGACGTGTATTATCGTGAGCCACCGACCTTCCTCTTTGAAAAAGAAGATATCCCGGATGGCTACGATGTGCTCGATCGCGGTCTTTACCCAATTACTCGTACCGAGCGTACTGAGGAGAAAGCTAAGATTCGTTTGAGCCGTGACTGCCTAGACTTTGGCGCTAACTCTTGCGTATCTTACAAGTGCACCATTGAGCTTAAAAACGCCATGGGCAATGGCTTTAATGTCTACCACGCCACTGGTGTGCCTGTGATCTTGGCTACCCGTGATCCAAATGGTGATTGCCGTGCTCACGAGCTGCAAAACCGCATTGATCAAGAAAAGGTTAAGAAAGCCCATAACATCCTGGTTAACACCCGTATTGGCAAGATGGTAATTCGAGGCCTCATGATGGTAGGTCTCATCATCTTTGCCTTAGGCTTCTTCTTAACTGGCGGCATCTAAACAAAGCCACCATACCCATCAATACAGCCAAATCAGCTAATACCGCAAAATCAGCTAAATACCGCGAAATCAGCGAAATCAGCTAAATACAGCCCCGGCGCTGCTCTGCCGCAAGGCGCTTAGCGATGTATTGAAGCGCCTAAGATCGTTGCATTTACATTAGCTGCAACATGGCGCATCAAGCTTCATGATAATGGACGAGTTTAGCTCGCCCATTATCCATATCTTCAGGCACTTGCGATATCTTGCATCTTCTCAAGCAAGATCTATCTATTAATTGGTCTAACAATCCCTCTATACATACAAAAATCTCAAAAACGCTATTGTGCTGTCTATTTAAATAGCGTATGCTAACTAAAGTAACTCTAT
>Gold_p1__coassemble_362_pt1 | contig 18673 bp, 9 predicted proteins | sample Gold_p1__metabat2_low_PE_009 | metagenome-assembled genome bin Gold_p1 | reverse complement strand
CAACATCTTCTTACTGTAGTACCTCATAAAAGAGCCATCTGAAGTAGAAACTAATAGCTACTCAAAAAAGTTAACGTAGCTATTGGTGTCTACCAAAAAGCCCTGTGCAACTTGTTGTACGGGGCTTTTGTATTCATTGAGCAGCACAAACAGTACATCATTAAGTTGATTACTATGCATATCCGCAATTTATGGAGTGATGAACGCGGCCTCAATGGCAATTAGAGGAGCGATAAGCGCGGACTCAATGGCAAGTCATGGAGCGATGCGCACGGATTGAATAGCAATTAGAGGAGAGATAAGCGCGGCCTCAATGGCAAGTCATGGAGCAATGAGCACGGATTGAATGGCAAGTCATGGAGCGATGTGCATGGACTCAAAGCCCAATCATAGAGCTATGAGCATGGACTCAATGGCCAATCATGTGTGTTGTGTGCAGCTTTGAGTATTGGCCGTATTGATACGCACCGTGACGGTGAGATAGAGGGGTCTTACATGCAGCTTAAACGCATTTGTATGCGACTTATAGCCACTTTGAGCCTATTTGTATGACCACAATGATGCGTGTTTGCAATAAGCGTACTAAGTTGATGGTTTTCATATACAATGAGTTTTGTTTTGTTTTACCTTAGTCGGTCAAAGTGCCTGTAGGAAGCTTTCTATAGTGCATGATTCCGTGTGTGGGCAGGAAGAAAATGAGAGCACTGAGTTTTAGTCGGGTGTTTCAATCGCTCTTAAGCTGCGGTTGTGTTTTGTGTTTCAGTGCCATTGTCACAAGTTCTCCAGCATTAGCAGCTAATGCCTCTAAGAGTCAGGCATCAATTGACAGTGAAAGTCAGCAGGTTAATGCTCAAACTATGGAAGAGGCCATGCGCGAGTCAGCAAAGAAGTACTCTTTAGACTTCTTTGATCCAGTGCAAAAGAGCCGTGTGAGCGCTATGCGCGATGCCTATATACAAGCAGAAAACGCATTTAAGCGTGGTGACGAGGCTTTAGGCTTGAAGATTCAAAAGGAAAAGCTCAAAGGCTATCCACTTAATCTGTGGCTGAATTACTACTATCTTGCCTATAACATTCGTGATGAGAAGATCGAGCCAGCCTTAAAGTTCATTCAAAGCAATGAGCATGAGCAGCTTAGCGAACTACTCAAAGACCGTTATGCTCGTTACTTATCTGAAAATCGTGACTATAAGAATTTATCACGCCTCATTGGTCCAAAACCTTTTGATGATAAAGCCGTAAGTGACCTTAGCTATGCTCAAAAGTCACAGATGTGCCGTTTTTATGAGGCAAACTGGCCTTTATCTAAGGCTAATGAAGATGCCTTGCACTTTGCTACTCGCATCTACTTAGATTTAAAAAAGCGTCCTACTACTTGTAATGGCTTAATGGCATTGTTTGATGCTAAGGGCTATCTAACAGATAAGCTTATACTCAAGCGTTATGAGGATGCATATATCCTGCGCTACTACCAAGATACGACCGAAACATTAGCTAAGCAGCTTGCTAATAGTAGCTTTGCTGAGCGTGTAAAGGCTCAGATGGAGCTTTATGAGGATCCATCTAAGCTCTTTGAAAAGGTAAAAGGTAATGGCTCAACAGACCATCGTGTAGCTGTGCTAGCCTTTAGCCGCTATGCCAATATGGAGCCAATCTCAGCACGTAATGACTTTGAAAAGTTCATTAAGACTTATGACCCTTCAGATGCTGAGCTTGTCGATATCTATCGTATCTTTGCTTTAAGCTTCTTAGGCCGCCGCTTTAGCCAAGATGATATGAAGTGGGTAGATAAGAACTTACCTGAAGTCGCATGGAATGATGAGCTCAAAGAGATGCGTCTGCGTCGTGCGATTTACTTTGCTCAATGGGACAACGTTTACGTTTTAGTTGATAAGCTTCCAGCTGACGTTAGACAATCTATTAATTGGCGTTACTGGAAAGGCCGTGCTGCCTATGAGTTAGGTAAGGAGGATGAGGCTGATCTCATCTTATCCGAGGTAGCAAAAGATCGTTCATTCTTTGGCTTCTACGCAGCTCAAACCTTGAAAAAGGACTATGCCTATAACTACGTGAAGCTAGATGATAAGTTCTCATTTCCAATGGACATTGCCCACAATAAGTCTGCAGTGCGCTTTTTAGAGCTGATAGCTTTAGATGATGACAATGCAATCTTTGAGTGGCGTGAGATTGCAAAGCGCTCACCAGAGCGTGAGGGCATGATCATGGCGCAATGGGCATTGCAAACTGGCAACATCAAGTACGCTATTGATTACGTAGTCTCCTCTCAGCGCTGGGATGCTTTAGATTATCGCTTCCCACTTGCTTACAAAGAGCTATATAAAAAGGCTGCTAAAGATAGTGGTGTAGACTTGTCTTTCTTATACGGTATTTCACGTCAAGAAAGCATGCTTAATCATGAGATTAAATCATGGGCGGGCGCTGTTGGTTTAATGCAGCTCATGCCAGGCACTGCACGTGATATTGCTAAGAAAGAAAAGTGGCAGTACAAAGGCCCTAAGTCCTTAATCGATCCGGAGACCAATATTAAGTACGGTAGTACCTATCTGCAGTGGATGCTTGATCGCTTTGATAATAACCGAGTTTTAGCTGCTGCAGCCTATAATGCAGGCCCTGGTCGTATTCCGCAGTGGAAGTCAAACGATGGCATCTACCGTGATAGCGCTATGTATATCGAGACCATTCCTTTTGAGGAAACTCGAAAGTATGTACAGAACGTACTGCTCTACGATGCAATCTATAACTTCCTCTTAACAGGTAAAAAAGGTCAGCTCATGCGCCCAAGCGAGCTTACCTACGTCTACTAATAGTGCACTAAGCGCTAATCAAGATAATGCTAGAGCTACTTGTACGGAGCTCTAGCATTATCCCCCGCCACTTGCGCTTTCTTTATCTTTGTCCTCGTGTTCTAGCATTAGTTCTATCACCAAAGCACTAAGACAAGCAAAACAATCCCACTCTCCATGGTTGTGCCATTAGATCATAGCTTTTAGCGCTACGCCATGACTTGCATAAGAAGGCTTACAAGGAAGCATTTAGGCATTCGACAGAGCTTAGCAATATCTCAAAGGCCATATTTGGGCATAGTGATGGTAGCAAAGTATTAGATTTTTACTTGTTGAAAATGGCTTATTTATCGAATAGGCGTGCAATTTTGTGAAAAATCTTTCAAAAACTTTAAAAAACCGCTTTACTTGGATTTAAATATCCTTATAATGGCCCGTGTTGAAACGACATCGGTTCAACAACAATCTACAAAGCCCAGGTGGTGAAATTGGTAGACACGCTATCTTGAGGGGGTAGTGCGCGAGCGTGCGGGTTCGAGTCCCGCCCTGGGCACCAATTCAAAGCAGCAAGATTTCAATCTTGCCTCGCGAAGACGCTTACTGACAAAGCTCACAAGAGCTGCGGAAGTAGGCTTTTTTGTTTTTGGGCCCTCCAAAAAAAATCCCATCCACCACTGCCCATTTTTCTGCGGCAAAAATAAGCAAACATTTCCCAATCTCAACCTTAATCCAAAGCCCAAAGCATTCCCCAAGCATTCAAATTGTCATTATCTCATCGCATCGCAATAGTCTTAATGGCAGCATTACGCGAATGCAGGTAGAACTCATAGAAGGATCATGTGCTTGTGCGAGTACTCTTAGCAGCATGTTCAACCTAGCGTGGATGGCGGCAGGATTGCCTATGCTACTCTAGGCTAGGTAAGTCTATGCTAGGCGAGGGCAGGATAGGCTAGGTAGGCCATGCCAGGATAGGCTAGGCTAGGCTAGGCTAGGTAGGATATGCCTGGATAGGTTCGGCTCAGCTTGGTAGGATAGGCGAGGCTAGAATAGCCGAGTCTTGAGTAAGGCAGGTGGATCTGTGGCGCTGTGCTGAGCTTGTGATCAAAGGGGTGATCACAAGATGAGCTGTTGTGCGTGTGCTTAAAGATGCAAACATTGGCTGCATAACAATCATCTAGGGCTTTGTGCTAACTTCTATCTTCACATGATAATAATTATCATTTGTAAAATTGCACGTTTAGTTTTCTTTGGGAAGTTTAGATCTTTGTGATTCCATGTTGTATCAATGAGGAGGTTTTGAGCCCTCATTAGTATCGGCATATGTTTTAATTTTAGGTTGCGATTTTTGATCTAATGTTAGCGGTGATCTTTTTACTGCTATGGTTCATTTGCGCAAGCTTAGCTAAGCACTGTTTTGATCCATGACTAGTGATCTTACATGACTTAGTTATACTAACGACGCGTTTAGCTAAGGCTGTGAGATCTTTTAACCTATGCTCATGCATCATGACGATCTTTTAAGCCATGATCTTTATATCCACGATCTTAAATATGTCTTTTAGTAAAGGCAGCAAGATTCTAGTGGCTCAATTGGCTACGATCTTATCTTAAGTGTAGCAAAGTAGTTGTTGCGCTTGTAAGTTTGCTGTGGGCCCTTAGTGGTGAGCATATGGTTATGCCTAGCCATTAAATGCTGGTGATCTTAAAGGCAATTAATCTTTGCCCTCGTAAGGAACGTTACTTTCTCTTAAGTTTTAGACGATTGCGGTTAGCTTAAGAGTGTTTTACACGATTGGTGATCTTAACTTACAGACCTGCTATGGGCAGATGCAAAAATGCTTAGTCTGATCAGATCTCTTAGCGAGTCTTGCTTCATTAAGATGTGCTCTTATGCGCCTTGTGAGGTAGTGTTTTGGTCACACGATCTTGGTCTTATTCAAAATTAACCTTATATGAGTGCAATCTTGATCTTATTGCAACATTTAGGGGATTTGATGGCAAGATCGCATAAAGTGACGTTGTTCAATGTCACAATCTTGTGTGAATGATCCGAGATCATCCTTGCTAAAACGTTATAATCTGATGTGGTGTCTGCACCCCATTAAACTTAGTTTTTGCTTTACATGGTACATGTTAAGTGAATGCAACATAATCTTATGATCTTGTGTGCCTAAGTTATGCATTGCTTTTGTTGGCAATGTTTGCAGACCATGTATTTTGTTTCTGGGTAGTCAATCAGGTTTTTCAGGTGTGCTATGTCCGATTTTCGTGATAATGCAAGTCAAACCCCGACAATCGTAGATCGCAGTCGACTGTCTTCTAAAAAGAACGAAGAGTGGTATGACCAGGGCTTTGACCTGGGCGAAGATGCTAGTTCTAAAGAAGATCTCGCCGCCTACGGTATTAATCCTGATCTCCTGAAGTCTACTAGCGAGCAGCTCTCTGAGGCTAGCCGCAATCAAGAGCAATCAGACGCTGAAAAGCTGCGTGAGGGCTCTAGTGTTGAGCTTGATATGGATCCACTAGCTGATAAGAACAGCTTTGGTGGTTCTACTGTGCGCGTTAACCAAGGCCCACGTACTGGTCCAATCGTTATCGGTGGTCAAGGAAAGATCTATAACGATAGTGAGATGGCTGCAGCTAAGGGATCAATGCCTGTTTATTCAGACAAGTATCTCGACGCACGTCAAGTTGGCACCCCATCTAGTGGAGCTGTGGGTACATCTTCACCAGAAGAATACGATAGCGAGTATGGCACTTTAGCTAGAGGCAATCGCTCTGTCATTACTGCCGCTGATGAGCGTTACATTCAGCAGCGCAAAGAAGAAGAGCTCGCTGCCCGTTCTTTATCTAATGCATCACGTACTGCTGTTGGTGGTGCTGAGTTAGTCAAACCTCGAGAGCTTTCTTCATCTCCTGCTCTGCGCAAGATGCAGTTACAGGAAATGCGTCGTCGTCAGCTCAAAGAACAGCAAGAGCGTTTCCAAAAGGCTCGTGCTGAGCGTGAGCGCCAAAAGCAGAACATCTTAAATCTGCAGCGTGAACAGCGTCAGCAAATTCTCAATACTCAAAATGATCTTACTGAGGCCACTTCCTCTGGCAGCGTGCGCACATCTAAGAGCACCATGCTGGCTAATCGTGTGTCTGGTAAGCAGATTCCTAAGGATAGACGCGATAGCATTTGGAATGATGCACGTATGGCTTTAGAGGCTATTGCACAAAAGCAAGGCAATGCATCTCCATACAAGCAGCAATCGAAGTTTTCATTTGTTCGCTCTCAGCAAGGCATTCCGGCTGGTGTAGCCATACGTGGCGGTCATTCTCGTACCGAGCTTAAAGGCGGATATATTCCTTTATTCGATCAGCCAAGCGATGCACAGGCTCCTACTGTATCAGCTGAAGGATTTTCATCTACTGAGGCTTATAATAAGTTCCAAAGTACTATTAAAGCAGCACAAGAAGCTCCTAATGATGATATTGTACCTACCAAGGCACCACCAGGAGTTCCTGTGGATGAGTCAACAAGGTCACATGCATCGCGTATGAGTGAACAGAGAAGAAATCAGCGAGCTGGCGTAAAGACTAATCAAGAGAAGTCTATAGAAGAGTTAGCAAGAGAGTACCCAGGTTTATCTCCTGAGCATCTTATCAAGCTCAAGCGTTCTAATAACCGCTGTCACTTGGTATCACGTACTCCTATTTATGATTCAAGCTCCAACATTAGCATGTACGAGCTCAAGTTTACCGCCGGAAAACTATTCCAGGTAAACTCGCTTAAGAGTGAGCACGTTTACCACGTTTTATTCGGTTACTTTATCCGTCGTGGTGTGTCATGCTTCATTGGACGCCGCTCTAACGTATTGGTAATGATGCCAATTACCTACGACTTATTAGATTACTTAGATCGTTACTCTGTAAGCCGTATGGTATTACGTATTTGCCCAGAACAGCCAGTAACTCCATCTGCACTGCATATTCTGACCAAGTTACGTCGCTCAGGTATGAGCTTCGCTATTGATCTGATGCTGCTTTTAAAGAAGGATTGGAATAAGGCTGTATTAAGTATTGAGTACGTAATGATTGATCTGAGCGCCAAGGTGCCAGAGCAGTTACAGGTATTCCAGCGTCTGAAGGTTAAAGCTCCATGGCTTAAGACCATTGGCTATAACGACGTTAATACTGAGGGCTATGGTTACTTAAATCGTCATCAGATTGATTATCTTGATGCGCCTTTTGTAAACCCTCAATTCAAGTTTAATCAGGACCCAGCTCATTTCAAGCCAATGCAGGATGAGGTTTTAACCCTTATTCACGCACTGTTTGCGCTGAATCCTAATTACTCTCCATTCCAATCTTTCTTAAGCCGTCATGACGACTTAAGCCGTGATATGGCTGTATTCTTATACCGCTTCCGTCACGCCTCACCTCGTCAGGTACAAAATGCTTCTGACTTGTACAACTATCTGCTTGATTCAAGCGCTAGCCGTTCCTTTGCGATCTTGGCTGGTCGTGCCATCATGCTGCATTATGTCAAGTCAATGACCATCTCCTCACAGTACATTCTGCAGGAGAACTTCTCACAGGCACTGATTCGCGGCTACTTCATTGAGTACTTAAATAAAGTATTCAACGATCCTTATTTAAAGAGATACGGCTTTGCTGCCGGTATGTTCTCTTTATTACACCTGTTCTTACTGCAAGAAGAGGTGGACGTCATTTCAAATGACGAATACTCTGATATCTTCGATCGTATTTATGAAAGTGAGCTTCTCACTGACATTATCGAGTGTATCAACGCTATTGAGAGCACCAATCTGAGTGGAATTTTCTCCTTCATTCAGAAGTACAAGATTCCTCCTGCATCTGTGCTCATCAGTCACGAAAAGGCCATCATGCGTACTAATGAGGTCTTATTAGTGCTCAATATTGTTGCAGGACGCTAGGCTTTATTAAAAACGTTTCTAGACAAGCGTATTTTAAGAGCCCAGTTTATTAAAAACATGGTTTCATGAAGTGAAACTTTGATTTAAAAAATTAAATGCTCTACAGTGAGTTTTATTAGGCCAACTGTTAAGTGGTTTTTTTTAAATCTAGTAGAGTGTGATGTAGTGCTAAGGACGTGAAAAGAAAGGCAACAAGCTTTTACGTCGGCTTTTGTTTGGCACTGCATTTGCAAATTGTAATTGTTATTGACGAGGTGTCATTTTCCCTCGTCATGCACAAACTAATTTAAGCATGCAAGGAAAGACGAATGACTCTGCTTTAGTGAGTATCTCTTCTTTTCATGCCGATGTTTCTACCATGATGATCTTTGTATTATCATGAAGAAATTGTGCTGTTTATAGATAGCTCTAGCTTTTGGTATGACGACCTAAAGTGATGCACTGTGAACAAGCTCAAAACAAAAATATGCTAGCTAACTTTAAAGAAAGCTTCATATTTAGTACCCTAGTTATGTCATGTAGTTCTCATTGGCGATAGATAAGAGTTTCTCTTATGCCAAAGATCATTTAGACTCTACATGTCACGAACTAGATAGAGTTTCGTGTTGCACTCAAAAGCATTAAGCTTAGTGTGTAGCCCTTGTATTTGTTTTGTACATCCGGAAAGAGCAGATGTCAGGTAATTCATCAGCAGTACCGCAGCGAGCCCCAGCACAGGGTGCACCTCGCAATCCAGCAGCACAGCCAGCTGCTGCGGCAGCTCGTGCCCAAGGCGCGAATGGTGCTGCACAGGCTCGTCCGGGCCAGGCACCGCAAAGACCAGCAGGCGCACCGCAAGGAGCACGTCCTGCTCAAGCTGGTGCACAAGCGCCACAATCTCCAGCAGACGCAGCAGCGCAAGCAGGTAACAATCCAAATGCCTGCCACCTCATTGCACGTACACCTGTATATGATGCGCACCGCGTTGTACAGATGTATCGTCTGCGTTTCTCATCAGGTAGCAAGTTCATTACTGATCGTGTGCTTCCTCAGCACGTTGCTCCGCTCCTGAACGATTTCTTTATTAACCGCTCTATTGTCAACTTCGTAGGCACTAAGGCTAAGGCTTTAGTTATGATGCCAGTAAACCCAGCCTTAATTGGTCTGGTCAAAAAAGGTGTTGCTTCACGTTTAGTACTGCAGATTCCTTCTTATCAGGAGCCTAGCGTACAAGTAGTTGACTTCATGTCCAAGATTAAGCGCTTTGGCATTCGCTTTGCCGTAGATTTAATGGATGTGATGCAGCGCGGTTGGCTTAAGGGCATCTTGCATATTGAATACGTCATGATCAATATGGGTAATCAAGGTGCTTGGCAGCTTGCAGTATTCCAAAAGCTTAAGGTTAAGGCTCCATGGCTTAAGATCATTGCTTATGGCACCAATGAAGCCACCTTGCTCAAGATGTCCACCAGCTATAGAGCTGATTTGGTTATCTCTCCAATGAGTAGTAGTACTATGACATTTAAGCAGTCGCCAGCACTGCTTGAGCCTTTCCAGGCTGATATCATGTCTTTAGTACACGAGCTCTTCCAACCAAAGATTAACTATCCAGTCTTTAAGAAGTACTTAGCAGAAAACCGTGCTATCTTAAAGATCGTTATCTATCACGTACACCGCTTCAAGAAAGTAGACTTACGTGTCTTAGGTAACCTTAGTGATATCTATCGTTACTTAACTGAGAACGATCCAATTCCTAACTACACTACCATCTTAGTGCACGGCTTATTAACTCACTACATCAAGTGCGTACAGAGTTCATCTATGCATGTTATTGATGAGTTATATCGTCGTCTGCTCATGCATGGTTACTTCACTGATTATGTAGTTAAGCGCTCTCCTAATGCTACAGCTGAAGACCGTCACTATGCATTCCAAACTGGTGTGTTCTTCTTGCTGCCAGAAATCTTATTAAAGACCTCTGAAGAGCTTTCTGCAGACCGCTATCTGTTTGCTATTACTCGTATGATTAACAACAAGCAGTCTTTGGTTTGCCGTACCATTCAGTGTCTTGAGGATATGGAAAGCAATAATCTTGAGGGTGTATTTGAATACGCTAAGGCCTATCAAGTTCCATCTGCACGTTTATGGGCTGCCTATGAGGACGCTATCATTAAGGCCAATGAGTTCATGATCTCGCTGCAGATCACCTCAGGTAACCGCTAATCATTCTAAGCTTGCTCGACAAGAGCAGCTTAAGAGAAAAAAATGCCGAGCTTAGCTCGGCTTTTTTGTCTCTGTAGCATGCAAAAACTACTTTTGAACTGCCAACAGCAGTTTGCAATTGGAACCTGTACAAGCCGACTCATAATTTTAATCTGTTAGGCAGGTAGTAATTTAAGCTTGCTAAGTCAATTGCTAATTTATAGCTGCAGATAGCGCTCGGTAATTTTCTATTACCCAAACGAAAACAGGAGCATGCCCGTTAGAGCATGCTCCTGTTTTTAAAGCTTAAAGCTTTAATCTCTGTGCAAAAGTACGATTAAACGGTACCGAACATTGCAGAGATGGACTCCTCGTTGCTGATACGACGGATTGCCTCAGCAAGCATTGGAGATAAGGTTAAGTAACGAATTTTAGAGATTGCGCGAGTTGCATCGGTAGCTGGGATAGAGTCAGAAACTACTAACTCATCTAATGATGAACCAGCGATGTTCTCAAGAGCTTTACCTGATAATACTGGGTGGGTAGCGTAAGCCATTACGTGCAGAGCACCACGAGCCTTCAGAGCATCAGCACACTTGCATAAGGTGCCGCCAGTGTCGATGATGTCGTCAACGATGATACAGTCACGATCCTTAACGTCACCGATGAGGTGCATAACCTCAGATACGTTAGGCTGTGGACGACGCTTATCGATAATAGCAATGTCAGCGTTGTTTAAGAGCTTAGCAATAGCACGAGCACGTACCACGCCGCCCATATCTGGAGAAACAACTACTGGGTTGGTGAGGTTCTGCTCAAGCATATCGCTTACGAAGATCTCAGAGCTAAAGCAGTTGTCTACAGGAACGTCGAAGAAGCCTTGGATCTGCTCAGCGTGAAGATCAACGGTCAGAACGCGGTCTACACCAACAGAAGATAAGAAGTCAGCAACTACCTTAGCGGTAATTGGTACACGAGCAGAACGTAAACGACGATCCTGACGTGCATAGCCGAAGTATGGAACAACAGCGGTAATACGGCCTGCTGAAGCACGACGCATAGCATCGATCATGACAATCAGTTCCATTAAGTTGTCATTGGTCGGTGCACAGGTCGACTGAATAATGAAGATATCGCAGCCGCGAACATTTTCATTAATCTGAACCTGGACTTCACCGTCGCTGAAACGACCGACGGTTGCATTTCCTAAACGGGTGTAAAGTCGAGCGGCAATCTTTTTTGCTAGTTCCGGAGTAGCGTTACCAGCAAATAACTTCATATCAGCCATACAAGAGTCCTGAGAATAATTTAGAACATTGAAGCAAATTACTTTGCCTCTTTGAGTCGGCGCTATCTTACCACTAAAACAGCAAACTTTACGCAAAGAAATTTAAATCACTGACGCATAAACAAGCCAAGTTTTCTCAAATTGAGTTTAAGATGCTGTTAAAACCATATTTGACAGCGATAACAAAACTTCATGATACAAATTAACTTGTATTACGAGATAGTTGAGTCTAAAACCAAATGAGTAACTTACGCTTAGTTACTATGCTAAAGCTAGCCGCCCATGGATAGGAGTGTAACTAAGCTCTTTAGGATTGTCCGTGATCTTTTGTATAGGCTAAGTGCGTTAAGCTTTTAGCGCTGATCTTGTAATGACCACGTACAGGAGTGATAAGGTTATACGATCTGTTTGCTATTACTTAGCAGATGCAAGTGCTGTGATGACGTGTGAGACGTTTACTGAGCGGGCTATAAAGGCATCGTATTCAAAGTCAGCTTTGAAGTCTGATAATGCCTCTTGAGCCTGCTGCTCACTGTCAAATGAGACGAAGCAAGAAGCTCCAGTTCCTGACATCGCAGCGACTCCATATTTTACCAATCTGTCTAAAGTGTGTCCAATTTCACAGTAATTATTTCTGACAATTGGTATGAGGTCATTGCCAAATTCAGTTGCCATAAGCTCGTCAAAACTGCGTACAGGCGAGTAATGCTGTTTAAGTTCTTCATTAGTGAAGATCTCTTTGGTTGAGATATGGCAGCGTGGTGTGATGACTAAATAGAATTTTTCGGGAACCGTTACTGCGTTGAGCACCTCACCACGACCTTCAACAAAGGCACTGTGGCCAGCAACAAAGAATGGCACATCTGATCCTAGCTGAGCACCAATATCACAGAGCTTGTTATTGTCAAAGCCAAGATTAGCTAAGTGATTGAGGACTAATAAGGTAGTAGCAGCATTTGAAGAGCCGCCTCCAAGTCCACCACCCATCGGTAAACGCTTGTCAACATCAACAGTTGCACTAAAGTTCTTGCCACTTAAAGTGGTGAGCTTTTTCCAGGCTTTATAAATGAGATTATCCTCAACTGCAAAGCCCATGTCGTTTAGTAGCTTAAACTCACCTTTGCCATCGTCCTTAACATCAAAGCGCATGGTATCGCCATGATCTAAGATACAAAACAGAGATTGGAGATCGTGAAAACCGTCAGCACGCTTAGCAGTTACATATAAAAACAGATTGAGCTTGCACGGAGAGAGCACTTGAAACATACACACCTCTGGATCTTAACGATACTCAATCTTTTGCACATTGCGTGGAGTGATCATCATGTGCAGATTGTTACCAATTACTTCAATTTCACTTGGTAAGGCCACCTTCTCTACAGTCATGTAATTGCGGTAGTTGATGATAAAGCCCGGTACCTGTGACTGCATTAAAATGCCTTCAGGGGTAAAGTGGCTGTACTCGTTAGGCGCAATGCCGATAAGGAGGCTGTGAAATTCTTTAAGTGGCAGATTAAGCTCAGTAGCTGTGGCAAATAACGTCTCAGCATCAGGAGAGCTAATAGTACGTCCAGCTGCAGTTAACATGGCGCTTGATGGAGTAACTTTTAATAAGGCTAGCTCATTGCCCAAGGTAGAGCTTAAGCGCAAGGTGTAGTTAGAAGAGTCCTGACCTGAGTATTGGAAGGTGGCGGAGAACTTTTGTGCTGGAGATGAGAACTTAACTCGGCCAGATAAGCTTATGTCTTTGATGTTCTTAAGCTTAGTTTGCATATCCTGCCAGAAAGAAGCATCTGTAATCATGGCACCACTTTCAACGCTCTGACAAGCGCTTAATACTATAGGTGTTGCGCCAATAATTGCGGCTATAGCTAGGCTCTTAAAGGTGCGCTTAAGTTTTCTGACGGACATTAATCCCTCCTGTATGCATCAAACATCAATATGCAGATTATAGATGAGTAGCCTTAGCCTAGCATGAGAGATTACGTCGTAAGATGAAAAAAAGACACTATAGAGCTAGTGTAGGGCGGGATAAAAAAGAGTTAGCGCACAAGGACTAGATGATGAGGGGAATATGGGCATGCCCTAACTCTAGGATAGGGCATGCATAAGCTACTTTGCCATGCACTAAGCTTGCAGCAGGCTCTGCTTAGATACGCTCTAAGCTTACTGCTAGCGCCACTTAGATACGCTCTACGCTTACTGTAGGCGCTCTAAGCTTGGGCAGCTTACAGCTTAGACATGTACATGGACTAAAAGCTCGATTAGTTGCTAGTGGCGTTGTCGCTAAGTGCAATCTTGGCGTTCTTAACGATCTCGTAGACCTCAATCATGGCACGGTGCTGCTCAAAGCCTGACATCTGAAGATCAGATGCCTTAAGACCATTAAAGCGCTTTTCGTGCTTGATGTGGGCGCGAACGTTCTCATAGACATCCTTGCCATAGATAAGAGCAAAGGCATTGTCGTAATCGGCCTCTTTGAGATCCTTTTTAGTTAAGCAAGTAAGGACTTTAATTAGGCACTGATAGAAGCGTAAACGCTTGAGATCAAAGACGTTGCGGTTGAACAGTACAGTCCACTTAGCAAAGTCTAAAGCCTGCTCGTAATCTTCAGCCTCAAGAGCAATTAAGCACTTAAGCTCACCAAAGCGCAAGGTCTCCCATGGGCTGCCCTTATCAGGCAGGATACCTAAGGTCTTGGCTACAGGGGCATCGTCATCAATACCTTCATTTTCTAGCTCATCTAAGTAGTCTGAGTAAGTATCAGCATCCTCGTTAGACTCTGGCAGAGATAAGATTGCCTCTTGGAAGATGATGTTGGCATTGGTATTGGTGTAGATGAGATCATCAAATGGATAGATCTCAGACATGCCAGGGACAATGATGCGATAAACCGGAATGCCTAAGTTTTGATAAGTGCGTACATAAATATCAAAACCGAGCTTATCAATAATGTAGCGCAGAGCCTTGTACTGATCGTGAGAGCTGCCATTAAAGTCCCAAGCAACAAAGCGGTACATTGGCTGCTTGTTAAACATCTTCATTGGCAGCAGGCCGGTAGAGTCAACAAAGTGGCTCTCGATGTTAACAACAGAAGCGGTCTCTTCTAGATCAAAGCTTGGCTCATCAAAGCCATCTAAGTCACTAAAGGTACGTCCTTGCATCAGCTCAGTTAAGGTACGGTCTAAAGCGACTTCAAAGATTGGGTGAGAACCAAAGGATGCTACGCAGGTGCCATTAGACTGATTGAACAGTACTACACACACTACAGGGTACTTGCCGCCTAAAGATGCGTCATAACAGATAACTTTGATCTCATCACTTTGCAGCGCCTTTAAGGTGGCGTGTGACTTAGGGTACTTCTCTAAGACCTTCTCAGGAACCTCAGGCAAAGTTAAACCTTCGCGAATGATCTTGCCCTTTACATAGCGCTCTAAGATCTCAGATAAACCTTGTACTAAAGCCTCATACTCAGTGTTACCTGCTGACATGCCATTAGATGCGTAGAGGTTATCTAAGAGGTTTACTGGGAAGTAAACGATCTCACCATTACGTGCATTAGTAAATGGAATAGAGCAGACACCACGCTCAAAAGAGCAGCTTTGTATATCAACAAGGTTCTCTAAAGTAAGCTCGCCTTGATTGCCATAGAGTTCACGCAGCTTGACGTTGAGGATGTCATTAGAAATTGGAGTGCCATCTTCATCCTCATTAAGCTCAGTCCACTTCTCATCAGGGAAGTGAACAAACTTATCCTCAGCGTTGTCACCGCCTAAGAAGAAGTCTGCAAAGCTCATATGAGTAGCAAGACGCTCAAAGATCTCACCGTAAGCAGAGCATAAGGCTGCGTCCTTGCTTGAACCTTTGCCATTGGAGTAAATGGCTGGACACTTAGCTAAAGAAAGGTGAACTGACCACAGGTCAGGCAGTGGGTTTAACCAGGTGTCTTCAATCATTTCAAGCTTAAGCTGAGCTGCTATTTGCTTAAAACGACTGAGAGAATCTTCTAAAGATGCATCTTTGCCTGCAATTGTTGTCATAAGAACCCTGAAGAGAATGAAACGATAAGGCACCTTACCTAAGTGACTGACTAAACAGAACTAACAGTGTTATGTGTAGGTGCAAATAAAGAAATCTTTGAATAAGTAAGCGCAGTTGTCGATAGCTTTAGCAATGAGGCTTTGTAAAACCAGAGAAGATAGGTAGCTAACTATTTGCCAATGCCAAAAACATTTTTCAATGAAAAAGTTTGTAAGACCAAGGGGCAGCAAAAACAGTTAATACCAAAGCGTAGATAGTAACAACTTATCTAGAAATCTACTTGTGTTTAGGTGCCTAGAGAGCCGATAAATAAGCCCAAAATCCCTTGTCAAAGACATGCTAAAACTAGCTTTTGCCTTACTCAAAACGACCTAAGATCATAGCATATTAGCCCTGTATTTTTGTTAAAACAGCAAACAAATGCTGTTTTGCCATCAGCTGTTAGTTTTATTTGGTAGCTATCTAACTAAGCTTTGATATCAACACCACCATGCATATTCCTAATTAAACATACTTTTTTGTGAGCAAAACGATGCTCTTTTGCATAAAGGTGTTGCATCAGTACTTCCTAAGCTAGTTCTATGTATATCTTTGGTACAATGGCTTGCCGTTATAAATTATTTTCCATCAGAAAGTATCAGGGGTTTCAGATGAGTCATACCGATAAAAGCGTGACAGACAATGAGCTCAAGCAAAATGATGACGCTATTAGCACTAGCGATGTGGCTCAAGCTGAGGGTCAAGATGCAGTTGCTGCTAAGGTAGCTACAAGTGCTAGCACCACTGACTCAGTTGCATCTGTAAATGAGAGCGCCCAAGAGCAGTCTGAAAAGAATACCGATACTCTCGAGTCATCAGCGTCTACTGATGAGCAAGCGGTAGATACTTTAGCATCTGATGATTCAGCAGCTGAAGATCAAGTCGTGGCAGATACAGCCGAGGCTACTTCACAAGATGAGGTCGTAGCCGATGATGCTTCAGAAGATAAGAATGTAGCATCAGATAAGGATGTGGCGGCAGAGGATTCAGCCATAGAAGACAAGGCATCTGATGCAAGTGCTGTTAATGAAACTGAAAGTGAGGCTGCTGCCTCGGCATCAGCTTCTGCAACGGCTGCAGGCTCAGCATCTGCCTCCACTGTAGCATCAGCAAAAGATGGCTCTGATAAGGCAAGCGGCGTGAAGTATAAAGGAGAGGATGTCCCTCACTTTAAGATGGGTGATGACGTCTCTGCTTATACTGGTAGACCACGTATTACTGAGGAGGAGAATAGAGCTTTAGCTGGAGGCAATCGCTTCTTCCATAAGGCTTTAGATACTGCCGCCCGTGCTCGTGGTGAATCCTATGAGCCATTTAGACTGCCTCCACACATGAGAGCAGCCCTGGCTAATATTGATGCTGAATCTGCGCAAGAGCGTATGGAAGAGAAAAAGCGTCAAGCTGAAGCTGAGGGTAAAGTTCTCACTGATGAAGAAATTCAAGAGAAAGAGGGCGCTATTGAGTCTTTCCACAAGCTTTCTTCTGAGGAGTTTGAAGAGCTGCAGAAGCTAAGAAGCGAAAAGGAAAGTATCAGTGCTGGTGGTGCTCGCTTCTATGGCAAATATCAGGCACTCATCGAAAAGCAGCAAGAGCGTCGTGCCATTGCTCAGGCGAAAGTAATGCGTAACGTTAAGATCATCGGCGTAGTCGCATTAGGTTTAGTAGGCTACATGGCTTATAGCGAGTTCTTTGTTGACCGTAAGGCTGAAACCATCGAAAGCTTAAAGGCTGCATTGCCTTTAACTATTGATCAGCATACTTCTATGGTTCGAATCGATGATCGAACTGAAGATTTTAAGATCTACTTTGAAAAAGATCCTGCAGCTTATGCAGGTTTAGATGAGCACCAAAAAGAGGCAGCGCTGGATCAAGTTCAGAAAAATGCACCTGGCTTGTGCAAAAATCCATTGCTGCACAGTATTATCTCATCAGGACGCAAAGTAACTGTATTATTAGAGGCCACTGACAGAAGTTTCTTCCGCCAATACAGCATTGATAAGTGTCCAACTTCTAACCCACAGTAGTTAAAGTTTAGCTACGCTTAAGTGTTACACCACTTGCTAAACTAATCTAGTTAACTGCGAGCTTTAAAGGACGCTGACATTACTGAGGCGGTCTATTTTGAGGTTCACATTTCATGTTAAAGCTAGGTTTAGTTGGTTGGCGTGGTATGGTTGGCTCTGTTCTCATGGATAGAATGAGAGCTGAGGGCGATTTTAATCTTTTCGATAACTACTTCTTCACCACTTCACAGGCAGGTCTTGCAGCACCTGCTTGTGTCAACTTAAAGTCTGATGTTCTTTTAGATGCCTACAGCATTGAGGCTTTAAAAGAGATGGACATCGTCTTAACCTGCCAGGGTGGTGATTACACCAACAAGGTATATCCAGAGCTCATGAAGGCTGGCTTTAAGGGCTATTGGGTAGATGCAGCTTCTGCCTTAAGAATGGCAGATGATGCAGTAATCATTCTTGATCCAGTAAACAAAGGTCTAATTGATCGTGCCTTAAATGACGGTATTAAGACCTTCGTTGGTGGTAACTGCACCGTAAGCTTAATGCTCATGGCTATGGCAGGTCTGTTTAAAGCAGATCTCATTGAGTGGGTTTCTTCATCTACTTATCAGGCAGCATCTGGTGCGGGCGCTAAGAACATGCGTGAGCTTTTAGTTCAGATGGGCCAGCTGCACGATTCTGTAAAGGCTGAGCTTGCTGATCCAGCTGCCAATATTCTGGATATTGAGAAGAAAGTTCGTGCCACTATGAACTCAGAGTCTTTTGAGACTCAGTGCTTCGGCGCTCCTTTAGCTGGTTCCGTACTGCCATGGATTGATAAGCAGCTTGATAACGGTCAGTCTAAAGAAGAGTGGAAGGGCATGTCTGAGACCAATAAGATCTTAGGTCTTCCACCTGCAACTATTCCTGTTGATGGTAACTGCGTACGTATTTCATCCATGCGTTGCCACAGCCAGTCTTTGACTATCAAACTCAAAAAGACCGCCTCTGTCAGCGAGATTGAGTCTTTAATTGCCGCTCACAACAGCTGGGTAAAGGTTGTTCCAAACGAAAAAGAGATTACCTTAAAGGAGCTCACCCCTGCATACGTATCAGGCACCTTAACTGTACCAATCGGTCGTATCCGTAAGATGATGATGGGCGATAACTACTTGTCTGCATTCACCGTAGGCGATCAGCTCTTATGGGGTGCAGCAGAGCCTCTGCGTCGTATGCTGCGTCTTATCGTTGATGCAACTGAGTGCAGTGGTTTTTGCGTTAAGTAATCGCCTACATACAAGGTAATTAGCACCTTACGCTTCAAAAAGATTTCAGCACTTAATCTAAAGGGGTTGTCTAGAAATAGACAGCCCTTTTTTACGT
>Gold_p1__coassemble_356_pt1 | contig 18769 bp, 10 predicted proteins | sample Gold_p1__metabat2_low_PE_009 | metagenome-assembled genome bin Gold_p1 | reverse complement strand
AGCCATATCCTCAAGATCACGTCGCTATGAACCTATAGCCATATCCTCAAGATCATGGCGCTATGGAACTAATTCTGTGATGAATTGCTGTTTGGTTCTAAGGCTTATGTTCTGCAGCATATATAGCCGCATAGATGGCAGTGAGGTGTGGCGTTTGCTGACTTTTTTGGTTGGCCCAAGATCCAAAAAGGCAGCCTAAGCTGCCTTCTTGTATTTAACTAAAAGTCCCAAGTGCAAGGACTAATTAACTAAGCGTTCATTAAAACTAGTCTAAGACTTCAATACCTGGGTACTTAGCTTCAATTTCGCCACGAACAACATACTTAAGCTTGAGCTCAGTGTTCTTGGCTTTACGTACTAAAGGAATGTTGCCATAAAGCAATCTGAAGTTAGCAGGATCGGCTTTAATCACACCAATGTCTGAGACTAAGTTGCCCTTATCAAGTCGTGCTCTAAAGAAGTGAGGAGCAGACTCTTTCCATACTGCATTTGTCTGTGTCATATCGACATTGTAATTAAACTGAGTAACACGAATGATGTAGCCTTCTCCATCTTCGCTAGTTTCGATTTCGTACTGATATACATGAGAGTTGCCACCATGTTGATCAAGTCCCATCCAGGTACCTACGTAATCGTCTGAGCTCATACCACAACCACTTGTGGTAAATGCAACCACAAAGGCTGCGAACAGCATCATGATGTAGCGAATTGGAGAGAATGCAAAAGCTCTTATTGTCATAAAGGCTCCTATGGCCCTAAATGGGCAATCAACACCGTTTTAACTATTACATAGCGGCGCATGATGTCGCTAAACGGCTTATGTATATACAGATTTCATTACGTTCCAAAGACTGTGTCTAATTAACTTAGATTTATGCCTTGTCTACAGAAGTGGATGAAAAAATAGTCCTAAGACTATGTCTCTTAGCTTTGAGTATAGGCCATATATATGTACCTAGATTAGCTCATTTGAGATCTACTTGTTGCAGATCACATTTTTTCAATAAATCTCTACACCGTCGATGTATAGCGGATTTTGTAGTCACTATAGTTACATCTTTACATGGTTATGTTACATCTATTCTTACAAAATAAGGTGTAAGAGATCATCGCCCCCTTAGGTACGAATCGCCATTTCAAAGCTATTTACTTAAGTTTTGCTGATGCAAGAGAAACACACCTCTCTTGAACATCTAAGATCAGTGCTTAGCAGTTGTGCTCAAGCTTATGTTTTAAGAAAAGTGCCAAGTTCTAAAGATGTTTAGGTCGTTGAGTAAACAGCTTAACTATCCAAAGTGGACTTAAGATATAGCAATATGTAATTTGGCCATAGCACATTGAACTGCCTCTTACTTGTATTAACGGCCTTTTTCTTTTGCGTGAACGCCTAGTCATAACTTTATTGCTAATTTGGCATGTAAAGCACGCCTTTAGGCAGCGTAAGCTCATGCTATGGCCTTTGGCAATGCCATAGTTATTAGGAAACAAATCTTAGTGTTTTCACTAGAGCCATTTTGCTATACAACGAGATTCCATATAAGCATCTACTTTGGCAATAAAAGAGTTTTCGTTGTGTCTTATACCTGATTGTCATTTGCAATGAAACGGCATTTATATGAGCTATATCAATTTGGTTGCGCTATTGGGTTCATTTAATATCTAGCGGCGGTATAATGGCCCGAACCATTGGTAGCCAAGGGGAAAAATAGACACGTTTTTGCTTGTCAAAGACTTGCTTAAACTCTATCATACCGTTCTCTTTGTGCTCTTTATGTTTTGAGAACACGATGTGTTTAACGAACGGCATCTATGTGCTGTTGCTTAGATCACCGTCTCTTTAGGATCTCAAGTATGGAAATTAAAGATCTGGCCCCTCAGGCTGTCTTCACACACTTCCAAAACCTATGCAATATTCCACATCCATCAGGCAATGAGCGTGGTGTTGCTAAGTATCTTATTAACTTTGCTCAGCAACATGGTCTTGAGTGTGAGCTTGAAGAGTGCGGTAACGTAATTCTCAAGAAAAAGGCCTCAGCTGGTCGTGAGAATAGCCCTTCTCTTATTTTACAGGGCCATATCGATATGGTTCCTGTTGCTCGCAATGGCTATGAGCACAACTTTAAAGTAGATCCTATCGTCCCTCGTTATATGGATGAGAATACTGCAGATGTAAACAAGAAGATGCTTGAGATCTGCGATGGTCCATATATCACCGCTACTAATACCACCTTAGGTGCTGACGATGGTTTAGGCGTGTGCCTGATGCTCGCCCTGTTAGAGGATAAAGATCTGAGCCATGGCCCTATCACTGCTATCTTCACTGTTGAAGAAGAAAGCTCCATGAAGGGTGCTATTGAGTTAGATCCTGAGTACCTGCAAGGTGACTACCTCTTAAACTTAGACTCAGAAGATCACGGCGAGCTTTTTGTTGGTTGTGCTGGCAGCATCAATGCTAATGTAACCTTCATCCCTGAGCTCGTTAAGGTTGTAGATTGCACCCCAATCACCTTAAATCTCACAGGTCTGCGTGGCGGTCATTCAGGCTGTGACATTCACTTAGGTCGTGGTAATGCTATCGATATCATTTGCGGTATCTTAGCTGAGGTTTCTGACTCTAATGACTTCTTTATTCAGAAGTTCCACGGCGGTGAAATCCGTAACTCTATTGCATCCTCTGCTTATGTAGAGTTAGCTGTTCCAACTAATACCATTGCAAGCTTTAAGGATGCTGCTCGTGCTGCTATGGTTCGCTATCAAGACCTCTATTCAGATAGCGACCCTGAGATGCACCTTATCTTAGGCTCATGCCAGCTGCAAGCTAATGCACTGTCTTACACTTCATCACAAAACCTCATCTCACTGCTGCGTGCTCTGCCTAATGGCGTAATGCGTATGTCTAGTGAGTACAAGGGCGTGGTTGAGACCTCTTGCAACCTTTCAACTGTACGCACTAAGAGTGATGCTATTACTATTGCCCTGTTACCACGTTCTTTACGTGACCATGGCTTAGACGATGTTATCGACAAGATTGATAGCATCTGCTCCTTACTCGACAATGTTGAGGTTGGTTTCCAAGGCCGTAGCTTTGGTTGGACATCCCCAACTGAGAGTGATCTCATTGACATCCTCAAGGATGAGTACAAAAAGCAGTGTGGTATTGATGTAAAGATTACTTCTATCCATGCTGGCTTAGAGACTGGCTACTTTGCTAAGGCCAATCCAAAGCTCAAGATGATTTCATTAGGCCCTACCGTACGCTGCGCCCACTCTCCAGATGAGTGCTGCTCTGTTAAGCACACCGAGCAGGTCTATGACATCTTAAAGGCTACCTTAGAACGCTTAAGCTAAGCGCACTATACATAAACTATTCACAATAAACTTAAGAAGCTGCAGCCACCACACTAGAAAAGGCTAGCTGCATCAAAAAACATGGTCTTGATGGACTGACAAATACACCGATATTGTCTATCTTTGAGGATAATGATTAAAAAAAGTTTGCATTTTTAGTCGTTTCCTAAGTGACTGCTAAGTTTTTGTGGATATTCTGTATACACGTTCCGATAGTTAAAGAACGTAAGCGCATATTCAGATCAAAACGGCTTTGTCAGTAATGACAAGGCCTTTTTTATGTCTTAAGTTCACTTACTTGAACTGTGGTGCTTACCAAACTTGTCTAATATCGGTGCCATCATATGATGGTACTCACAACGCTTTTTCTTAGGCGCTATCTTATTGATAGAACTATGAATGCTTTTCCATAGGCGCTATCTTATTGATAGAACTCACTATGCTTTTAGCTTCAGCACAAGCAAATTGCATATGCTTTAGCTAACTTCATGCTTTTAATGAACAGTAACTTCACTAGCTTCTAGCATTGCACTTGTAGCTTCTAATAGCTGTGCTTTACTCTGCAGTTATATAGCTGCGCACAGCTTGTCGACTATTAGCATATGCCCAGATGAATGCATTATCGGCCTTTGCGGTTTTTGCTGTTAATTGCTATTAAGATGGCTGCAAGCCTGTAACTATAGTAAACGAAATAAATAATTGATTATTAAGTGACATTACCATCGGTAATCCGTAAAATATAACCATAGGCTTTGGTTACATCGGTTATATCTGGCGGGTCACTGTATGAAAGTTCGGAAATTTGTCAATGATAAGGATTCCTTAAGAGCAGCTGGTATTAAGTTCATTCAATCTTCAAAAGATAAAAAGATTGGATACCGTGCCGCAATTGTCAACATGGCTTTAGGGGGTATATCCAAAAAGGAGTTATCCCTTAGCAGCGGTGAAAGTGTAGGCACTATAAACAACTGGATTAAAAGAGCCGATATTTATGGATTTGAGTCACTAGCACTGTCATCCCCACCAGGACGTAAAAGCAGGCTTACGGACGAACAGTACTCTGTGATTCGAGAAGCTGTACTTGCACCTCCTGAACAATATGGCTTTAATGTATGGGATGGCAAGGCTGTTTCTGCCTTTATTGAAAGAGAATTTAATGTTTCTCTCGGGGTAAGGCAATGCCAAAACATTCTCAAAAAGAAGCTTGGTCTCTCTTTAATAAGGCCACAAACGCTGCCTTCCAAAGGTAAAGAAAATCAGGAGGAGCTGATGAAAGAGCGCGAGCTCTTTAAAAAAAAATTTTAGAGGTTAGCAACGATCCAAATAAGATCCTCGTTTTTCAAGATGAGGCCCACTTTCATCAAACAACCACTGTGGCAAGACTTTGGGCCACTAAGGGAAGCAAACCTCAAATTGCATCGGCTCCCAGTAGGAAATCAGTTGCCATATCTGGTTACGTTTTTCCAAAATCAGGAAAGCTCATAGTTACTAAACCAACTTGGTTTAACTTTGAGACTGTAATCCAGTCTTTAAGAGAGTTCATGTCAGTTGTAAACATACCATTCAACACTAAGATTGCATTGGTACTGGATAACGCTCCTTGGCATAAAAAGGCTTATAGGCTTATTGTGGAGGAAGAACTTCCTGAGTATGCAGATATTAGACAGAAGATTGAACTAATCAGGCTACCGCCATACAGCCCTGACCTTAACCCCATTGAGCAGTGTTGGAGGAAAGCACGTAGGGAGGTAACACATAACCGCTACTTTAAATCTCTTGATGATCTTGCATACAGTCTTTTTAGTTATTTTGCTACTTTTAAGTCTGGCAGCGAAAAGTTAAGCTCACTTTGTAGCTTTAGCTGGTTTAGCAGCTGCTAGACAGATTAGTCGCTAATAATCAATTATTTATTTCGTTTACTATAGATGTTATGGCAGGGCTGTTTGTTAATCAGAGCTATGTAGCAGCGCTTAAGGCTCAATGTGTTGGTTTGCTAAAGTTTCGTGCTTTGACGTTACTATTGATAAGTTTTGCTGAGTTTTTACCAGTTTTACTCAGTTTTAACGCATTTTTTGCGGCGTAAATTGCACTGTCGTGATCATTTCTCAACTTTATCGGGCTTTGTATTGCGGCCTATCGTCTAATTACGCTATATTTCATAAGCTTGCTTTGTTTGCAGTGTCTGTTGTGAGTCTTAACAGACCCTAGCTAAACTAAACATTGCGAGTTATCCGTACTCAAATCTACTGAGATGCTTTTGGTCAGTACATGTGGCAAGGGGATTAGAGCTATGCATACCTCAAAACATAGGCACAGAACACACAACTCTGTTCTCCTAAGACCTATGAGCGCATTAATAGCTATAATGACGCTCTTGTTCGTTACTGCATGCCAAAAGGATACTGCTACCGTTAAAACAATTTCGGCTGCCGAAGCTGTTTATGAGGTCAGCACCATCCATCCTGAATTTAAAAATCGTGAGCGCTCTTATAGCCTGTCTGGTCGTGTAGGTGCATTTACCCGTGCTGATGTTAGACCACAAGTTGATGGCATTGTGCTCGACCGTCTTTATGAAGAAGGTGCTGAGGTCGAAGAGGGCACCCCACTGTACACTATTGACCCTGCTCCTTTCCTTGCCAAACTTGAACATGCTAAGGCCTCTTATGAGCGTGCCGTTGTGCAACGTAAGATGGCATATAAGGACTATGAGCGTTTTGCAGCCTTATATAAGCGTCGTAGTGCATCTGAAAAAGAACGTGATGATGCGCTCTTGGCTTACGACTTAGCTAAAGCTGATGAAAAGCTCTACTTAGCTGCACTTGAGCAAGCTCAAATTGCACTTAACTACACCACTGTAAGAGCTCCAATTAAAGGTATCATCGGCACCTCTAAGATCACTCGTGGCGCTTTAGTAAACGCCAACCAAACCACTCCTTTAGCTACCATCATTGATCTTGATAAGGTTTATGTTGATATGGAGCAAAGCTCTCTTGAGTGGCGACGTTTACGTGAAGGCCTTTTAGATGGCTCTATCTATCTTAATGACCGCGCCTACGATGTATCTTTGTACTTCGAGGACGGCACCTTATACTCCAACCTAGGCGTACTGAGCTTAACTGAAGTATTAGTTGATGAAGGCTCCGGCTCTTTATCCTTACGCGCCATATTTGATAATCCTGACCACCTCTTACTACCTGGTATGGCTGTAGTATGTAAGGTCAACGGCGGTGTTAAACAGAACATCATGACTCTGCCTGCTAAAGCAGTGATGCGCGATCCTAAGGGCAATGCCTTTGTATATACCGTACAAGAAGATCGTGTGTTATCTACTCCAGTACGTTTAGGCGAGCTCTTTATCGATGGTTGGCAAATTTTAGATGGCTTAGATAGCTCTTATGAAGTGGTTATCTCAGGCTCTGCCTCATTACGTCACGGCTCCAAGATCAAGGTAGTCTCACGTGATGGCGTCAACCTCAATCCTACTTCTGCGCAAATGGGCGAACAGGAAAAGAATACTGATGCTGCCGTACAAGCAGTAGTGAATCCTACTACTACAGCATCAGGTCTTGAGCAAAGCTCAGCCAACGCCCCAAGCTCACGATAAAGTTAATTAACAGCCAAGAAATCGTTAGTACTGTCAGTAGCAACTTGTAGCAAGCACTAGATTCTAGAGCCTGCACATTTAGATACATGGATAAGCACGATCACAGATGAGGTGCTTTATCTTTTGAGCTTTGATGCTTATTGTGCCGAACTTCATCGCTTAAACAGCACAAGTAGACTTTTTACAAAGATGAGTTTGTTACTAGCGTAATTAAGATTATCCTTCTGCCAAGGAACAAGACAGCAGATGATCAGTAAGTTTTTCATTGACCGACCAGTAGCTGCATGGGTGATCGCAATTATGATTGTGATTGCAGGCTGCTTATGCCTGCCACGCATGAAGATTGCTCGCTTTCCTGAAATCGCTCCACCGACTATTTCTGTAAGCACCTCCTACTCTGGCGCATCTGCTCAAACCGTTGAGAACTCGGTAGCTCAAGTCATTGAGCAAGAGATGACGGGTCTTGATGGCCTTATCTACTTTTCTACCTCTACCACCTCCGATGGTAATGCTCGCTTTAGACTTTCATTTGAAACTGGCATTGATGTAGATATTGCACAAATGCAGGTGCAAAACCGTTTAAGTGGCGTGCTCTCGCGCCTGCCTGATCCTGTGCAACGCTCGGGTGTAAGAGTTCGTAAAGTCTCTGATGACGTACTGCAGACCATTGCCTTTTACACTACAAACGACTCCATGTCTCAAGAAGACATTGCAGATTTCTTAGTTACCGCAATTCAGGATCCAATCTCGCGCATTAATGGTGTTGGTGATGCCTCCATCTTTGGTGCAGGCTATGCGCTGCGTATCTGGCTTGACCAAAACAAACTCAATCAATACAAGCTCAACCCATCTGAGGTTGTGCAATCGATTAAGAATCAAAACAAGCAAATCTCTGTAGGTCAGTTAGGCTCGCTTCCTGCCATTGCCGATCAAACCATTAACGTAACAGTTAAGTCTCGAGAGCTGTTAAAAGACATCGGTGATTTTGAAAATATCTTGGTTAAGGTTACAGCAGAAGGCGCTGCTGTCTACCTTAGAGATATTGCCCGTATTGAAATGGGCCGTAGCTCTTATAACTACTTTGGTAACTACAACAAAAGCCCAATGGCCTCTTTGCAAGTTAGCCTTGCAGATGGTGCCAATGCTGTTGAAGTAGCTAAATTAGTCAGCGAAGAGCTTGAAAGACTGCGCCCGCTCTTTCCAAAAAATCTTGAGTACGCTATTCCTTATGACACCGTGCCTTTTGTTAAGGCCTCCTTGTATGAGGTGGGCAAAACCTTAATTGAAGCTCTTATCTTGGTGTCTTTAGTTATCTTGCTCTTCTTACGAGATATCCGCTCCACATTAATTGTGTCGCTGACTATCCCAATTGTGCTCGCTGCTACTGTAGTAATCTTGTTTGCCTTTGGCTACTCGATTAATACGCTCACCATGTTTGCCATGGTCTTGGCCATTGGTCTGTTAGTAGACGACGCTATTGTGGTGGTAGAGAACGTTAGCCGTATTATGTACTCTGAGGGTCTAAGCCCTTATGAGGCATCGGTTAAGTCCATGCAGGAAATTACCTCAGCGCTCTTTGGCGTTGGCTTGGTAATCGCTGCTGTATTTACTCCAATGGCTTTCTTCTCAGGAGCTACAGGCAACATCTACCGACAGTTCTCAGTAACTATCGTTGCTTCAATGCTGATGTCCATTGTGACTGCGGTTATCATCACCCCATCCTTATGTGCCTCGATTTTGGTGGTTAAGAAGGTCAATCCACACAAGCGTGTCCATTCAGGCCCGCTATCTTGGTTTGATATGTTCTTCAATGTGCTCTATCGCGGCTACGTCAAGATCAACGCTTTCTGTTTGCATCAAAAGATGCTTATGATGGTGTTCTTCTTTGCTATTTGCGGTGCTACTGGTTGGCTCTTTGCTAAGATCCCAAGCTCTTTCTTACCTGTAGAAGATCAAGGCTTAATTTCCGTTCGTATCATCTTGCCCTCCTCATCAACCATGGCCCAAACAGCTAAGGTAGGCCGTGATGTGGAAAACTATTTCCTCGAGCATGAGGTCAATAATATTCAAGGCATGTTGCTCTCGTTAGGTTCTGGCGGTAGCTCTAAAGGTCAAGCCACTGCTAACGCTAGCATCCGTCTGATTCCATGGGAGCAGCGTGTAGGCCAAGAAAATAGCGCTCAAGCTATTCTCGCCCGCGCCAAGAAGTATTTTGATAATTACGCAGATGCCGAAGTGCGTATGTATCTGCCAGCCTCCATTTCAGGTATGGGTGGATCATCGGGCTTTAGCGTCTATGTACAAAACATCATGGGTTCATCGCACGATCAATTTATGAAAGATGTTGCTGATATCGTTCGTATTGCTCGTGAAAACCCACGTCTGTACAACGTACGTTCTAATGCTCAGGCTGATGCATTGCAGCTGAACATTCGCATTGATGATAAGAGAGCTGGTCAATTCTTGCTCGATCCACAGGTCATCAATGAGAACTTACAAATTGCTTGGGGTGGTACCTACGTTAACGACTTCATCGACCGTGGTCGCGTTAAGAAGGTCTATGTCCAATCTGATGCTCAGTTTAGATCTCTGCCATCTGATCTTAACAAACTGTACTTTAAGAACGCTGAGGGCAAGATGGTTTCATTCGATACCTTTGGTAAGGTCGAATGGACTTATGGTCCACAGCAATTAGAGCGCTTTAATGGTATCTCCTCGATTTCACTCTCTGGCGATCCTGCCCCAGGCGTCAGCTCGGGTGAGGCTATGGATGAAATCGCGCGTATCATTGAGCAGCACCCTGGTAACTATGGTTATGCTTGGAGCGGCTTGTCTTATCAAGAAAAGCTTAGCGGCTCAAACCAAGGCATGCTCTTCTTAATTTCTGCTGTAGTGGTATTCTTGTGTCTTGCTGCTCTGTATGAGTCATGGTCTATCCCAATGGCAGTTATTCTCATCGTGCCTATTGGTATCTTTGGTGCACTGCTCTTTGTGTACTTTAGAGGCATGGAGAACGACATCTATCTGCAGGTGGGTCTACTCACGACGGGTGGCTTGTCGGCTAAGAATGCTATCTTGATTGTTGAATACGCCCATCAGTTCAGACAGCAAGGACGTACTTTACTGCGTGCTGCTCAAGAAGCTGCAGCATTACGTTTCCGTCCTATTGTGATGACCTCAGTTGCGTTCTTATTAGGCGTGCTACCGCTCTTAAATGCTGATGGTGCAGGCTCAGCCTCACAGCAATCCATTGGTACTGGTGTATTTGGTGGTACCGTTGCAGCAACTACCCTTGGTCTTATCATGGTGCCAGTATTCTTTGCTGTCATCTCACTGATGTTCCACCCAATTAGACGCTCCATCAAGCTAGCCCCAGTCAACAGCGCAAAGGCTAATGCAAGAGACGAGGCTACCAAGACATCAGCACAAGATACCAAGGCTACCGACGCTAAGAGATTTGATGCTAAGAGAGCTGATTCTAAGAGAGCTGATTCTAACAGCGAAAATGAGTCTGACCCTCAAGCTACTGCTACGTCTACTGACTCTAACGAGTCCTCACAGGACAAAGAAAAGTAGCATCTCATCACCTAAAGCTAAGAGCAAAGAGCTAAGAGCTGATAGCTAAAAGCTAAGCGCCCCGGCTCTTACGCTCTACTTGCTGGCAGGAGTGTTCATCTGTTAACTGCTCCTGCCAATCACATCCCTGCCAATAATCCCATCCTTACTTATCAAACATTCTTAGGCGCTCTGCCAACAGCCGCCTATCAAGGCTATATAACCATTCGCCTAGCATTCTCAACCCCATGTGCACTCCGCTTTCAACCCAATGTGCACGAGCTACAGCTCATCAACCATATTGACCATCTGTAATTGGATGCTGATCTTGACTGCCTATTGCTGTTGAACGCTCTATTGGTGTTAAGCGCATCTGCGCGTCATCCCTGTTTGGTCACTTTAACAACGTTATGAGCTCCTTAGACGCTTATTGGCACTTTATCCGTATTGTGAGCTATTTAGCCGCTTATGGGCACTTTATCTGTGTATGGGTGGTTTATTGGGTATAAAAAAAGCAGCTCAAGCGATTAACTTGGCTGCTTTTTTTAACCTGCTGCATAAGCAGCTAGGCGAGGTAACTAGTAGCTGTTATTACTTGGTGAACTTAACAGCTGACTGAGCGATAACTAACTCTTCGTTAGTTGGGATCATCATAACTGGGATCTTAGACTCTGGAGTGGAGATTAAGCCACCTTCGAAGCCTAAACGGCCTAAAGCCTTGAGGTTTAAGTCGTTATCAAGCTCGATACCGAAGCAATCCTTTAAGTAGTCGATGGTCAGCTTACGAGCTTCCCAGCAGTTCTCACCGATACCGCCAGAGAATACGATAGCGTCAACGCGACCAACTGGAACAAAGTAAGAAGCGATGAACTTAGCTAAACGGTATGAGAAAGCCTCTAAAGCTAAGGTGCACTTCTCTTCACCCTTCTCGTAGCCCTCACAGATAGGACGCATGTCAGAAGAGATACCAGAAAGACCTAATAAGCCAGACTTCTTGTTGAAGATATCCTTAACTTCTTCTACAGTCAGACCGTCGTTCTTAGGATCGCATAAGAAGAATACAACTGAAGGATCGATCTCACCAGTACGGGTACCCATGATGAGGCCATCAAGTGGAGTTAAGCCCATGGAGGTATCCATGCACTTGCCACCCTTAACAGCACAAACAGAAGCACCGCCGCCTAAGTGGCAGGTAATTACGTTGGTATCCTCAGGCTTCTTGCCGAGTAAACGAGCAGCTTCCTGAGCTAAGTACATGTGAGAGGTACCGTGAGCGCCGTAACGACGGATACCACCCTTGGTGTAGTACTCCTCTGGGATAGCAAAACGGTATGCTACTGGAGGCATGGTCTGGTGGAAAGCGGTGTCGAATACAGCAACGTGAGGAATGTTAGGGAAAGAAGCACGAGCTGCGTTAATGCCCAGGATGTGAGCTGGGTTGTGCAGTGGAGCAAAAGGAATAACCTTCTCGATGTTCTTTAAAACTTCGTCATCAATTAAGGTTGGTGCGCTGTAGTACTCGCCGCCGTGAACGATACGGTGGCCGCAAGCAACGATAGACTCGAGGAGCTGCTTATCGGTGCTTAAGATGTTGTCAACTAAGTAGGATAAAGCCTGCTCGTGGTTGTAACCTGAGATCTCAGCCTTCTGCTTGTCGCTATCACCAAAACGCCATGAGATGAAAGCCTCAGGCAGGTTCATTGCCTCAGCAATACCGCTTAAGTAAACCTGACCATCCTCAGGATTCATAATGGCAAACTTAACTGAGGAGCTACCGCAGTTGATTACTAATACACTCTTTGAAACGCAGTTAGACATAAAAGACCCAGATGACTAAACAAAACCCAAACTTGTCACGATGCGTGGCATAGCTGTACTTAAAAAGATCATGGCTCTCATAAGAGAACCACTCATAAATTTGGTGTCTTTAATCTTGCACCATATTAAAGCGCTAGATTGAGACTGAATTCTGAAAGCTCATACCAAAGCTTTGAGCAAAAGATCATAAGCTTGGTAATTAAACGCTCTTAATTAAAGCCTAAGGCTCATCATTGAAGACCAGAAAAGTGGCTTAAACAACGATTTAAAAGCGGTGCTAATTCGTTCATTATAGCATCGGTGTTTTATAGCACTCCCTTGCTAAAATCATGCACTTGTCACAATTCAGGCAAATGAAAAACACATTGCTTGTGCCAAGAAAGTGATATATCCGCACTATTACTAGTCAGATCGCTACTTTTTGATGAGATGACCTATCTTAAACCCTATTTAATAAGTCACTATATTAAATCACAAAAAATTTTTATCACAAACTTTATCTTGCAAATACGGTATCTACGCCATCGGTCAAATTAAATGCCATTTTTATACAATGCAATCATAAGTTTTACTTATTAATAAGATATACACCACGGCTTACAAGAGCTCAAATAATCCGACAAATATCCCGCCCGCCATCAGCACAACTGACCACTTACATCTTTTGCCATTAACACAGCATGACAATGACAACCTAAGTACAAAAGCATTTATTTATCGTATTTGCGCCCACAATGCAGACAAGTAAATAGCTATGTATAAGTTTTGATGATGCAAGCTGATAACATTTGACCAAATCAAGCATTAAGTTATGTACGCCACAAGGTCGTAGACTGCTAGCAATACGAGCTGAATAAGAGACATGTCTGCACTTGCAAAGCGCAAACTTGCATTAAGGATAGGCAGCAGCGCAATTTGCTAAGCCTTTGAGGTCAAATAGCGCTAAACTTATCACTCCGGCAAGGTATGAGTTGCATGCTCAGGACATCTGCATCTGCATGTGCATGTGTATGTGTATGTGTATGTGTATGTGTATGTGTATCTGCTTATGCATCTGCTTGTTTGTGGACACGATTTTTCTCGCTATTAGCAAGGAGTTACTGATGATTGATGTTGGCCCTCTACGTCGTAGCTATACTATGAATGGATTAGATGAGAAGGATCTGACTGAAACACCTATTCCATTATTTGAACGCTGGCTTAAAGATATGCTTGATTCCAAGCTCTACGATCCTAACGGCGTGGTGGTAAGTACTGTTGATCCAAGTGGCCAACCGTACTCCCGCATGGTTCTTTTAAAGAACTATGATGAAAAATCTTTAGTGTTCTTTACTAACTTAGGCTCACGTAAAGCTCAACATCTCGAGCAGAACAATAAGATCTGCATGCTCTTTCCATGGTACTACCTTGAAAGACAAGTAATGTTTGTCGGCACTGCACAAAAGCTAAGCTTACCTGAGGTCTTAAAGTACTTCCATTCACGTCCACGTGATAGCCAATTAGGTGCCTGGGCCTCGCATCAGTCCTCACGCATCTCTGCCCGTTCTATTCTTGAGAGCAAGTTTGCTCAGATGAAAGAGAAATTTAAAAACGGTGAAGTGCCTCTACCATCTTTTTGGGGCGGCTACCGTGTCTTTTTCCATCAAGTAGAGTTTTGGCAAGGCCGTGAAAACCGACTCCACGATCGCTTCATCTATGATCTGCAAGAAGACGGTACTTGGACTACCCATCGTCTCGCTCCTTAGCGGCTAAAGACAATTGATTGCACGGCTTGAGCAATCTATCTTGTAGCTTAAGACGCTATCAAGCGTACAAACAACCTCAAAAGAAGAACTATCTTCAGGATCCTAGGCAATTTCGCTAGTAGCAGGCAATTCAATTAGAAAGTATTCTGATAGCATATACGTCCTAAGGCAGCACAGGCTGCCTTGTAATAGGTTTGAGATACGCTTTCATGAATGAGATCTTCGATTATCTAAAGTCACAGCCACTGCATATATTAGTCTTATATGCAGCTTTAGCTGTTGGTGTACTCATGCTACTTATAGTAGTACCGGAGATCTTTAAACGTATAGCGCGTGGACTCTTTACCTCGTCTAAGCGTAGCAAGACTACTACTGCAAAGAGCACCTCAAAAACATCCCGTTACACTTCTAAAGCTAAGACAAGGTTTTCTTCCTTTTCTAAAAACAATAAGAAGGCTTATAGCAGCAAAGAGCGATCAAGCTCTAAGCAAGGACGTTTTGGCTTTTTTAAGAGTAATAAAAATGCATCTGCCTCTAAGATGCGTAAGCGTAGTATCAATGGCTATGAGGATAAGAGCCGAAGCGATAACGGCAATAATCTTGGCTCAAAATTAGACTTTTTAAGCTCTCAAGATGAGTGCATAACAAAGTTTAAACATGGCAAGGTCACTGACTACTACAAAGAGCTACGTAAGGCAGGACCTGCCAGTAATCTCAAAGAAAAAGACGTCGATGAGCTCGATAAAATCTTTACTGTCATGCTTAAGGCAGGCGCGGTAAAAAAGAAATCTTTCTTAGTTACTGATTTTGAGCATCAGTACCTTGAAAAGCTGCGTTTGTGGTTTGGTGACCGCTATGAGATTTACTGCCAGGTAAGTGTAGGCTCGGCTCTCGGCGTTAACCCAGATGTTTCAAGTCTCTCGCTCCAAGATCGCCGTACCTTTGCGCAAAAGTGCCACAATATGAGCTTCGACTTTATGCTCATTGAAAAAGGCACCGATCGCATTGCCTGCGTCATTGAGCTTGATGATCCCACCCATTTTCGCTCAGATCGCAAAGCCCGCGATCGCCGTTTAGATAAGGTCTGTGCTGCAGCAGAGCTTCCTATTTTCCACATCACTGCCATCAATCAAAAACCTGATCTCAAAGGCATCTAACAAGATCACGCCACCAAGCTAAATACAATCATCTATGGTGCCTAGCAAGATCATGGCACTATTGAGAACAGCCATAGATGTTGTAGGCAAGATCACGGCACTATCGAGAACAGCCATAGATGTTGTAGGCAAGATCATGGCACTATCGAGAACAGCCATAGATGTTGTAGGCAAGATCATGGGACTGTTTAGAACTGCCATTAAAGGCTCTCACAAGATCATGGCACAAGGATAAGATCGCTATCTGTAGAATGACAAAGCCCCACAAACATTGCTGTTAGTGGGGCTTTGTTGTGTTTACAAGGTGTAAAACTTAGCAAAAGATCATTAGCGATTAGAACACAATGGTCTTATTGCCGTGGATGAATACCTTGTTATCAAAAACCTTATTTAAGGCACGTACGAGCACGATACGCTCAACGTCACGACCAGCCTTAGCCATGTCCTCAGCACTATAGCGGTGGTTAACCTTAATAACGTCCTGCTGAATAATTGGGCCTTCATCAAGATTGTCAGTTACAAAGTGAGCGGTAGCACCGATGATCTTAACGCCACGATCGTAGGCCTGCTTGTATGGTTTTGCACCAATGAATGCAGGTAAGAATGAGTGGTGAATGTTAATGAGCTTACCTAAAGGATAGTGAGCAACCATCTTAGGTGAAAGGATACGCATGTACTTAGCAAGGATGATGTAGTCAACATCGTACTCATCAATAACCTTCATCATGCGCTCTTCTTGCTCATCACGTGAAATACCGTCATGGGAAACTACGTGATAAGGGATATTGAACTTGGCAACTAAGTCACCTAAGTCTGGGTAGTTACCAGCTACCATCACGATCTCAGCATGCAGAGAACCTGAGTAGCTCTTAATGAGCAGATCACCAAGGCAGTGTGCTTCCTTGGTAACTAATACAGCGATACGTGGGAGCGTACCCTTGTCCTTTAAACGGACTACAGCATCATCTGGCAGCTTTGCACTAACACAACGTAAGAACTTGCTCTCGTGATTCTTGCTAAAGTCACCCTCAAGCACAGTACGCATGAAGAAGCGATTGTCTTCACTGGCAAACTCATCTTGACGAATGATGTTCAGGCCAAACTCGAAACAGGTAGCTGACACCTTAGCAATCAAACCAGTTTCGTCTGTACACTCAGTTAATAAAATCTTCTGTTGCATTTCTATACCTGCGGAACCTGACTTGCAGGAATCCAGCGCTGGATCGTTCATATCCCCAATTCTCATCTCCTAACAGTATTCCTAATGTACAAAACGAACACTTAATGATCCATTGGATATAAATGTGCGCTACAACTAATTAGGATTATCTGTTCGTATGTCTAGGAGTGAGCATGAATTAATGTACTTATTTAATCGCCTAGCTGTTACCACAGAGCCAAGCGAAAAAGCACATGCAAATTAGATCTTAATAGGCAGCAAGTAGATAAAAGAGCTATCTGCTCATAGCAAGATCAGGCTCTAAAATGACACCACTTAGCTATCAGATCTGATGTTAAGCTTTTGATATTACCAGAAAGCAGAGCCTGCTTTTATACATGATGGAAATTTTCTATATGCTGCTCAATCGTGATCCATTTCATTAGGTCATACGTAGATAAATCGCATATTTTCAGCTCTGTATAGTAATCAATAAGCGTGAATGTCGAGTGTGCTCTATCTTTTGATTAGCATCCTCATACATCCTTTAGTGACAATACAGGGAGCTAAAAAAGACAAAAGATCACCAAAACACGTAGTGACAAGCTAGTTTGCATAGGCTAATTATGCACATTTTTGGATCAGTTTGTCGGCAAATTTACACAAATATTTGAGCTATGGAGTGATATCTGCACCAAAATAAAACCTAAGTTTACGGCACTTTTGGGCACTTTTGCCCCACCATTGCACCATAGAATGCGATGAATATAGCACTTGCACTACAAACGTTCATTTTGAGTAAAAACAGCACATTTGTTTGATCAACGGTTATATTCTTTTTGGTCAATCTGCAATTATTTGCAAAGGAGCATTCTATGAGCGACGTCATGCAAGACATTACCGTCCTAGATAAAGTAGCAATCTTAAATATCCCAGGACACGATCCTATTCAGCTGCCTATGTTACGAGGCACTGAAGGTCCCGAATGCATTGATATCCGCGAATTAGGTAAGCAAGGTTACTTCACTTACGACCCTGGTTTTGTCTCCACTGCTGCTTGCAGTTCCAGAATTACTTTCATTGACGGTAAGAAAGGTGTACTGCTCTATCGTGGTTACCCAATTGCTGACTTAGCTAGAAAGGCTGACTTCCTTCAGGTTTGTCACTTACTGTACAAAGGTGAGATGCCAAGCAAGCGTGAATACGACGATTGGAAGTACAAAGTTCAGCACCACACCTTAATCCATGAGCAGATTTCTTCCCTGTTCAAGGCTTTCCGTCGTGACTCTCACCCAATGGCTGTGTTATGTGGTATCGCTGGCGCTCTGTCTGCCTTCTATCACGGTAACCTCGACATTTACGATCCTGAGCACCGTGAAGCTACCGCAATTCGCCTGATTGCTAAGATCCCAACCTTAGCTGCCATGGCTTATAAGTACTCTATCGGTCACCCATTCATCTACCCACGTAACGACTTAAGTTACGCTGGTAACTTCCTGCACATGATGTTTGCAACTCCATGTGAGAAGTACGAGATAAACCCTGTAATCGAAAGAGCACTTGATCGTATCTTTACTCTGCACGCCGATCACGAGCAGAACGCCTCTACCTCTTCTGTACGTTTAGCAGGTTCATCTGGTGCTAACCCTTATGCCTGTATCGCTGCTGGTATTGCCTCCTTATGGGGTCCAGCGCACGGTGGTGCTAACGAGGCCTGTCTGCGTATGCTTGAGCAGATCGGTACTGTAGAGCGTATTCCTGAGTTCATTAAGCGTGCTAAGGATAAGAACGATCCATTCAGACTCTCTGGCTTTGGTCACCGCGTCTATAAGACCTATGATCCACGTGCATTAGTAATGCGTGAGACCTGCCATGAGGTTTTACAAGAGCTGAAGATTGTTGATGACCCACTGTTAAAGGTTGCAACTGAGCTTGAGCAGATTGCTCTGAGTGATGAATACTTCGTTAAGCGTAACCTCTACCCTAACGTTGACTTCTACTCAGGCATCATCCTCAAGGCTATCGGTATTCCTGTTTCTATGTTTACCGTTATCTTTGCTCTGTCACGTACCATTGGTTGGATTTCTCACTGGAACGAAATGCAGAACATGGAAGAGAGCCGTATCGGTCGTCCTCGTCAGATTTACATCGGTGCTCCAGAGCGCCATGTTATCGCCATGGACGAGCGCTAAACCCAAGCTCAAACCACTTGCTACCTAAGCTAGCAAAACATCTCTAACTAGCTTTCAGTGCAACTAGTTTAATCAAAGCCCACGCATAGTCGTGGGCTTTTGCATTTTGAATACACCCTTCAATAACCATATACGTCGCTCACCCCTAAAACAGGCTACTACCTCTATGGCTTGCGATGCGAAACGGGCCT
>Gold_p1__coassemble_355_pt1 | contig 18813 bp, 10 predicted proteins | sample Gold_p1__metabat2_low_PE_009 | metagenome-assembled genome bin Gold_p1 | reverse complement strand
GCCACTACCTGAGCTTAATGCCGAAGGATTTGACCGTACTGGCCTTAAAAAGCGTATTGAAGAGGCGATTGCTCACCCACTGTACAATGAGGGCTGTCCTTTCTATCTTGAAGAGCTCTGCTCCCGTGAGCTTAAGGACAAGTGGCCAGCTGAGCGTAAGGCTTTAGGCGAGGCCGCTCCACGTTTTATCCGTGTTAATACCCTTAAGACCACTCGTGACGAGCTTGCTGCAGCTTTATCAGAAGAAGGCGTAGTAACTAAGTCAGTTAAGGGTGTTCACACTGCACTTGAAGTTACTTCTAACGCTGCCTTATTCCGTACCTTAGCTTTCCGCGAGGGTAAGTTTGAGCAGCAAGATGCTGGCTCTCAGTTAATCGCCCCATTCTTAGAGGTTGCTCCAGGTATGCGTGTTATCGATACCTGCGCCGGTTCTGGTGGTAAGACTCTGCACTTAGCAGCCTTAATGAATGGCAAGGGCTCTTTAATTGCCATGGATATTGAGGGCTGGAAGTTAGATGAGCTTAAGGCTCGTGCACGTCGTGCTGGTGCTTTTAACATCGAAACTCGCGTCATCGACTCAACTAAAGTCATTAAGCGTCTGTATGGTCATGCCGATCGTGTGATTATCGATGCTCCTTGCTCTGGTTTAGGCGTGCTACGTCGTACCGCTGACTCTAAGTGGGCCGATATTCAGCCACGTTTAATTGAGCTTAAGAAGATTCAAGCTGACATCCTTGAGCGCTACAGCCGCATGGTCAAGGTTGGCGGTAAGGTTGTTTACTCTACTTGCTCAATCCTGCCAAGCGAGAACGAAAAGCAAGTTAAGGCATTCTTAGCCAATCACCCAGGTGAGTTCGTTCTTGAGGCTGAAGAGCACATTTGGCCATCTTCTGGCTTTGATGGCTTCTATATGGCCCGTCTGCGTCGTCTTGAGACCTTCGATGCTACTGCTGAGGCAAATGACGCTAACGACACCACCTCAGGTGAACCAAGCTCACAAGAGTCAGATAAAGTAGCTACCGCAGCAGTAAATCCTGATAACACTCAGGCAGATGCTGCCAGAGCTAATGACACTGTAACCGAGCCGGCAGATGCAGCTACACAAGCTGATAATGCAGGCACTGCTAATAGCACTGAAAGTGCAGGCAGCTCTGAAAATGCAGGCACTGCTGACAGTGCAGAGATTGGCAAGCAGGACTAGAGCTCAGCTTGCTTAAGTAAGCTAAATTAGCTCGTAGGACATGAAAAAAGCCCCGTAGTGATGAACTATGGGGCTTTTTTCTTGGGTAAAGAGTGCTAATGGCAAACTACTTCTTGTCAGGATCAAGACCAGAGAAGCCTAAGTTTTGCTCATCTAAAACTAAGATTCGCTCCATCTGCTCATCAGTAAGCTCAAAGTCAAAGATATCCATGTTTTGCTTCATACGCTCAATGGTAGATGACTTTGGAATGGATGGAATGCCAAGCTGATTAACAAAGCGTAGACATACTTGAGCTACAGTACGATTGCACTCTGATGCAATGGCCTTTAATACGTCATTGTCAAAGACACGTTGACGACCCATTGGGCTCCAAGCCTCAGGTACGATTTCATTGGCCTGACAGAAACGCACTAACTCAAGCTGAGAAAAGCCTGGGTGAATCTCTAACTGATTGACCATTGGCTTAACCTTGGTCTCCATCAGCGGCATAAGATGATGCTCTTTGAAATTAGAAACACCGATATTCATGATGTAGCCTTCTTCGTACAGCTCTGTCATGGCTTTCCAAGTTGCCAAATTGAGCTCATGAGCCTTAGGATTGTTGCTTTCACTTGCTGGCCAGTGAATCAGATACAGGTCGAGATACTCAAGATCTAAATCAGTTAAAGTTTTAAAGAAAGCATCCTTAGTGGACTGATAGCCCATATCGGCCTCTTTGACCTTAGAGGTGATAAAGAGCTCTTCACGATCGACGCCAGAGGCAGCAATACCCTTACCCACTTCAACTTCATTACCATATAATGCTGCGCCGTCGATTAGGCGATAGCCGCATAAAATGGCATCTCTTACCAACTTGACGCACTCATCGCCGCCAGCTAATGCCCAAGTACCAAAGCCAATAGCTGGTAAAACGCCACGGCCTTTAAGCTCAAAGCCGTTGTCATTTAAAAGCTGTGCTGCCTTAATGGACTCTTGTGAAATCTGTGTACTCATAACTATGCTCGCCTTGTAAGATGACTAAGTCAACCAATCCTATCTTATGAAAACTACTTTTGTTTCATCATGATAGCTTAAGACATAGCTATAAACGTTATGAGCGCTCATAAAGTGCAACATATGCTCAATAGCAGCAGACCTCCCAATGCCTACGGCTTGCAAGGATTAATCGCGTCCATAATGTAATCAGATGCAGTATCTGTGGAGCTTTTTTATCGTGAAATCTGAGTACTCAATGCCATGCTATAGATTTGCTTGCCAAGGAAAATGCGCAGGCTTTTAGTAATTTGCTTTGAAATTTATTAAAGCTACGCCTATGTGAGTGAGACGTTGTACTCATCTAGTCTTACACTTAAAATATACTTACATACAAGTGCAAACAATGCATGATTATTAGGCATTAGCGTCAAATCTAAGCTGCAACTAGGATCCAAGATAAGCTGTAAAATCTGATGTGATATTTGTCACAAAAAACTATTGCAAGCTCGTGTGAACGGTGGATAATATCCGACCTGACTTGTGTCATTTAGTGTAACCATTTCTACTTTGACAAGTCATACAATATACGGCCTAAACAATAGCAAACACGAGTTAATGCTTCACGATTATATGCATATGCAAGTGCATGAGTACTGCCACTAGATGGTCGAATCATAAGACTGCGTTCATGCATGTGCGGTATATGAGATTGTGCATGATACTTTGTGCACGCATGCGAGGTATATGAGAGTGTGCGCCGCATAATACTGTGTGCACACATGAGACTGTGTTCACGCATGAGCATGGCATCGCAAAGATGTTAGTTATGGTGCTTGTTGCTTGTTTTGCTGTGTTTAACCATAGCTCAGACCATCTACTGAGCACTGAGAATTTCGCCCTGCAGCACTGAGAGAATCTAAATGCAAACATTCGGCGCCAACACAAGAGGTAATACCACTATCTACGTTGCCATGTGTCTGTTGGTTTCTGCGGCCAACTCCATGTTCAACCCTGTGCTGTCACTATTTTTTAATACAGAGCTCAATTTCTCTCCACTGCAGATCTCCATCTTCTTTATGCTGCTGCCAATTGCCACAATCTTAATCGTACAGACTGTGGCTCGTTTTTCAGATATTGGACTGCAGCGTCCTGCTATTATCTGTATTGCATCGCTCTTTGGTGTAGCCTCGTCATATATGCTGTATATGCGACCAAGCTTTATCGTGCTGTGCACCATTGGTCTGCTGCTACTTGGTTCTTACACTGTGTCTTTCCCACAGATCTACGCCTCAGCTCGTGAGTATGCGGTTAAATACTTAGGTGGCTCGTTAATGTTTGCAACCTTCATGAGATCTTTGGCCTCAGTCTCTTGGGTAGTAGGACCACCAGTTGCCTATGGTATTGCTATGGGCTATAGCTTTAACACCCTGTTCTTAGTTACAGCTATTTCTTTTGCACTTATTTGCGTAACCTCATTTTTCTTCCTGCCAAGTGTCTTAGATAAGGCTGCAGTAGATAAATCCCGTCACATTAAGTGGTGGACCAATCGCTCTGTACTAGTGCTGTTTGCCTCAATCGGCTTAATGTTTACTGCCTTTTCATCCTATATCAACACCATGCCGCTCTACTTTACTCAAGAGCTCAAATTAGATAAGGATTTACCTGGCTACATGCTAGGTCTAGCAGCTTTTATTGAAATTCCTTTAATGTTCTTAGCTGCACGTATTACCAAGACCTTTGGTATTAAGTACGTGATCTTAGTTGGTGGCATCGCACTAGTTATTTTCTTAGTGCTGCTGTTACGTCCTGGGGATAGTAACTATTACCTCATCATTACTTTCTTTGCAGCTTTGTATATTGCATTCGTTGCCACCATGGGCATGGTATTCTTCCAAGAACTGCTTCCAGCCATCCCAGGCCAGGCTACATCCTTATACATCAACGCCTCGGTTTCAGGTCAGATTGCTGGTGGTGGCCTTATCTCACTTGCTGAGTCTGGCTCTTACACTATCGTCTATATGGTCGGCGCAGCTGTTTGTACTGTCGGCATCTTGCTACTCTTCTTTGTTAAGAAGCCAGATTCAGTAAGCTACTCATAAGCCGAGTAGATGTATCTTGTGTGTGAGTGCTAGTCATACAAAAGCATCTTGAATGTGACTGCCTGCTAGATGCTCATCTAGCATCTGATCGCCCCAAGAAAAAAGGAGCCAAGTGGCTCCTTTTTTTCTTGAGGCTTACTCAAGAACGATTTCTTGTAAATGGGATTACTAATCCCATCAACTAATCCCACCAGAAGTTCCAAATCTTGGATTTAGCAAGAATCTCTGCATATGAAGAGATCGTAACGCCTTCACGATCTTCAAGCAGATCAGGACAGAAAGCATAGTGCTTGATAGCAAGATCTTTAGCCTCGGATGCAGCTACTGGCTCATCAAGCATAAAGTCGATACCATCGGCGCTAACTACCACTGGGCGAGCACCATATTTTTCAAACCACAGCTTTGAGATCACCTTAAGATCTTCATTGTTTGGACAAGCATTCCAACCACCCATAGGCAGCCATGCAAAGATCTCGTAGACCTTCTCAACAGGGATGCGGGCCAAGATAATGTGGTTAGTCATGGTGCTATCAAAATCCCACCATGTCATGATGCGATCTTCAGCCTCGGTATTGCCACCGCTTTGATTAATCATATCTTCAAAGACAGAAGGATCACCGAGCACCTCTTGAGTGATGGAGAGCAGATTTTGAATAGCCTCTTCACCATTATTAGGATCAGTCTCTAAAATACCGCGACGGTATTCAGCGATCTCGTCTTTGTCAAAGTCATAAACACGACCCTCATTAGTAGGATCAGAGTTCATAACTAAGGTCTCAAGCAAAGTATCTGAAGGCACTACAAATACAGGTACAAAATCCTTGCTCTGAGCGCTTTCCTCTCGTGCCTTTTCGTAAGCTTCCATAAGAGGGTCATCGTCGATCATTGGCGCAAAATAAGTACAAGGACAATCAAGGTAGTTAACCAAACCACTTACCAATGCTCTCATTTTCTCGTCTGACATTGAACACCTCTCTTAGCTTTGCCAAAACACCAAAGCCTTAAAGCTTAGCGCATAATGCACGTACTTTTACAACGTCAATGCAAAAAAGAGCTTACTGCCCACTCTCTTATTAGCAAGGACATTGATACATACTTATATGCATTATTGATGATTGAAACTAGCTTACACCATGTTTTTCACGAATATGTGAGACATATCCGTCTTTATCCCAAATAAAATGGCAAAGAACCCTACTTAGTGGCTCTAAGTGTGATCTAAAACTATTTTGCAAGGTACTAGCATACACACAAGAGGGCAAGACAACATATACCGTTTTTTTGGTGTGGCATAAAAGCTAAAAAGCCCAGCATGCATGTGAGCATCTGGGCTTTTTGTAGGCTTAGACTATCAATCTAAAGCGCAGAAATATGTTTAAAGCTCTAGCAGCTTTTTCATACTGCAAAAGCTACCTTGTCCTAGAAATGACGACGTGGGCCACCGAAGTTAGGACGTGGGCGTGGACGACGTGAGTCACGTGGACCAAAGCGACGGTCTGAGCCTCTGTGATCATCAGCTGAACGACCTGGACGGTAATTGATGGAATTACCGTTGATATCACCCTTCTCATGACGATACTCGCCTTCATCCATGTAGGAGAAATCAGCATCGATATTTAAGCTGTTCTCGGCACGGTTGAAACGGTCATCATTGAACTTGTCATGAGGTGGACGACGGCGATCAAAGCGATCATGACGCTCACGACGCTCAAAGCGATCATCACGATCAAAACGATCACGACGGTCGAAGCGATCACGCTCTGGGCGTGGGTGACGATCGTGCTCAGGACGTGGATGACGCTCGCGACGCTCGAAACGATCCTCACGATCACGACGCTCAAAACGGTCACGCTCTGGACGAGGGCGACGCTCTGGACGTGCAGGTGGCTCAGCAGTGTACTCACGCAGATCTAAACGACGACCGCAAACGATAGCATGAGCTAAGATTTCCATAGTCTCATTAGGCATGCCGCTTGGCAGATCTACAGTTGAGAAAGAGTCGAAGATAGAAATATCGCCGATAAACTTGCTCTCGAGATTTGCCTCATTAGCAATAGCACCAACAATCTGACCTGGCTTAACTGAGTCACGACGACCTACAGCTAAACGATAGCGCACCATCTTAAGCTCTGGGAAGTCACGTAATGGCAGAGGCTCTGCAGATGGACCGCCATGACGACGCTCACGTGGGCCACGCTCACCGTGCTCATCAAAGCTTCTCATCTTAGGCTCTGGAGCAGACTCATCTAAGAGTAAAGAGCCGTCACGCTGAGCAAGCTTAGCTAAAGCTGCAGCTAAGATTTCAGGCTCAATTGCATCATCAGTGAGTAAGTCAGAAATAACCTCTAAGTAATCCTCTAAACCACCTGCATCGATGGTCTCTAAGATCTGATTGCGGAAGTTCTCTAAACGACGCTTGTTAACATCGGCCACTGTAGGCATACGCATTGGCTCAATGCGCTGACGGGTAACACGCTCGATCTGACGCAGGGCACGACGCTCACGAGGCGATACGAATAAGATAGCCTCACCGGTACGACCAGCACGACCGGTACGGCCAATACGGTGTACATAAGACTCAGCATCGTATGGAATATCGTAGTTGAATACGTGGGTAATACGATCAACATCCAGACCACGAGCAGCCACGTCAGTTGCAATGATGATGTCTAAAGAGCCCTTCTTTAAGCGCTCAACAATCTTCTCACGCTGACGTTGAGGGATATCACCGTGTAAAGCTGCACAAGCTAAGCCACGGCCAGCAAGCTTATTAGCCACATCTTCAGCATCGGTCTTAGTGCGAACAAATACCAGTACTGCCTCATATGGCTCAACCTCGAGCATACGAGTCATAGCATCGATCTTGTGAACACCAGATACTACCCAGTAACGCTGACGAACAGTAGTTGCTGTGGTGGTGTGAGACTCAATGCGAACCTCCTCAGGGTCTACTAAGTGAGCCTTAGCAATACGACGGATTACAGGAGGCATGGTAGCTGAGAATAAGGCAGTCTGATGATCGCTTGGAACCTGATCTAAGATCCAATCAACATCATCAATAAAGCCCATGCGCAGCATTTCGTCAGCTTCATCGATCACCACATAGCGCAGCTCGCTAAAGTCTAAGCGGCCCTTTTCAATGAGATCAATTAAACGACCTGGGGTAGCAACAACAACTTGTGCACCGTGACGCAGTGAGCGGATCTGGTTTTCATATGAAGCGCCACCATAAATTGGAGCAACACGGAAACCATCAATAAAGTGGGCAAAACGAGAGAATGACTCTGCAACCTGCAGAGCAAGCTCACGAGTAGGCTCTAAGATCAGCGCAAAGATATTCTTTTGACGCTTAGGTAACTTGGATAAAATTGGCAGAGCAAAAGCAGCAGTCTTACCTGTACCAGTCTGAGCCTGGCCGATCATGTCACGGCCATTCATAACTACAGGAATAGAACGCAGCTGAATTGGAGTTGGTTGCTCAAAGCCTTCGTGCTTAATGGCCTTGAGTACTTCTTCGCTTAACTCGAGGCTATCAAAAGTGATGATTGGCTCTTCTTCCTCTGAGATCTTAAAGGCAGAGTCATCGTCAGTGCTCTTATCAGCATCTGCAGACTCGTTAGCGTCCTGAGCTACTTCATCAGAGGAGTCATCTTCACAAACTGACTCATCATTCTGAGCATACTCATCGCTCTGAGTATCCTCATCGTAGTAATCATCTGCCTGAGCTGACTCATTTGAGTACTCATCTGACTCATCAGAGTCATACTCAGTGTCATACTCAGAGTCTTCTTGGCTTGTCTCCTCTTCATCATAAGAGGTATTGCCTAGAGCTGAAGCCCATGGCTGTGGGATGCTCTTAGAGCTAGGGGCTGCATTATCCTCATCCTCTAACTCTGTATAATCGTTGTCATCACCCTCGTCGCCATCAAGAAGTAATGAAGTATCAGCACCATTGGATACAGCTACAGCAGCCTTTTGCTTAGTGTAAACCTTGATCTCTACATCACCGTCATGAGACTCAGTTTGCTCAACGGCTTCTTGATTTTCTGCGCCTTCAATTTCGCGGTCATCATCAACGAGATTGTTGTGTAAATCAGACATGATTTTTACCCTTGAAAGTACGCAAGCACTAAACAAATAGCAGTACTAACGCACATCACATACCTAGATCTACCTCAATGAAGAGTAACTTAATGAATCTGGGAACACACTTGAAACTATCTAACAAGATAACAATAAGACAAACATTAAAGCTCACAACACTATGAACAGCATAAAGCTGCCAAATACCATGCGCACACGAACCTACCGCGCTCATTCTGCGCTGCTTTAAAATTGCTTTTGATTTTAATGACCCGACTCTTACTTCCCACACCGAGGGTAGATTATCACCAGCCTATTGCGTGCCCCCTAATCTTTTAAGAACCAAAAGGCTCTTTAAAACTCAATTGCACCAGCCAATAGGCCCAACTATCGAGCAGCTTACTAGCCATTAAGGTTGTTTGGCTTGTAACTGCTATCTTCCCGAAAACTATCTAAATCACGTGCTTATTCTTGTGAAGCACTCACTATCGGAAAAGCGCACTTAAGCGCACATAATTGTGTGCTTGTATTATACATACAAGAGATCAAGATTTTAGCTTTTTGCAACATTTTTCTTACATCTGACCACAGATAGCGCCTCAAGCTCCATAAAATCAGGATTGTTTAGCCTTTTGCACTATATTGTTTAGTTTGCACCAAGGCTAAATGCAGCGCCAAACCATCACACTTCAGCCATGCTTAAGCTTTGAAGACATAGCAGAGCAATTAACAGCTAAAAGTCCAAAGCACTATTATCAAAAGACTAAATAGAGATCTTAATTGGCGGTCGTCATGGCAACATCGGAATCCTGGAAGTCATCTTCATAGAACTCACCGATCTCGTCAGACTCGCCACGACTGTAGAAAAGAGTACTAATGAGTGATTCAGCCTGTGCAGTAACCGCCACGCCTTTTACAAACTCAGCTCGCCAAGACTCCATACGGCCACGCTTAACTAAGTTTGATGCATATGTCGAGAGACTATCGTAGTAGCTTAGCCACAATTCATTTAAGCGCTTTAAGGAACGTGCATCTTCACCTGATACCTCGGCTACGGTAGCAACTGTTTTTCTAAAGTCACTATCATAGCTATCGAAGTACTTATCCGCCTCGTAGGCACAGATATCACTGTCTCGACTAGAGATACACTTTCTAAGTAAGAAGTAGTCACCAAAGCCGTAGTTTTTGAACATGGAAAGCATGGTGATACCAATACCAGTTCTAATATGCTCACCTGTAGTGTATTGCTCGCTTTGATGATAGAACTTCGAGCTCGTCCAAGCTTTAGAAAAAGACTCCCAAGTGCTTAATACTTGCTGATAGTCCTCGTTCACATAGCCAATGCTGCGCAAATCAGAGGAAATGCCTCTAATGCAGTCATCGCTAGCGTAAAAGAACTCATCACCATCTGAACCTTCAAATATGGCGCACTTTTTCTCAAGCGGCTCATGGGTAGTAGTCTTGCCTTTGCTACCTTGTACAAAGGAGTACTCAGGACGCAGGTGTAATGAGTCTGGATATCCTGCTAAACGCCAAAAACGCATTAACATCTGACGATAAAGCACAGGTCGCAGTGCTTGGGCCTTTGAGATCGGCGGTAGCGCTAAAGAGAGATCTTGGTAGAACTGATTCCACGATCTTAAAGCCTCTTTAGCATTACGCTTTGGAGATACAAAACCGGTTAAACGGCGATTAAGCACCGATGAGTACTTGATTGTCTCAAGCTCATAGCGATTATCCATAGCGTAAATGAAGGTCGATGGATCATCACTCAACTTAAGAATGTCGTAATAGCTCTGAGGATACTGTGTAATCTTGGTATCACTAAACAAAGAGAATAAGGTCAAGTAATAGTCATACTCATCAATAGTGATATCAGGGCTCTTAAAATCCATGCGAGCGGTATCTGACAAAACTGTATTCCACAGCATCAAATAACGCTGATATGGGCCAGTAGGATCTCTAAATAAGCTTGGTAAAAATGAAAGTGCATCCTTACCCTGCTCTTCATAAACCGTGTCAAGAGCATGCTTGCACTTGTCACTTAAGACAAATGACGGCATATCATCTTGCATATGTATGGTGCTAACTAAACCGTTGACCATATTGTCTACATGCCCTGCTCTCTTAACGCCATTAGAGCTTGCGCCTGCAGAATTAGCATTTGCAGAGTTAGCGCTTGTAGAACTAGCGCTTGCTGACTTGGCACTTGCGGAATTAGCACCTGCAGAACTAGCGCTTGTAGAGTTAGCGCTTGTAGAGTTGGCACCAGTGCTTGATGAGGTAGCAATTGAGGTAGTGGCATCTGAGCGACGAGCACTGCGGTTAACTGCGTATAAATTTGAATGTGGATGCTTGAGGCACACGCTGTCTACATCGATATAGCGTGCCTTAACCTCTGGGGCGCTAGGAACAATATCAGGATTCCAATTAGGATCTACCCAGCGGCGATCTGAATCACTTTGCTCTATAACGTTTAGACCGTTTTTCTTGGCCTGCTCAATGAGGCTTAGTCTATCTAGTGAGCTATCTGAAGAATGAAGATCTTTGTGGTTAAAGCCACCACGAGGCCAAAGAATGCCAGAGATTAGAGGGCGACTTATGGTGAAGTTTTGTTGCTCTTCTAAAATTGCACATGATTTAGCAATCTCGGATAGAACCACATTGGCTCTATCCATAGGAAATACTAACTCTTGTGGGATGCTCAGATACTTTGCATCATCCTCTTTGAAGCTCATGGTAAAGGTGGGACTATCAGGTAGTGTAATCAAAAATGATGTACCTACTTGAAACTCCATGGAGTTACCAATGATCTCAGCGTACACATTAGTAGAAGTGCCATCTACATTTAACTTTACTGGAATTATGCCCGATGCCTTGTTGGTATTAGGAATAAGTACGCTCATTCGATATGGAGTAGGCTGATTTTGAGAGCACAGCACTACTTGTAGCTGAATCTTTTCTTGAGCGTTAACAAAAGCTGCTACTTCTGATCCGCCGTGAGCATAATCAAGTCGTCCCGCTTCCCAGCTGTTTGCAGGCCAGGCTGACACAGCCGCAATTGAATGAGGGCTAATCAGTGCGCATGATAAAAGAGCAGCACCAATAGCACAGCCTTTTTTATAAGTCACAACGCTAGCTGCACAATGTGCAACTTGCGCTGCTAAATAGGCTGCCCATCTGCCGCGAACAAGTGTATTTAAGGACTTGTGTAAGCGCATCATAACAACTTAATTAACCGCTCTTTTCATTTAGCTAAGCATATTACAAGAAGGACTATCTCGTACACATAACATTATGCATCACGACAAATAGCCGTCACTTAGCAACATACGCAGAGCTTCATGCACCTAAGATACCAAGTACATGCTTTAATCAGAATAAGCGCTAAAATCGCATGGGATGCAGCATTTTGGAGCGCACTTATAGATCGAATATGATTGTTTGAAATGCCTGGCAGGACCAATCAACAGCAATAAAGAGTTATTTGGTGGGAATATTGAAAGGAGCAGTTAGCAGCAAGTTAACGCCAAGATTGCGACGCGAACAAAATAAGCCTAAATGTATTTTGAGCGCCGCAAGCTTTGGCAAGATAAATGATCTTTGATTAATCTAGCTTGTTGAGTGAAGCTGCTAATGCTTGCAGAGTTACTTGCTTAGTCTTAGTGGCCTTAGCTCTGTCAAATGAAACTACGATGGAGTATAAAAGCTCACAAACATGGATTTGAGCAGCAATAGTTGCAGCACTATCACCTTGTAATGAGCCTTCTTCGTTACCATTAAAGATTACGTAGTCAGCATACTCAACGATCTTGCTCACTGGATTATTAGTCACAGCTACACACAGCGCACCAGTGGCCTTAGCAATTTTAAAAGCATGCACAGTCTCATAACTGCTACCACGCTGAGACACTGCAATAACAACATCACTAGGACCTAGCATGGCTAATGATGTATACATAAAGTGACTCATGAGTTCTGAGTTAGCATCAATACCAATACGGCAGAGTTTATTCTTTAAGAATAAGGCGCTCAGACTAGAGTTACCTACGCCAACGATAAAGACTTTACGTGCTTTAAACACAGCCTCAGCGACTTTATGGAGTACTTTCTCATCGATATTGTGAATGTTTTCACCAAGAGAACGCTGCATAGCTAACTTAAGTTTCTTAGCCATTACAACTGCGTCATCGCCATCAACAATGTTAGAGTCAAGAATCTGCTCTTCTTCTTGCTGACCTTTACCTGCGATCTCTTTGACGAGTTCTAATTGAAACTCTTTAAAGCCAGGGTATTTGAGTGTCTTGGCAAGACGCACTACTGTTGCCTCTCCTACTTCTGCAGCAGTAGCGATCTCGGTAATGCTCTTTACGATGATCTCATCTGGGCTATTGAGGATATATGCAGTTAGACGTCGTAATGCTAATGGCAGATCATTTTCAATGGCTCTTAAAGTGATGAGAATCTTGCCACTTACGCAACTAGGGATATTAAGTTTGCCCATAATGTTGACCTTATTCATAACGCATTCGTCAACACATTAGCTAAGTATATGTTCTGAGCTTGTAATAATTAGTTATCAAGCTATCCCCATCTAATGACATGCATTTAGATAGGTTTTACAAACACATTCACTTCATGCTGAATGCTCTTACTTAGCTACTGTTATTGGTCTTAAAGGAAGTAAGATCAAATAGCTACTTGTACGTGCGGCCAATACTTAATCACAATGACAGATAAGACATCTGTATTTATAAAGCTCACACGACACCCACAAAACATCCTGTAACATCTTGAGTTTTAAGCAATATAGAAAATAGCAAAGTACAGCTAGCGCCTTTGCCATCAAAAAAACAAACTCTACCTTTAAATCGCTCTGTGCATGGATATGTGCAAAGGAGCATAAGCTCGTGCCAAAAGTATATAAGTATCCTTATAGCCATGAATAAAAAGTGCATTTGACTTTAGTAAATATGCCACGGCTTAACTTATAACAGCACGCTTTTGCGAAGGTATAAGTGGATGAGTACAGTGTTATGGTAAAGAAGAATTGTAATGACCAAATGCAAGTAGGAGCTAAAAGCGTTGCTTATATAAAGAGTAACGAGCTGAAGCTTGCTATATGTGTGTATGAATTCTTATTTACGCTGAGACAAGCCCTCTTAAAAACCAATAAAAGTTCTAACTAAGCCCATCTCATTGTTACTTGCAAGCTCTATATAGGCATTAACAGTTAAATCATCCATTAGTTGATAACTGGCCTGAACAGATAACACGAGAGCTTGTATAAAAGCAGTTTTAATCTCAAGACAATATCTTGAGATAACAAACTATCCGTATTCAGTATAGCAAAGTTGCACTAGAGTCTATATTTCTACACAGCACTATTTACTATAAAGATGCGAAAGAATTATCCTAAGTCTTCGCCATAATCTACATGTACAAAACTGCAAAAGTGGGAATGACATAACTCCACTTTCTACTAACCGTTTGCACATGGCTCTAAGGCAATACAAATGTAAAGTTGTACACAAAACATATCTGTAAATATGGAGAAAACTTTCATCTTTACATACATGTTAACTGCAAAACTTTTGCGACTCAATAATCAAAAGTGCAATTTTCATAAATGTGGAGGAAATTTTCAGAATTGTGGAGGAAATTTTCAGCAGCTTCACAATTTTAATTATGCACAAAGCTGACCTTATAACCATTAGAAGATAACGATAAAAACGCCTTTTGATACGGTAAAGGAAGTACTTTCATTGGCTAGAGTTATCAACAAGTGACCTTATCCTTGCCTGTTACTCTGTCAATTGTTATACAAGTGTGGTTCGGCGAGTCAAAGCTCACCAATCCATATCTATGAAAAAACGGGTGAACTTTACAAAATTAAACATCTTGCTTTACATAGATATGTAGACTTTTTATGGAATCAAGATGAAATAAGACCTCATCTGTACACTAAAAGGCTTTACACGGTAGCGTACAAGTTTTGTGTAAAACTCTGATCCAAATAGCATATATATGCGAATATTTTTCACTGCGTGATGTAGATCTCAATTTCATGAAGATCCATTTGTGAAAAAAAATTCTTTGTTTATCATTGAATGTGAAATTTTACTCCACATGAGTACTTTTGACGTAGCTTACACAAAGCCCACTTATCTATCCCAAACTTCTGGTCAATGTGCAAGATACCGAGGAAAGCTTAGTCGGAGTCAAAAAATTCTTTAGGAGTTATTGTTTATGTCTTTTAATTTGAAGCAATTAGCTGTTGCTGCAGCATTAGGTACCATGGTTTCCTCTTCAGCTTTCGCAGCTGCTCTTCCTGACACCCCAGTTCCATTCAAGTCTGGCGCTGGCGCAATGAACGATGGCGTTATCTACATTGGTTTAGGTACTGCTGGTCAGGACTGGTTCAAGCTCGACACCAAGGCTAAGTCACCTAAGTGGGAAGCTATCGCTAAGTTCCCAGAGGCTGCTCGTGATCAGGCTCAAGCCGTTGCTTTAAACGGAAAGATCTACGTGCTCGGTGGTGTAGGTAAGATCAAGTCTGACCTTACCTCAGTATCAAACGAAGTTTTTGAATACGATCCAAAGAAGAACACCTGGACCAAGGTATTAACCCGTTCTCCAATCGGTCTGACTGGCCACACTGTTGTAACTAACGACGGCAAGACTGCTTTAGTTGTTGGTTCCGTAAACAAGGAAATCTTCGACGGTTTCTTCTATGACCTGTCAGTTGCTGCTAAGGATCCTGCTCTTAACGCTAAGGTTAACAAGGATTACATCAGCAAGCCAGTTGAGGACTACCTCTTCAACAACACCGTTTTACAGTACAACCCAGCTGAGAATCAGTGGTACGTATTAGGCGATCTGCCAAGCTTCGGTACCGCAGGTTCTGCAGTAGCTGTTGATCCTAAGGACAAGAGCGTAATGGTTGTATCCGGTGAGAAGAAGCCTGGTTTACGTACTGCAAACAACACCAAGTTCACCTTAGACGGCCGCACCATGAAGGCTGAAAGAGCCCCTGACTTAGTTCCAGCTGCTGGTGACAAGGTTCAAGAGGGTGTTGCTGGTGCATTTGCTGGTTACTCCAACGGTACTTTAGTTGTTGTTGGTGGCGCTAACTTCCCAGGCGCAACTGAGAACTACGCTAAGGGCAAGTACTTCTCTCACGAAGGCTGCACCAAGACTTGGCGTGACGACATCTACACCTTTGCTGACGGCAAGTGGAGCTATGCAGGCGATTTAGCTACTCCATTAGCTTACGGCGTAACCATTCAGAACGGCGACGAAATCATCTTAATCGGTGGTGAGACCTCCGGTGGTGTTGCTACCTCTGATGTTATTACCGTATCCGTAAAGGACGGCAAGGTAGTTACCGAATAATTCTGTTTTCTTTAATGAGCTGTAAAGCTCGCCAAAGTCAGGCTCATTTTTCTGTTTAGAGCCTGACTTAATCCTTAAACGTTTAGGACTTAATATGCGCTTATCTAAAATTGCTTTAGGTTTAGGTTTTGCCTTAGCCGCTGTTACTGTTGCTAACACTGCTTCTGCTGCAAAGTTCACCATCGACTACCGTCATGAGCTCCGCAGCGAGTACTCCGAGAACTTCGATCGTATCTGCTTAATCGGTGCTTTCGATAACGGCGTTGGTTTCTACGTTGATTCTTCTTTCAAGTCTGGCTCTGAGCGTCCAGGCAAAGACTCAGAGTACGAAGATGGCCAGTGGGGCGATTTCGTAGCTAACGCTACTGAGATGTCCTTATGGTGGGGCTACAAGGTTGCAGGTACTGGCTTTACCATCACCCCAGGTATCATCACTGAGACAACTGACAAAGAAACTGCTTACAAGCCATACTTACGTTTACAGTACAACACTGACTTCGGTTTATGGTTTGCTGTTCGTCCTCGTTATGACTATGCTCGTGTTGATAGCACCAGCCCAGATAAGAAGACATACCGTGTCGATGCATGGGTAGGCTACTCAAAGGGCAACTTCGGTATCAACTACAACTACACTCACATGTGGGTAGCTGATGATACTAATCGTACTCTTTTCGACAAGAAGGACAGCAACTACGAGCAGAACATCGCTATGAACTACCGTATGGGTCAGTGGAATCCATACATCGAGTTCGGTGATATCGCTGTATCTAACGCCACTGACGACCGTCAGCTCCGTGTACGTGCTGGTATCCAGTACACCTTCTAAGATTACTTCAGAAGACTACTTCTCCTTTTTTAGGGATAAACACAACACACCAAAGCGATGTTTAAAGCTTAGTAATTTAGATATCGCTTTAACCTGCAGGAGCAATCCTGCAGGGCTTAGAGTGGTTAAAAACATGTTCACCCGTATCGCAAAGATACACCGATCCCCTGGTGAACATCTTTTTAACTGTTCAAAGACACTGAAGCAGCTGAGCTTTTAGTGCAAGTACATGGAAATCCATTCTTGTTTACTTTGAGCGCTGGCAGTGACAGTTAAGACTACATATCAAGGACTTAAAGCGAAGGTCCTTTGCGTACTTAAAGCGAATGTCAGTACGCTAGAAATCTGAGGTTTAATCATGCTTTTCGAACAATTCAAGAACAAACTCATCATTTCTTGTCAAGCTTTACCAGACGAGCCTCTGCACAGCCCATTCATCATGGGTCGTATGGCTCTTGCTGCAAAGCAGGTCGGAGCTGTTGCCATCAGATGCCAGTCAGTAGATGACATCGTTGAGATTAAGAAAGTTACCGGTCTTCCAGTTATCGGCTTAATCAAGAAGAACTACGACGATTCAGATATTTACATCACCCCAACTAAGGACGAAGTTCAGGCTCTGTTAGACATTGGCTGTGAGGTTATCGCCTTAGACGCAACTTTACGTAAGCGCCCACACGACGAGAAGCTTGAAGATCTCGTTAAGATGATTCGTGACGGCGGCGCATTAAGCCTTGCTGACATCTCCAGCTACGAAGAGGGTATCAACGCAGAGAAGATTGGCTTTGACGCTATCTCAACTACTCTCTCAGGCTACACCCCATACACTCCTAAGTTAGTCGGCCCAGATTTAGGCCTGGTTGCTCGCTTAGTTGCTGATACTAAGATTCCAGTTTTTGCAGAAGGTCGTATCAATACTCCAGATGACCTGCGCAGAGCTTACGAAGTTGGTGCTTACGGCGCTATCGTTGGTTCAGCAATCACTCGCCCACAGGTTGTTGGCAAGTGGTTCATCGATGCACTTCCTGCAGGCTAAAACGAACTACACTTACGCGCCCAAGGCCGTTTAGCTAGATAAGCTAGCAACAAGATAATGTGAAGGCCTAAGCGCGAATTTATCCAGTTTCTGCTGTAAGTGGCTCTCAGAGCAGGCTTACACAAGAATTTAACATTCGGAGAATCTAAAATGGCATTCAAGAAGATTGGCGGTATCTACTCTGCTCTCTTAACCTCTTTCGACAAGAACGGCGACATCAACGAGAAGGGCATTCGTCAGTTAGTTCGTCACAACATCGACGTTTGCAAGGTTGACGGTTTATATGTTGGCGGTTCTACTGGTGAGAACTTCTTACTGAGCACCGCTGAGAAAGAGCAGATCTTCAAGATCGTTAAGGACGAGGCCAAGGATCAGTGCCAGTTAATCGCTCAGGTTGGCTCTTTAAACATTAAGGAGTCTGTTGAGCTCGCTAAGCTGGCTACCGACTTAGGCTACGACTCTTTATCTGCCGTAACTCCTTTCTACTACAAGTTCTCTTTCAACGAGATCAAGGACTACTACAACACCATTACCAAGGATGTTGACAATCAGATGGTTGTTTACTTCATTCCTTTCTTAACTGGTGTAAACATCTCTGTAGATCAGTTCAAGGAGCTCTTCGAGAACGAGAAGATCACCGGTGTTAAGTTCACCGCTGGCGACTTCTACTTATTAGAGCGTTTCCGCAAGGCATTCCCAGACAAGGTTCTCTTCGCTGGCTTCGACGAGATGATGTTACCTGCTACTGTTTTAGGTGTTGACGGTGCTATCGGTTCTACCTTCAACTTAAACGGCGTACGTGCTCGTGAGATCTTCGAGTCCGCACGTTCTGGCAACATCGCTAAGGCTTTAGAAGTTCAGCACGTAACCAACGACTTCATCTCTGACGTATTAGCTAACGGCTTATACGGCACCTTAAAGATTGGTCTCCAGGAGGCTGGTGTTGAGGCTGGCTACTGCCGCAAGCCAATGGGCGACTACTCTGATGAGATGATTGCTCGCGCTAAGGAAATCTACCACAAGTATTTCTAAGCGAATAAAAGAGTAAGCGCAGGCAAGTCTATTGCCATGATGGGGTAGCTTCGGATAGCTAACATAAGCTTTCTTTCCTGCCCCATTTTAACAAATAGGCGTAATTCTCCACCTATAACTTCAATAGTTTAGGTGGCGATATAAGCCTACATATTTCTAAGATTAATA
>Gold_p1__coassemble_341_pt1 | contig 19254 bp, 7 predicted proteins | sample Gold_p1__metabat2_low_PE_009 | metagenome-assembled genome bin Gold_p1 | reverse complement strand
GTCATTGCCTATCATTTTCTTTGAGTGCTTTTGCGACAGATGCTTGTTGCTATCAACAAGTTAATTCATAACCATTAGCCTTTAGACATGGCTAAGACTGTCAGGCTTGTTAGGCTTGTGCTTGCTATAGTTTAGCAACGCTCTTAAAATGGAAAAGTTATCGGGTCGCAGCGTACTAGAGCCTATAAGTATCTAAGTAAGTCCATAAAGGGCAGACTTTTTCTATCAACGCTGAGACTCATTACTGGATGATACACACTTCCTGCTACTACAGATAAGGTAAGGTGCGACCTTGCCTAGCTATAGTCGGCTTTTTCGATGCATGCTAGCAGATTTGATTTGTTTGTTGCTTAAGCAGGGCATCAACCCGATATTTAAGAGGATCTTCATATGTCAGCAGTAAAACGCAGAACTAAGATTGTAACTACCTTAGGTCCTGCAACCGATCGTCCTGGTGTTATTGAGGAGCTTATTCGCGCCGGTGCTAACGTAGTTCGTCTGAACTTCTCTCATGGCACTTTTGAGGATCACCAAAAGCGCGTTGAGATGATTCGTAAGGCCTCTGCTGACCTCGGTATGCCAGTAGCTATCATGGGTGACTTACAGGGGCCTAAGATCCGTATTGGTAAGTTTAAGAATGGACCAATCCTCTTAAAGCCAAGCGATACTTTTGTTCTTGATGCTGCTTTAGATCTTGATGAGGGTACTCAGGAGAGCGTAGGTTTAACTTATCGCGATCTTCCTAATGACGTTAAACCTGGCGATCTGTTATTACTCGATGATGGTCGTATTCAGCTGGCTGTTACCAAGGTAGAAGAGACTCGCATTGTTACTACTGTAATTGTGGCTGGTCCTTTATCTAACAACAAGGGCATCAACAAGAAGGGCGGTGGTTTATCTGCTCCAGCTCTTACTGCTAAGGACAAGCAGGACATCAAGTATGCAGCTCAGTTAGAAGTTGATTACATTGCTGTATCTTTCCCACGTTGCGGTAAGGACTTAGAAGAAGCCCGTCGTCTGTTACGTGAGGCAGGCTCTAATGCAGCTATCGTTGCTAAGGTTGAGCGTGCTGAGGCTGTAGCTTCTGAAGAGGCTATGCGTGATGTAGTAATGGCATCTGATGCAGTTATGGTTGCTCGTGGTGATCTTGGTGTTGAAATCGGCGATGCTAACCTGATGTCTGTACAAAAGCGCCTCATCAACTTTGCTCGTGGTTTAGACCGTGCTGTTATCACTGCAACTCAGATGATGGAAAGCATGATTAAGAGCCCAATGCCTACTCGTGCTGAGGTTATGGACGTATCTAACGCTGTGTTAGATGGTACCGATGCTGTAATGCTCTCAGCTGAGACTGCAGCGGGTGATTATCCAATTGAGACCGTACGTGCCATGTCTGAGGTATGTAAAGGTGCTGAGTCTCAGGTTCAGAAGTCTGGCTACCGTGCTGACAGAATGTTCTCTAACGCAGAAGAGACCATCGCTGTATCTTCAATGTTTGCTGCTAACCACTTAGAGGGCATTCATGGCCTGATTGCCTTTACCGATAGTGGTCACTTACCTCTGTTAATGTCCCGTTACCGTTCTGGTCTGCCAATTTATGCATTCTCCCGTAACGAGCCATCTGTACGCAGAATGTGTATGTACCGTGGTGTAACCCCATACTTCTTTGACAACCTTGCCTACAATGATCGTGACGAGTTACTTAAGGAAGTTGTGAAGTTCCTGATCAACAAGGGTCAGGTTAAGTCAGGTGATAAGATGGTAATTGCCTTTGGTGTATCCATGGGCTCATCAGGTCACACCGACTCCATGCGTGTTATCACCGTAGAATAAGCTAAAAAGCCACAACAAGGGCTCAAGGCGAGTACTACGCTAAACACAAAACACCCTGCAGCTATTATGGTTGTGGGGTGTTTTCGTATGTGCCAGTAGAAAACCACTAAGCGAATTTAGCCTTAGCATAGATCATTAAACTAGCAAGAACGCAGGTCTTACATCAATTAGGAAAGGAGGTCGGGCGATTGCCTTTGGATACTCTTAAATAAGAGAGAGTGGGATGGCCATTTTTCACAATCAGTAAAGAGAAAAGGCGATTGCTTTAGGCAAAAAGATGAAGTGTTGCTGTTCTATCATGAGCCGATTAGATGGCCGATATGGGGTAGCCAAAATTTTTGCATGGCCCAGAAACAACAAAACCCGCTAAAGCGGGCTTGGTAATGGTGGATGCTATAGGACTCGAACCTATGACCCTCTGCTTGTAAGGCAGATGCTCTAACCAGACTGAGCTAAGCATCCTCAGTGAGTGCGCTCATTATATGCACGAGAGCGTACTATGGCAAGCTTTTGGTTAAAGATTTTTTAAATTTTGTGTCATATAGACTAGGTATATTTGCATAAACCTTATAAACAAGGCGATCTTGATCGTGCGCACGCATGGTTTGCTAATGGCGTCAATACAATCATTAGGTGCATTGTGATGGCATTAGTGTCTTATTAGCACAGCAAAGTCATTGGTACTAAGTTTTCTTTGCATGGATCGATGATCTGTTGCAAGAGGTGGTGCCTTGTTTTGTGGCTATAGGCTTTTTAAGAACGCGGCGATCTCATCATCAGCACAATTTGGATAGAAGAGCTCAGCAAACTTTGGATCGTCGATGGTGGTTTTGACGAAATCACGATCGAGATCTTTGAGAATATCAATGAGCGGGCGATGAGTAATGGCTTTTACCTCGGTAAGGATGCGAGCATTTCTTTGCTCAGGTTCGCGACGCTCTACAGGGTAGCCGCCACCAAATGGAGATACAAAAAGCTTTTCAAAGGTATAGCGTAAGTTAAGCTCACCACCCCAACCGAAGTTTTGTGCATAAGGCAGGGCAATAGCATTACCGCCGTTAACTTGGGTGAACAGATAGGCATCAACTGGATTAGTCACATGACCGCATTGCACGCCAGGGAATGCATTGCAAGCAAGGCAGGCACCTTCACCTGTACCACAGCCAGTTACTACAAAGTCTACAACCTTGCAGTTTAAAACTAAGGCACTTAAAAGACCGTTCATAACGTAGGTTAGGCAACGCTTGTCCTCGCTTGAGTACATGCCAAAATTGATAACCTCATGACCATTAGCCTTGGCAACGTTTGATAGCTCTTCGTATACAAGAGCATTCTTAGCTGCCTGAGAGTTTTCCATGATAAGACCGATCTTCATAAGTACTCCTTGATGCATACAGCACGTTGATTTGCCTGTTAGAAAAGTTTTCTGTGACTTTTGCTTCTTAATTGTAGCAAATGACAAAAGGGCAACTTTGACTCAGAGCATGACCTTTAGTTTCTCAACAATGTAATTTCCAAGAAAAGGTGCATGTTCATGGTGTCTAGCCTTAGCTTGCGTGCTTTACAAAATCAGTGAGTAAATAAGTTTAGTTGTTTTGACGGCCTGCGTTGTGATTAAATATATGGCGTTTTGCTTTAGATATAGTCAAAGAACGGTCTAATCTTACTAGTATATTGATGGTTCTTGCTTGTCTAATGCAAGGTTAAGTTAGTAATACAACAGGATTGTAAGTATGGCGTTGTCATTGGTACTCGATAATCCGTACCGAGTTTTAGGACTAGGCGTACAGGCTCAGGCCAAAGCCCTGTCTGCAAACTACAAGCGGATGATGGAAGAGTCTTTAAAAGGCAATGAGGTGGTGCTAGAGCAAGATATCACTTCTTACTTGAAGGCTCCGCTAAGAACACCACGCCGTCTTGAGCAAGCTAAGAGTAAGCTCATGTCTGCTCGTGGTCGTATGTACCATGCCATGTTCTGGTTTGTAGTTACTGACAAAGCCGATAAGGCTGCTCTGTACTATTTATCACGCAAAGAACGTGAAAAGGCGGTCAAGATTCTGCAAAGCCGTCAGAACTTCTCTTCATACATCAATTTAGCTGTACTTGCCTTGATGGAAGATCGTTTTGATGATGCAGCAACTTTATACAGTCGTTGCCTGCAAGATGAGGAAATGACACAGGCCTTTGTGCAAGTAGTCATTGGTGACAAGTTTAAGGTTAAAGGCGCGTTCTTACTTGCTAAAGTGCTTGACGTCCTTAACCAAGAAAAAGAAAAGCTCGAAAACGAGGACAATCTTGACTCAAGAGCTTTTGTAGGCGCTGGTCACGGTGTTTTAAACAAGGAGGCTCAGCAGAGCCGTACTAAGTTACAAAACACTGACACAGGACTAACCCGTAGTACCATAATCAATAACCTGAGCTTAAAGAAGCAAGCAGGTAGCTTTGATCGCCACTTAAATGAGGCGCTCAATGATCTTATCGACCGCATTGCTGCAATTAACCGTGAGTATGGTATGGATGATGACTTTACTGAGGTAGAGCTTAATCCAAATCCTGCAGCTAACTTCATCATTGATGAGATCTCACGCTTTTTAGCCGTAAACAACTCTTTAATGGAGGCTTTCCGTCAGCGTTGTTATGAGGCTCGTGAGAGAGCTTTATATTTAGACTATGTCTATAACCTTGCTTCCATCACTCACTATGCATTCCATTTATATGCAACTGAGTTTGGTCGCATGTACTCAAGTGAGTTAGTACAGAAGCTGCGCAGCATTATTGCTAAGATTGAGCGTCTTTATTTTAGAATGAAGAGTGATGATATTGACTACTTCATTAACTCACTGCGTCGTATTGAAGATGCACTGCCTTACTACTATCAGATTGCGCAAAACTTTGAGAAGTACTATCTTCTGTCTGATGATAAGCAGCTTATAGATAACTTCTATGCCTTTAATCGCTCAGTGTACAAGGTCATAGATGCCTTTAATCGTACCTTAGGCTTAAAGGGCGCGTATGTTGACTGCTCCTTGCATTTACAGGATATGGCAGTTCGTTACAACGTTAGCTTTATGCTCGTATTAGTAAACATAGCTCTACGTCATCCATACCGTATCAAGGTTAAGCCAGCAGTTGAGCAAGAGTTTAAGATTGATGAGAGCAAGTTTGGCTCCTTTGGTCAGAGCTTTGGTAAGGTTGAAGATACGGCCCCTGCTCCTGAACAGACCAATCAGAACCCTCCGCTAGTACAGATGCAAGCTGATGGTGTACAAAAGAGTGTTAAGGTAAAGCTTTCACGTGAAGAGAAGAAGCGCCAAGCTGAAGAGCGCCGCAAGATTATTGCAGTGCAAAAGCGTCGTAGCTCTTTCTTCAAGCGCAAGCTAGCACGTCAGCGCAATCGCTTTAAGGAAATCCTTAACAGCTTTAAGAACTACAATACATCTCCAAGCACTCAGACCTTAGTTGAAATTACATTGCGTCAGGTAGACCGTCTACCTCCTCCAGTAAGTTTCAAGACCTTAGTAGCTGGCGTGGCCTTAATCATTCTGGCTGCAGCAGCTGTTTATATTAATGCGCTTATGCATTAGTACTAAAGCAACTAATATTCATTGATCACGGGCGTCACTCTTATTAAAGGCTGACGCCATGCAATACTAGACACGGGCGTCATCCTTCATCAAGGCTGACGCCCTTGCTGTCTTTACTGCTCATCAATAAAGCAAGCGATTTAAGAGTCTAGATTAATCAAAGCGCCTCTAGATGAGCAGCATCGTAGAGTCTAGATAAATCAAAGCGCCTCTAGATGAGCAGCATCGTAGAGTCAAGATTAATCAAAGCGTCTCTAGATGAGCAGCATCGTAGCGCTTAGTTTGGTCTGCTTGATGCCAAATGATATGATCTACGAGAGCATCAAAAGTATTGGTCTAATGAATAGGCCTAGTGCTTGGCAACTGTTATAACTCTAGAGGCTATACAAGCTGAAGTGGGGGTAGAGAATGTCTTATAACAACAAACCATCAGGATCTTTTGTTGACACCAATGCTACCCCACAGATTGTTGAGCGCACTAGTCAGATCGATAACGCCAATGTAGGCCAAGCGCCGCATCAGCAATCAATACCATCTGCAATGCCTAATGCCGCTCCAATATCTACAGGCCCGCTTGGTCCATCCTTAATCATGGCTCCAGGCGTACAGGATGATTTTTCTTATGCACAAGGTGCAATGTCTCCAAACGCCAGTGCCGCTGCAAATCTAAATGCCAATGCCAATGCAGCCATGCAGCAAGCACAGTATCAGCAAGCCAAAGGTAATCAGTACGGTCAGCAAGGTCAGTTTGCTCAAAGATCACCAGGTCAATTCACTCAGCCTCAGCAAAATCAGTATGGCCAAGGTCAAGGCCAGATGCAGCCTGGTCAATTTGGTCAAGGACAGGGTGGTCAGTTTAGTCAAGGCCAGATGCAGCCTGGTCAATTTGGTCAAGGGCAGGGCGGTCAGTTTGGGCAAGGACAGATGCAGCCTGGTCAATTTGGCCAAGGACAGGGCGGTCAGTTTGGTCAAGGACTGGCAAATGGCGCTGGTGGTGCTAATGGTTGGGCGGGCGCTGATAACAAAGGCTCAAACACTGATGAGCCAATCGGTACTCCGCAAGAGAAGCTTAAGTTAGCTCCAGAGTCTTATGAAGCTAGAGCCAATATTCCTATGACACCTGTGGCTGCTTATGCTGGCGGCTTTGAACAGGCATCTAAGAATACAGGTGGTCCGGATATGGGCAGTGCTGTGGCTGGTGGCTCTAATGCAAGCTCTAGTGCAGGATCTGCTAGAGCAGCTAATGTAGCTTCGGATGAGGCCATGAGTCAGTCTTATACTCAGACAATGGCATATGCTGCAGCAACTGCTAAAGCTGATGCGAATGCTGCAGGTTATTCTGATGAGTTACGTACCATTGCCATGCAGTCAAATGGCCAAAACACTAAGAGTGTCCCGCTTGAAAGAGAGAGCTCCAAGATAGTGTTTAATGGTAATACGCAGCAGATGGCAAATGTTAATGATCCTGCAGCCAAGGCTATGGCGTTTTCAAGAACCTATGAAGGTGCACGTCTTGCTGTGGAGCAAACCACTACGCCTTATGATGATCTCGTTCCTAAGCTCTATCGAATCCCATCCGTTCGTCCTGGTATGAGTCCTCAACAGGCTGCACTGATTGAAAGGCTGCAAGCAGCGCGTGCACGCTTTGAGCATTTGGAGATGGAGCTTAAGATTCGCTTCCAGATGTTGCTTGCTGATCCTGATACTCCTGATTACCCTGATGATGAGTATGATGACTTTGGCACTTCAGGAGCTACTAGCAAGGATACTAGTGAAAGTGCAGTGCCGGCACAAGATAGTGGCTTTGTGCAGGATTTAAGACAGACCGTTACACAAGATGAGGATGCTACAACTCATAGCTCATCCCGTCCACGCTCTCCAATTGAGATGCTGCTGCGCAAGATTGAACAGCACACTGGTATCAATATCGATGATATTGAAGTTAGACCCGGTGATGCTGAGCTTATGCGTCGTCGTGAAACCATTGAGGTAGCAGCTGAGGTAAGAAAGCGCAAAGAAGACTACTACCGTCGTTTCGTTAAGGATATGAAGCGCTCTGGTAATGTCGATTCTAAGTATAACTTTGCGACTTTAAATCGTGATAAGTTCAACAATGATGCCTTTACCTTATCACTGCGCTTTATTAGCAATATTTATCCTCAGGTTACTCCACAAATGCTCTTAGTCTTTGGTGATATGGGTACAGGTAAAACCTGTCTTTGTCATGCTATTGGTAACAAGTTTATGCAGCTGCGTACCCATAGCAAGACAGAAATTGGCCGTCATCCTGATGTGCCTTTGAGCATGCTCACCACCTTTGATGACATCAAGAAAACTTGGTTTTATTCAAATAATGAAAGCTTTGAAGACAAAAATGAGCGAAATCGCCGCTTCAATGCTTTTTGCAATACGGACTTATTGATTCTAGATGGTCTGTGCTCTGACAATAGTGCCTTAGATCCTTTTGCTCAGAAGATCTTTAACGAGTTATTACGTCGTCGTAGCTCACAAGGATTGCCAATGGTTATAACCACTGCAGTTAATTTGCAGTCCATTCACAAGGCCATTGGTGATTTATGCTATGAGGGCATTAAGAGCTTCTCAGTAACCGCTACGTGCTTATTTGGTCGCAGCCGCCGTCCATATATCCGCTTTAATGGCTCTTATCTGCCATAGGTTGGTATCAGCGCTGTCTCTTTCCATAATATCTGCATGAACGTAGGATGGCGGTGATGGCTTATTACTTTAGACTGTGTGCTTCTTGATGGCGTATTGCTGTTGCCTGTTTGCTGCTTGATGGGTATAGCTTGAGTTTGGATAGTGCCTTTTGTACATGCTTTTGTTTCACGCATGTAAGTGAAAAAGTGCTAAATTATGGGGGCAATGCAGTTTTGGTGTGGCACTATTCACATAGTTTCACCCAAGTAATGCAATGTCGCTTAGTTTCTTTGTTTAGTCAGGTTATGCGGTTATAATGACCGCCGTAAATTGTTTGCTGCATGCTCAAAAGTGCTTTAAGTTATTGTCTTAGCACTGTTTGAGCGTATGACCATACCTAGAAAAGCTCTCTTGATAAGGATATTGTTTTGACCTGCTCAAGATGCTTTTTTCTTTTCTATCTTGGATAGAGCCACATATCTCTAGCTGCATTTTCAATGCGATATTTATCAGCTATATGAGGCACCGTATGCGTGGCAAAATCCTTGCATAGAGCCATTAAATCATGGTTTTTTGATTACAGACGGACTTTTGACAGTGAGTTTCTTATCTAACCTCGGTACTAAGATAAGCACCCCTATTAACGGTGCTCTAAGTAAGGCCCAGGCTAACCCTAAGGTTGCAGCCGGTCTCGCTTATGGTGGCGCTGCCGTTAATAAGCTGCGCGTGATTAAGCTTGGTACTCCATTGCTCGTGCTCGCATGTTTAGCAATGGTCACCTTGCCAATTCCTCCATTGCTTCTGGATATGTTGTTCTCATTCAACATTGCCCTGTCAATGGTGGTGCTCTTAGTTGCTATCTACTCCAAGCGTCCTCTAGATTTCGGCTCATTCCCGTCTGTTCTGCTGCTGACTACGATCTTACGTTTGGCATTGAACGTTGCATCTACCCGTGTAATTCTGATTAATGGTCAGGATGGTACCGCCGCTGCCGGTAAAGTGATTGAGGCCTTCGGTCACGTGGTAATGGGTGGTTCGTACACTGTTGGTTTAATCGTATTCGCTATCTTAGTTATCATTAACTTCGTTGTAGTTACCAAGGGTGCTGGACGTATTTCTGAAGTGTCTGCACGTTTCACCTTGGATGCTATGCCTGGTAAGCAGATGGCTATTGACGCCGACCTTAACGCTGGCCTCATCAATCAAGAGCAGGCCCGTGAGCGTCGTAGTGAAATTGCTCGTGAAGCTGACTTCTACGGTTCCATGGACGGTGCGTCCAAGTTCGTTAAAGGAGACGCGATTGCAGGTATTCTGATCCTGTTCATCAACGTCATTGGCGGTATTATCATTGGTACCGCTTTCCACGACTTAAGCTTTGGTGAATCAGCCCGTATTTATACCTTACTGTCCATCGGTGACGGTCTGGTTGCTCAGATTCCTTCCCTCTTACTCTCTGTAGCAGCTGCGATTATTGTTACTCGTCAGACTGGTTCAGAAAGTGAAATGGGTCAGCAGGTGGTATCAGAACTCTTTAGCCAGTCTAAGACCATGTTCATCGTTGCCGGCGTACTCTTTGTTATGGGTATTGTTCCTGGCATGCCACATATCGCTTTCTTAAGCTTAGCCTTTATCTCCATGCTTATTGGCTTCCTTATCAAGCGTAAGCAGCGTCTGGATATGGAAGCTGCTATGGCTCCACCTCCAGTGCCTGATGAGCCAGCTCCAGATCAGCGTGAACTTTCTTGGGACGATGTATCTGAAGTTGATATCATCGGTCTTGAAGTGGGCTATCGTCTTATTCCTATGGTGGATAAGGCTCAAGGTGGTGAGCTTCTCAACCGTGTTAAGGGTGTACGTAAGAAGTTATCTCAGGACTTAGGCTTCCTTATCCCTCCTGTGCATATTCGCGATAACCTCGACTTAGGTCCAAACAGCTACCGTATTACTCTCATGGGTGTTACCTTCGGTGAGGCTGAGATTCAGCCTGATCGTGATATGGCGATTAACCCAGGTCAGGTATTCGGTCGTGTTCCTGGTATTGCTACTAAGGATCCAGCTTTCGGTCTCGAGGCTGTATGGATTACCAAGCAGGATAACGATCGTGCTTTAGGTCTTGGCTATACTGTGGTTGACTGCTCTACCGTAGTTGCAACTCACTTATCACAGATCTTAGCTAATAACTGCGCTTCCTTAATCGGTCAGGAAGAAGTTCAGAACATTCTGGATATTGTTTCCAAGACTCAGCCAAAGCTCGTTGGTGGTCTGGTACCAAACATCGTCAACCTTGGTCTGCTTACCAAGCTCCTGCAGAACTTGCTGCATGAGGGTGTTCCTGTTCGCGATATGCGTACCATCTTAGAGACTTTAGTGGAATACGCTCCAAAGAGTCAGGATCCAGAAGTTCTTACCGCTGCATGCCGTATCGGTCTGCGCCGTCTGATTATTCAGGATATTGTTGGTGGCGATCTCATCATCCCTGTAATTACCTTATCTCCTGATCTTGAGAAGGTATTACATAAGTCTCTTGAGACTGGTGGTGCCGAAGGCGTTGGTATTGAGCCTGGTCTTGCAGACAGAATGCAGAAGTCTCTGTACGAGGCAACTGCCAACCAAGAAATGGCTGGCGAACCTGCAATTCTGCTTACTTCAGGTATCTTGCGTTCAACTCTGTCACGCTTTGTTAAGAACACTATTCCTGGTCTGCGAGTACTCTCTTACCAAGAGATTCCTGATGACAAGCAGATTAAGATTGTGTCAGTAGTTGGTAACAATAACGCACAGCCTCAGTTACGCGGTTAACTAAAGGTATAAATATCTAAAAACAAAAGACCTCGCACTAGCGGGGTTTTTTGTTATGTGTCTTAGCAAAAACTGAATTTGCAAGAGCTGCACAATCAAACAATCAAACAATCAATCAATCAATCAATCAATCAATCAATCAATCAATCAAACATACATATTCGTTAGCTTTGCTCAAAGATGTCATACAGCTTTAACGCTAGGTTTTGAGTAAAATTAATTGAATGCCCTACGAAATATCTATATTTGTTTGTCAAAAATTAAAAGGTTGTATGCTAATGGGCTTAAGCGTCGGTTCAGTGATGATGAATAAGCCATTCATTAAAATGCTCACAAACCGTGTTGTAACTAGGGTTTTATAGGGATTTTGCATTCACTTTTAGCCATAATGTTAAGTATGCTGGGTAGAATTAGTCATAAGTGCGCCCCAAATTGCGAAGATGTGCGTTAGATGCGTGGTAATGGGGGTAGTTTTTTCATACAATATCCGAACTATGAGAAATTAGCCAAAGACTATCAGCTGAGGGCATAGCTAAAATTAGCTTATTGCTTTAGCTGAAAACTTGTCGTTTTCGCAAGATGTTGTTCAGTAGTTAAATGGTTGCGCACCTGTTGTTTTAAATAGGCGCGGCAAACATCCAAGGGGCATTAATTTTGCTTGCTTTTGCCCCTGTTCAACAGTGATTATTCGTCATTTAACCAGGCAATTCTGATTTACGTACAACGCTAAGACTGTTAAAAGCACTTAATCTTTAAAGTGCAGAGACTGCTATCTAGTGTGGATGCATACGAAGCTAAGCCTAAGTTAAGGCTATGCTCAGAGTAATACAATCAGTTATTGTCACCGTGCCGCTATCTAGATGTTTTGTCTTGATGATTGCATGAGTTTTTGACGCATCACTGCAACTGTCTGCAACTTTAATGTGGTTTTTCGACCTAGTTTGTATAGCCCCTTCAAGCATGGCTGCTTTAAGCTCAATGATATAAACATGAACTTAGACTGTTCATGAGTCATTAAGATATGAGTAGTGCTATGTGTTGGTGGCAAGCTTTTTTGTTGCTTAACCTAAACATTGTTTGTTAGGTCTTATTCAAGCTAGATGGTTCATGCCAAAGTCTCGAATCCGGCAAGCTGTAGCGACCATAGGTGGTTTTGATGAAACTAAAACGTTTTGTAGCTAAGGACATGAAAGAGGCTCTTACCTTAGTCAAGGATGAGCTCGGAGATGATGCAATCATCATGTCCAATAAGCGCGTGGCTGCTGGCGTTGAAATTGTGGCAGGCGTAGAGAGTCTGCCAGTTAACAAGCCAAGTACACCCCCAAGTCCGCGCCCTGCACCAACTAATGCAGGTGGTGCTATTAATGCGGCTGCTGGACGTGACTTAGGTGAAGATCAGGTGCAGCTGAGCTCACGTGAGCCTAAAGCGCAGCCTGATCGCCGTCTTATTGGTGGCAAGAGTCAGGCTTATGCTCAAAGTCTGATCGAGATTTTAGAACGCCAGAAGGCCATGTCCAAAGAGCAGGGTGATCAACTGCTTAATGATATTGCAGCAAAGAGTGGACAAACTCGTGAGAGAGATTATGACTACCTCCAATCACGCAGACCTCAGTCTGACTCTTTAAAGGGAACTGGTGTTTCCCGCATTATCAACCCTGTACCTGGAGATGACGACGATATGGCTATTGAGAACAAGAAGGCTGGTCCTTCACGCATTGACCCGTCACTCGACGAGGATGCTGATCTCTTTAAGACTCCACCTCTGCCTTTAGCGCAGCAGCGAGAGTTTAAGAATTTCTTTGTAAAATCTAAGACCAAGCAAGAAAAAGAAGCTTATGAGAGCAAGGCTGGTATCGATACTTACCGCCAGTCTACAGTTACTGATGCTGCAGTACGTAAAGATTTAGAGAAGATGCGTGCTGAGGTTGAAAACATCCGTAAGCTTTTACAATTTGAACTTGCAGGTCTGATGCAAGATAACCGTTCACGTAACGAGCCTGTAAAGGCTATGATCTTTAAGCTTCTGTGCAGCGTAGGCTTCTCAGATAAGGTTTCAGATCACCTTGTAAATCAGCTGCCAGCTGAGATTACTTTCAACGGCGCATGGCGTGAACTTTTAAGTATTTTAGAGCGCTCCATCATCACTGGTGAGGATGAGATCGTATCTAAGGGTGGTATCGTTACCTTAATCGGCCCAGCTGGTGTCGGAAAGACGACTACTCTAGCTAAGCTAGCTGCCCGCTTTGTGATGCGTTATGGACCTCAGCGTGTGGCGATCGTTACAGCTGATCACTATCGTATTGGTGCTGTTGAGCAGATCAAGACCTATGGTCGTATCATGGGATGCTCCACCTTTGCAGTGAAGAACATTGCTGAGTTACCACAGCTTTTATACACCCTGTCAGATAAGAGCCTCATCTTAGTGGATACTGCTGGTGTAGGCTTTAAGGATGAGCGTTTTAATGCTCAGCTCTCTCAGCTTAAGATGCAATCTAGCCTGCAGCTCAAGCACTATTTAGTGCTGCCTTGCACCACTCAGCGCAAGGTATTGCAGCATGCTTATGATCACTTTGCTTCTATCGGTTTAGTTGGTCTCATCTTAACTAAGATCGACGAGTGCCAGAACGTAGGTGATGCTTTATCTTTATGTATTGAGATGAAGCTGCCGATCTCTTACATTACTGATGGTCAGCGTGTGCCTGAGGATTTAGATATTCCAAATCCAAATGCCTTAGCAAGACGTGCTCTGTCTGCTGTAGAGGATGATACCGCTCGCAGCATGCTTAGCAAGGTCTAAGAGACAATACTTTTATCGCGCCTCAAAAAGCTCAATAGCATCGCCATGCATCTTAAGTGCTGCGATCTCATAGCTCTTTGAGGCGTTGTCATTTCAAGGCCGTGCAATCCTTCTAATCCTGCCCAAACATACTCGATCTGCTCCCGTCCTAATAACTCGTGCTAAAACCGATTTAATCCCGTACCGGGTGACTATTAAGTCGCGCTAAAACCGATCTGATCTACATCTGTCTAATCTAGCCACTCTAATCTAAGGACAATCTATACTTCATTGAAGAGCCTGCTTACTATTGTCTTAATTGCTAAATGACTACTTAAACTCAGTGCTTTGGCTAATCGATAATGAGCAATTGTAGCCATGCATTTAGACTGCTAAGAGGTCTTTTGGTTGGTGATTGTGCAATGCAGTTAGAACATGTATGCCGCTTGGGCCAATACTGCCTTGTTATTAATACCATATATGTTGCCAAAACCAACAAGATTATGTGATAGAAAATGGTGGTGCTAAGGTTCAGCTAATGGGGATCGAGTATAGTGTTTACCTGAATGCTAGTGTCAATCTTTTATACATGGCAGCCCATAATAACTGCTCTTAGAGCAGGCATTAGATATTTTGTTGATATACTTAGTCAATTATGTAAGTTGAGATGTGTATGAACTTTAGTATAATTTGCAAGCTAAATACGATACACTAGCCATTTGTAAGTACGGCTTAATAACTTTTTAGTGCGTTTTTGCAAAGTAGGGCTGATTTTTGCATTGCATAGGCGCAGTAACTTGTCTAAGTCAGATGAGTGTCATATTAGTTACATTAGATCAATTGATTGTGATCTAGATTGCATGACAATAATCATTATTAAGAATATTTTCTAGTTACAACATCTTTTGCTAACATTGCTCTTAATAAATTAGTCCGCATCACGATTTAATGTAATATATAGATACATATTTTCTTAGAGCAAGTAAGCTTGCATCTAGAGTTGGTCTCAATGAGATCTTTTTAGTTAATAACAAGAGCGCAATGCGTTTCAGTTCTTGTTTGTATCTCTAGTTGAAAGCTTGATGCATAAAGCCTTTGTTTCGTAGGTATACGTTAGCAAAGCACTATGGTACACATACTATTGAATATGTGCTCCTTAGTTGTAACATCGTGGTAGTGTCTAGCTAATTACATTAGCTAGCATCTAAGGTAGCTCAAAAGCTATCTGTTACCTAAAGTGTTTTGTTTTACGAAACTTTTACACTCTGTGTGTTGTTCAAGTGTATAAGATTCGTTTGTTTGACAAAGAGATTACTATTTAGGGTGTCGTTTGTATGGTACAGAAATACAAATGGAGAAGAGTTAAAGTCATCACCGTTACTGGTGGTAAAGGTGGTGTAGGTAAATCATCAGTCTCCTTAAATCTAGCAGTAGCTCTGTGTCAAATGGGCAAGCACGTCATGCTATTTGACGCTGACTTGGGTCTTGCTAATATCGACGTTATGCTGGGCTTAAAGGTTCACAAGAACTTAGCTCACGTATTACGTGGCGAGTGCTCACTTCAAGAGATTATTCAAGATGGCCCTCAGGGATTACGCATTGTCCCAGCTTCATCAGGTCTCAAGGAGATGGCAGAGTTAAGTGTTGATCAGCATGCAGGTCTGATCCGTGCTTTCTCCTCTTTAGAAGAGCCAGTAGATTTCTTAATCGTTGATACTGCAGCTGGTATTTCTGACATGGTTCTGTCATTTTGCCGTGCTGCGCAAGACGTCATCATGGTGGTTTGCAACGAGTCTACTTCTGTTGCTGACGCTTATGCCCAGATGAAGGTACTGTCAAACGATTACGACGTTTCTAAGTTCCGCATTATTGCCAATCAGGTGCACTCACTTGAAGAAGGCAAGTTCATGTTCAAGAAGCTTGTTACCTTAACTGACAAGTTCTTAGATGTAGCTTTAGAACTGTGCGGCTGTATTCCAATTGATATCAACATGCGCAAAGCTATTCGTCAGCGTACCTGCGTAGTTGATGCATTCCCGCAAGCACCTGCTGCACGTGCTTTTAAGAGCTTAGCGCGTCGCGTGCTTAACTGGCCAATTCCAGATATTCCAGGTGGTTACTTAGAGTTCTTCGTAGAAAACCTTATCAAGCGTCCAGATGATGGCACTAACCAGAATACTGGCGCTAGTATCAAGGCTGGTAATGATGAGCCTCCTATGCCAATTGGCAGTCTTTTAGGAATGAGTTCTCCTGATGGTAAGGGATCACCAGCTGATCTTGAAAAGCGTTTAGAAGCAGCTAAAGCTGAGGCTAAAGCTCAAGGTCTGTAAAAACTCTAGTAATCCTCTAAAAAGCCCGCTTTATGCGGGTTTTTTTATGCCTAGCGAAATACATTTACTTACAGAAGTGAAGGTGATTTTCGCTCAAAGGCACTATCGCTCGTTTAATTTGCAAAATCATGCAAAAGCAAAATAAAATCCTTTCTAAGTAGTCTAGTGCTGATATTTGGCTTATCTAAGGAGTTTAGGTGATTTTTTATTCGGTACAGAACTGAGAAAGTTAAGTCAAATATTGGTTTAAGTTCTCGCAAACTTGCTTATATCATGGACGTTGCGCGTAATTTCTAATAGAATCGAACAAGATAGCTTGACTACACACATCATCAATCTTTGTTTGTTGTATGAAGAGTAGGCATTATTAATAAGTTTCAGACTCAAATGTCTTTGTTTAGGTGTGTGTTTAGTGTGTACGCCCATTAGTTTTTGTTGTTCTCATACAGAGCAATGGTTGCTGCACTAATTAAGTACTTAAAATTGAAGCTGTCATTAGACTGCAATAGACTGTATCGATTAAGCAAGATTACATACTTGACTCTAGGCAAAGTTAAGGCTTAGTGTGTCTATTGCTACAGTCTTAAACTATCTGCAAAGCTACTAACACGCTACTAATTTATGAATAGGCAGAACCACTTTAAGGATGATGCCAATGCTATAAGCTTAGGCAAGGTCAATCTAGGATGGTCTTATTTCTTATTTATGATGATGTAGTGGCTATAGAGCAGATACAGTGAACGAATTGGGAAGCAGAGCATATCATGGCACCAAGAGATCCAAATGATTCAGCAATTAAGGCTTACTCCAACAAGAGTATGTCCGAGCGCCAACAAATGGTGCTTGAGTACGCTCCTCTGGTTAAGCGCATTGCCTTATTCATCAAAGGACGTCTGCCTGCGAATATAGATCTCAATGATCTTATTCAAAATGGCATGCTTGGTCTTATCGATGCTGTGAATAACTTTGTTGACGGAAAAGGCGCGTCATTTAAAAGCTATGCTGCATTGCGTATTCGTGGCAGTATCATTGATGGCTTGCGTCGTAGTGATTGGGCCCCACGTACTGTTCATGTTAATGCTCGTATTATTACCGAGGCTCGTGAGCGTTTAAGTCAGATTCTTGGTCGTGAACCATCTGATTATGAAATTGCTAAAGATGTAGGCGTAGATATTAACGATCTTCATCTTATTATGGTGGACACCAATCAGTCTCAAGTTATGGCTGTGGAAGATACAGGCTGTACTGAGGACTTTCTTTACGAACTATCTCAAAGTGAGAACATTCCATTCCATGATGACACCCTCTACGATGGCATCATTGCTGAACAGTTCAATCAAGATTTAGTTAAGGCTCTTAAGAACCTTCCTGATAAAGAGCGTTATGTAATTGGCCTTTACTACGAAAAGCATATGAACGTTAAGGAAATATCTGCGATCCTTGGCGTGTCTAGCTCTCGTATCTGTCAATTAATGGCTAATGGCTTTAAGCATATTCGTAAAGATCTCTACTTATGGGGCAAGAACCGTGAAGGACAAGCTCCTAGCGATGAAGTAATGGTAATCGACGGCTTCAAAGTTGCCGAAGAAAAACCTAAAAAATTCCGTAGATCTAGTATTGAAGATCTTTATGCAGATGACTTTGCATTTGCCTATGGCTCAGACAATCAACTCAATGTTGATGCTAAGGATGAAGCTGATTCTGACAAGATGCGTAAGATCGATCGCATTATGTCTGAAGGTGCTCGTCCAATTCCTAAAAAGACAGCAAAGAAGCCTTCCTTGCTCTTTGATGAGGACGGCGAAATTGATGTTAAGACCGAGCACGGTAGAAGAATTGTAGCTGAGCGTGAAGAAGAAAGACGCATAGAACAAGAGCGTCTTGCCTATACTATTGCCCAGGTAAAACGTAAGCGTCAAGAAGCTCTTATTGCGCCAACTGCGCGATTAAAGAAACGTGATGCTAATAGACCTTTTGCCAATGATAAGCCTGAGCTTGAAGATACTCCTACTATGATTGCCGATAGTAAGAGGCATGCTCTCAAGCAGTCTAAGTTAGCTCGAAAGGAGCAGCTTGATGAAGAGTTTGACATCTCTCAAGATGATCTCGTTGGTGCAGTAGAGGCTAATAGCTCTGAGGGCAAAGATTCAAGCAGTGCATCTAAGAGTGATAGCGAATCAATTAACGGCATTGCTCTTCCGTCAATTACAGTACCATCACGTTCTAAGGTTAAGTCTAAGCGCGAAGTAAAGATCAGCATGTCAGACATTGCTCTGCCTGATGTTGGTCTTTCTGATATGCCAAATCCTTTTGCTGAAAATTATGCTGCGTATATTGAAGCACAGACAACTAAGGCTGCTGACGGTAAAAAATCATCAGGTGATTCAAGTGCAGCTAATGCTGATAAGCGTAATCGTTTACTTGCTCCTGAGCTTGATCCGTCCTCACCGCAGTATGATCCGATTAAAGCTGCATTTGGTCAGATGGTCTTTGAAAAGCAGCAGTCTGAGAATATTCAGGAGCTAATTGATCTTAACCTTCTAGATGAAAGCGCGAATAAAGCCTTCAAGGGAAATGATCAAGATAGCAATAATCAAGATAGCAATAATCAAGCTAGCAAGGATCAAGCTGCTGTAGCTAAAAAGCCGAATTTTAGTAGTATTCCATCTGACATACCGGAACACTTACTTGAAGAAATTGATGCTATGTGCGATCAGAGTGAGCCAGCTTTTATTAGCGACTTCTCTGCTGATCTACCACAAATTGAGGCTCCGAAGCGTGATGTAACGCTCTCTAAAGAGCAGGCTCAGGCAGAGTTCAACGATATCATCATGCGTACTGCTACGATTGTGCAGCTAGCTAAGGCTAAGCGACAGAAGTTCATGGCGCAAAAGGAATTTGCTGAGCTTATCTTTAAGACTATTGAAGTAGTTGAGGCTCGCAAGCATCAACGCGCCAATGAAATGCAACGTAAAGAAAATCAGCTCATTGCCATGCAAAAGAAGGCAGTGGCTAAATTTGTTGCAGTTTCAAATCTGTCAGAGCCAGACTCAGCTTCTCAGGCAGCTTGCGCTCCAAACTATCAACAAGGACCAGCGCAAGAGTATCTTAACGAGCTTGCTGATGAGGCTATGTACGCTCAGACCTTAAATTCAAGTAGCGCTGATGATTTGTATAGCAGCCCAAGCTATGAGAGCGATGATGCTACAAATGGCGATCTTGATTTGGTTGGCTTAAAGAAGCGACAGACAAATAGAACCACACGTACTAGGAG
>Gold_p1__coassemble_228_pt1 | contig 24656 bp, 12 predicted proteins | sample Gold_p1__metabat2_low_PE_009 | metagenome-assembled genome bin Gold_p1 | reverse complement strand
AACTCCTCTTCTCCTGTCAGCATTGGTCGTATTCGTGAAGATAAATGCCCTCATTGTGGCGGCCATCTTGTCGATATACTCGTTTTAGATGGCACCGATGAACGCCTTAAATATTTAGGTATTAATGGCACCTTCACTGCTACTTGCTGCCCAAATTGCGTGGGCTTCTATACAGGCCCTGGCTTTAGTCGTTATAACCTGGACGGTACTTCTGAGTTAATTCCATCTAAGCTGTTTGATGGATCAGAGTCTATGGAATGCTATATCAGTGAAGAAGACTATCAGGAGCTGTCGCATAATAATTTAGTGCTCTCTAAGCAGAGTGTACCTCTCTTCTACGGTCAACAATGGACGGATGTAGCCACTATTGGCGGTTTTGTAAACTGGGTACAAGACTGGGAATACACCGTATGCCCCGAATGTGGCAAGACTATGAAGCTCATTGGCCAAGTTCCATGGGATAGCGTGTTCGATTGCGCTGAAGGTACTTTATATATTGAGTTCTGCCCTGATTGCCAGATTGTCTCAATGATCCATCAGCAAACTTAAGATCATACGCCTACCTTAATACTCAACCTTCTATCACCCCTCTGAGCAGCCTCTCATCAAGCTGCTCATGAAGAGCAATGCATACATCTACTGTCTTTGCTCGTCACAACTACCCTCGTGTCTATAAGCTGCGCTTTTGTAACTTATACGTGCCTCGACAATACATTTTTCATTGCCACTAGCTGGGTAACAAACTTACATTAAGGCTTATTTTTCTACTTAGAGGCTATAAAAACGCACCGTTCTTGTGCTGTTTGTGACTGTGTTTCAGATCTGTGATCTAAAGTCATAACTAATAATTATGGATAGCCCCTGCAGTTACTGACGCCCAAAGTCGCTAAAAGATGCTGTTTAATCGTGTTTATCGAGAAAGATTGCATCTCATGATGAGCGTATTTTACTTGTCACTTTGCCGTTTTAACGTCTTGCACATTTTTGTCATCTACACCCTAAAAGCGGTATTATTATCTAAGTGAACAATTAACAAGCATCACAACAACTACAAGGAGATGTCATGCTTAAGAACGTCAACCCTACCAAGACTCAGGCTTGGAAAGACCTTTTAGCTCACTTCAATGAGACCAAGGGTCGTACCTTAAAAGATCTGTTTGCCTCTGACTCAAAGCGCTTTGATGAGTTTTCATTAAGTGTGGGCAATGGCGATATCGTAGCTGATTACTCCAAGAACCTGATTGACGAGAAGACCATGTCTTTACTCGTTAACCTTGCTAATGAGTGCGGTCTTAAAGAAGACATTGAAGCCATGTTCCGTGGCGACAAGATCAACTGCACTGAAGATCGCAGCGTACTTCACACTGCTCTGCGTAACTTCTCTGGCAAGCCAGTTTTAGTTGATGGTAAGGACGTAATGCCTGATGTACAGGCTGTTCTTGCCAAGATGAAAGGCTTTTGTGAGCGTGTTATTTCTGGTGAGTGGAAAGGCTACACTGGCAAGGCTATTACCGACATCGTAAATATCGGTATCGGTGGTTCTGATCTTGGCCCTTGCATGATTACCGAGGCCTTAACTCCATATCACAACCACTTAAAGACCCACTTTGTATCTAACATCGACGGTACTCAAATCGCTGAGACCTTAAAGAAAGTAGATCCAGAGACCACCTTATTCTTAATTGCCTCTAAGACCTTCACCACTCTTGAGACCATGACAAATGCACACACTGCACGTGATTGGTTCTTAAAGAGCGCAGGTGACATCAAGCACGTAGCTAAGCACTTTGTGGCCTTATCTACTAATGCTAAGGGCGTATCTGAGTTCGGTATCGACACTGACAACATGTTCGAGTTCTGGGACTGGGTTGGCGGTCGTTACTCCTCATGGTCTGCTATTGGCTTATCCATCGCTTTAAGCTGTGGCTACGACAACTTCGAGCAGCTCTTAAAGGGCGGCTTTGAGATGGACGAGCACTTTGCAAGCGCTGAGTTTGACAAGAACCTGCCTGTTATCCTCGCCTTAATTGGTATTTGGTATAACAACTTCTACGGTTTTGCTACTGAGGCTATCTTGCCATACGATCAGTACATGTATCGCTTCCCTGCTTACTTCCAGCAAGGCAACATGGAGTCTAACGGTAAGAGTGTAGATCGTGATGGCAATGCAGTTGACTATGAGACTGGTCCTATCATTTGGGGTGAGCCAGGCACTAACGGTCAGCACGCTTTCTACCAGCTCATTCACCAAGGCACTAAGGTAATTCCTTGCGATTTCATCGCTCCAGCACGTACCCACAACCCTCTTGGTGATCACCACGTTAAGCTCTTATCTAACTTCTTTGCTCAGACTGAGGCTTTAGCTTTTGGTAAGACCAAAGAGCAAGTTGAGCAGGAGTTCTTAGCTAAGGGCAAGACTTTAGATCAAGTTAAAGACATTGTTCCATTCAAGGTCTTTGAGGGTAACCGCCCAACCAACTCTTTATTAGTTAAAGAGATCACTCCACGTACCTTAGGTATGCTCATCGCTATGTACGAGCACAAGATCTTCGTACAAGGCGCTATTTGGAACATCTTCTCATTCGATCAATGGGGTGTTGAGCTTGGCAAGCAGCTGGCTTTAAAGATCATCCCTGAGCTTGAGAACGATGAGGTTATCTCCTCTCACGATAGCTCCACCAATGGCCTTATCAACGCTTACAAGAAGCTCAAATAAGAAGCTATCTGCTTAGTACAACAAATACTACAAAAGCCTAGAACATTAATCATTTGATGCTCTAGGACTTAAAAAAGCCCAGTGTTCTTCCGAGCACTGGGCTTTTTTTTGTTTTGGTGCGGACAACATACGCTCAGTATACTTACGCGCTTTGCTTAGACATTCAATTTCCTAAAGATAAATGTCTTGGTTGACGGCAAACTCATGGACTTAAGATACATAAGTCTTAATGAAGTCGACAGCCTGATCTACCCATGGAGCTACATGAGGATCAGCATACTTAAAGCTATTGTCTGGTTCTACGTCAGGCGTTGCAGTTGCAAGGCCGTGGATTCCTTTAGGGAAGATGGTAAGCTCAGCAATGCCACCGTGCTGCCACATAGCTTGAGCATAGTGTAAGGAGTTCTCTACTGGCACCACAGCATCATCTGCAGTATGCCAAATAAAGCTTGGCGGGGTATCGCTGCTTACTTTGTCAGTTAGAGTAAATTGCTCCCATTTAGTAGGATCAGTAGAGCCTGAAAGATTTTCAAACACTAGATCTGAAGTATGGCCCTTAGTTTGGATCTCAAAGACGCCATAACCTAGCACTGCACCATCAGGGCGTACTTTTTGTGCCTCATAAGTAAGCTCTTTAAGAGCCTCATGCTTATAGAGATTGCATACTGATGCTGCTAAATGAGCTCCTGCAGAATAACCGCTCACTACAATCTTGTGCTTTGTAAAGCCAAGATCTTCGTCTGTACGCAAAGCGATCATAGCCTCGGCCGCCTCCTGTAGCGGCTTATAGAGCAAGCCTTTTCCCGATGCAAGGATAGTCTTACCGTTTTCAGTGGTGTAATGCAGTACAGCAGCATCAATTCCACGTTTGGCAAAGGCTAAGGCAACATTGAGCGACTCACGATAAGAGGTGAACTCATATCCGCCACCAGGGAAGATCAAGATGAGATAAGGCTGTGCAGATATAAGATCATGAGGTGCAACATCTGCTGCCTTAATGATCTCAAGTACCTTGCCACAAGGTAACTGCTTATTTACGCTTACCTTAATGACCTTGCGTTGCTCAATATAACCAAGCTCTTGTTCCTTGGCGGTCTTCTCATCCATCTTAATAACTCCTTACCAGCAAAAGATCATGCTCATTGCTTAGCTTAACCGCACGCTGCACTCTAAGCTGCATCTTAAGAAAGCTTTTACCCATCTGTTCCAAGAGATCAACAAAACACATCAGCTGCAGCTTGCAATGTTACGTATGATCCTACTAATGCCACTAAAGCACAACTACCCTTGCGCTTTGTTACACGCACAATGCCATCATACAAATCGATGGCTACTTAATACTATTGTCCACCTGAGAGCTCTTGAGGTTCTATTTGGCAGCTTGAAGCTCTAGTGTGCACTGGAGGCAGGAGCATTATGAATAATAACCACTAAACTGGACATGAATGGCTTGTATATTGGCATTGATGCGCAAAAACACACTTACTCTCGGGCGAGGGCCGTTAACGAGTATAATATATGCGTTCATAATCTTGTCTTTGCGGGGATGCCATGTTTAATAGCGTTGCACGTTTTTCACTGCTTCAGGCCGTCTACAACGAAAGTGCTGTCGATGAGCAAGGAGCTGGTGTACCAACTCAAGTAGGAGAAGAAGAACTGCGCGCTAAGGGTACAAAAGTCCCAAAAGACAGTGTCTTTAACGTCGAGAACGACGCTAATGCCGTGGATACTAACGGCGTTGAGATTGGCGGCCTTGATTATCCATATACTGAAGAGCAGCTAAGTTACATCCCACTGCATCTGCACTCAGACTACTCCATCATGGATGGTCTTGAAAGTGTGGGCGCAATTGTAAAGCAAGCAACTAAGCTTAAGATTCCAGCCTTAGCCTTAACTGACTGGACTAATGTATGTGGCTATATCAAATTCTACTCAACCTGTTTATCTAATGGCATCAAGCCAATTATGGGTGCTGACCTCATTGTTGAAGAAGAGGTTGAACCAGGTGTTGCTCCATACACCTTCAATGTCACCATCTTGGCTATGGACCGTATTGGTAAGCAAAACCTCTACGATATTCTCTCTGAGGCATGGCTTAACTCACCAGGCGGTGTCTATAACGCGCACACCAAACTTGAAGAGCTCGCTCGTTTTTCTGATGGCTTGATTTTACTCAATGGCTTTAGAGGCGATATTGCGGCTTTTGGTGCTGAGCGCAATATGAAAAAGATTCATGAGCGTGTGGCCTTCTACCTAAAGCACTTTAAAGATCGCTTTTGCTTTGAGATCACTCGCACCAATCGTGAAGGTGAGGCAAACTTTGAGACCTTAGCATTAGATCTATGTGCTCAATACGGTATTGCTCCAGTTGCTACTAATGACACTCGCTTCTTATTTGGTGATCAAGACGTTGGTAAGGATGGTCTTACTGACTACATGGTGCATGATGTACGTGTATCAGTACAGAACAAATGTACTTATAACAATGCTGAGATGGCAAGACTGTACTCACATGAGCAGTACTTAAAGTCACCTGAGCAAATGCGTCAGCTGTTCCATGACCTGCCTGAGGCCATCATTAATACACGTATGATTGCCGAGCGTTGTAATGTGGAATTAGAGCTCGACGTACCACGCCTGCCTCGCTATCCAACAGGTGATCTATCCCCTGCTGAATGTCTACGCCAAAAGTCCTATGAGGGCTTAAATGAGCGTCTTGAGTTCCTCTTTCCAGATCCTCAAGAGCGTGAAAAGAAGCGTCCTGAGTATGAGCAACGTTTAGAGGTTGAGCTTAACGTTATCATCAACATGGACTTCCCTGGCTACTTCCTCATCGTGATGGAGTTTATTCAGTGGTCCAAAGACCACGGTGTACCAGTAGGCCCAGGACGTGGTTCTGGTGGTGGTTCGTTAGTGGCCTATGCTCTAAAAATTACCGACTTTGACCCAATGGCATTTGACCTCCTCTTCGAGCGTTTCTTAAACCCAGAGCGTGTGTCTATGCCTGACTTTGACGTTGACTTCTGTCAGCGTAACCGTGAAAAGACTTTAGAACACGTACGTACTACCTACGGTAAGAATGCGGTATCTCAGATTGCTGCATTCGGTACCATGGCCCCAAAAGCAGCCATTAAAGACGTTGGCCGTGCTCTAGGCATGACCTATGGCTCTGTAGACACTGTAGCTAAGATGCTGCCGGCAACCCCTGGCCTATCCTTTAAGGCAGCCATGGGCTTTGACAAGAAAGGTAATCCAATTGAACCTGCAGCACCTGATTTCTTAGCCCTGTACAACAATGCCGTTAACGACGATGACAAGGCGCGTATTGATCTTATCCACTATGCAATGCGCCTTGAGGGTGTGATTAAGCAGATCGGTAAGCACGCAGCAGGTGTGGTTATCTCTCCTACTCGTACTGCTGAGTTCGCGCCATTAATGCTCGACTCGTTTGGTCAGCCTATTACTCAGTTTGATAAAAAGGACGTTGAACACGCTGGCTTAGTTAAGTTCGACTTCTTAGGTCTGACTACGCTTACCATCATTCAAGACGCGCTCGATATGATTAATGAGCGCAAAAAGCGCTTAGGTGAGCCGTTAGTTGATGTAGCGTCGATCCCTTACCATGATGACGCCTCGTTCGAGGTTTTACAGCAAGGTGAGACTACTGCAGTATTCCAGCTTGAATCTGATGGTATGCGCCGTCTGATTAGCCAGATGCGTCCTGACCGTTTTGATGACATGATTGCGCTGGTGGCTCTGTATCGACCAGGCCCTATTCAATCAGGCATGGTGGAGCACTTTGTTAAGCGTAAACATGGCGAGGAAGAAGTAAGCTACCCATCCCCTGACTTCCAAGATCTCGACCTAAAACCAATTCTTGACTCAACTTATGGCGTTATCGTGTACCAAGAGCAGGTTATGCAGCTTGCTCAGGTGCTTGCTGGATACTCATTGGGCGGTGCAGATATTCTGCGTCGTGCGATGGGTAAGAAGAATCCTGCTGAAATGGAAAGCCAGCGCGAAGTATTCAAAAAAGGTGCAGCGAAGAACGGTAAAGATACCGAAATCGCCATGAAGATCTTCGATCAGGTACAGAAGTTTGCTGAGTACGGCTTTAACAAGTCTCACTCAGCTGCATATGCTCTTGTGGCCTGGTGGACACTGTACTTAAAAGTACACTATCCAGCTGAATTCCTTGCAGCCATGATGACAGCTGACCGTACTAATACCGTTAAGCTGGTGTCATATATTGCCGAATGTAAACGCCTTAACATCACCGTAAATCCACCAAGCGTTAACGTAGGTCGTTTTGACTTTACTGTAGATGAAGATGGTTCTGTTATTTACGGCCTGGGTGCGATCAATGGCATTGGTGAAGACTTAGTTAATCAAATCGTTCACGATCGTAATGAGAATGGTCCATTTAACGATTACTTTGACTTTGTTGCCCGCATTGGTAGTCAGCGTCTCAATAAGAAGAGCATGGAAGCCTTTATCTTCAGTGGTGCTTTAGATTGTTTTGAGGGTACCCGAGCACAGAAGTTTGCATCTATTACCCGCGCTATTACCTACGCAACACAAAAGAAAGATGAAAAAGAAACAGGTCAAACTGGCTTGTTTGCCATGATGGATGATATCGACGATACACCAGAGTTTGAACAGTGCCATGAGTGGCCAGAGAAATACACCTTATCTCAAGAGAAGGCCAAGCTCGGTTTATATGTTTCAGGTCATCCGATTAACGGCTATATCGATGAGCTTAGAAGCTATTGCACCACATCTTTAGGACATATTCGTCCAGGCTCACAAGATAGGCCTTCAGTTGATACCGTCTGTGGTGTCGTCATTAGTTGCGATAGCAATGTGTCTAAGAATAGTGGCAAAAAGTTCTACTCTATTACCTTAGATGATGCGACCTCACAGCTGTCACTGCAGCTTTTCCAAAACCAAGCTGAAACCTTAACTAAGATTTTAGAAGAGCGTGCTAATAGCCATGATCAGCGCATTAATAGCATGCCTGCTGATACGGACGAAAGTCTCTTATGCGATGCACCTTTAATCTTAATCTTGAAGGTGTCTTGCTATAACTCACCTGACGGTCTGCGCTATCGCTGCCGTGGTATTGAGACTATGGATCTCATCCGTCGTAAGAGTGCCCGCAATATCACCTTATGCTTCAAAAAGGACTTCTACGAAGAGCACCACGAGTTCATCAACACCACCTTAATGCGCAATGCCGTCAAGGTAAGTGATATTAAGAGCGCTTTAGCTAAAGCAGGATTACCAAATCGCACTAATCTGCCTGGTCTGCCTCCCCCACAAGCACTGCCACCTCAATATGCAGATAACAATCGCCGCTCTTCAGGCCGCTATGACAATGAAAATGAGGATGTTTTTGTTGATGAGGGCTGCTCTTTGAGCATCATGCTTGATGATGTACGCATCAATCTCAATAACGATAACTTGCGCTTTATTCCTAGCGACGATCTTATCGAAAGTATTCGAGATCTTGCAGGACCTCATGCGGTGCAAATTAGCTACACCAACTCTTAGCTACTAATTGCTCTAAAGAAAAGTGCCTACCTTAAGAGTCCAACAAACTCATGGACTTTTCCTGCCGAGCTAGGTCAGGCACTTTTATTGACCAGCAAGCTCAGGGACTTTTCCTGTCCAGCAAGATCATGTACTTTTCCTGCCGAGCTAGGTCAGGCACTTTTCTTGTCCAGCAAGATCACGTACTTTTCCTGCCGAGCTAGGGTTGGCACTTTTCCTGTCCCAAAAGAACGTGTACTTGTCCTCGCCCAATAAGCAACAAGCCCTGACAGATTGCTCTGACAGGGCTTGTTGCTTGTTATAAAACTATGCTTGCGCTCTTACTTATGGCCGTGTGGATTATTAGCCATTTCTTCTTTTTGCTTGCGCAGTTTTTCTTCATTACGACGATACATTTCCATTTCTGCATCAATCTTGGCCTTTTGCATAGCATGCTGCTTTTCAATCTTGGCAGATAAAAGACCAGCAAGACATAAATAAATGCCTGCAAATAAAGATAGCAGCATCCACATACCATTAGAGTAAGGCAGTGAATAGAATGGCTGTACTAATACGGCCAAAACTACGCATACAGAGCCGTATAGGATCTCGTTTTCGCGCAACAGGAAGTAGCAGCAGCCAAACATAAGCACGAAAGCACCGCCTATACGGCATAGGAAATCAAGGGTTGCTGAACCTGGAGTAACAGCAACAAGCATGCATACAGCACCGACAAACGCCAGATATCTGAACCACGTCACTTTCCTTCTCCTTTGCTTTTCGCAGCTGGCAATAAAACCTTAAACCTTTTGAACAGATCCAATAATAAAGAGATCCGTAAATAAAATTACAAAGCCAATAGGCATAGCTCGCAACTAACCTAATATCCACTGAGGCACTCAGCTTCAAAATCAATGCATTAACAAGTTGGCATAAAACAAACTGGTTAATGATTCTTACACTTTAAAGCAAAAGGTGTGACAGTAGTATTCCCACACATTATTATAACACGCCGCATCCATACATAATGTATGGCTGCCTTATGAATCAGGGCTGCAATTAACTGTAAACGTGTTATAAACCGCAAGAGCGCATGGGATAAAGTCTGTGTGGTCATACAACATAGACTCATTATCGTTAATCGCACCATTTAGGGCAGCCTCTTGTGCTCCATCATGATCCATTAAAAGACCTAATGAGGTGGCAAGTTCTTGCTGCATACTAATTAAAACTGGCGCTATCCTGGCCTTTTGGCACTCCTCAATGTCCTCTTGATGCACAAATACTGATACCATCGCATCAAGTGGCTCGTTAAGATTAATCTCTAATGGCTCATCAAGGCCACAATTAGCATCTACAGTAACACTTGATGGGTGACTATCATGCATGGCTTTGCTAAGCACGCGCTTTGAACTTCCTGCCGCACTATCGTGCATAGCTTTGCTAAGCATGCACTTTGAACTCGATGGGTGACTATCATGCATGGCTTTGCTAAGCACGCGCTTTGAACTTCCTGCCGCCTTTGGTAACTTGAAGCAGTAGACCACGCCCTTTGGAACCTCACTTGAGACAATGGTGTGTTCGTACGGGTCAATACTCAATAAATCCATCTTAAAGATGCTTAGCCCTGTAAGCTTAATTAGAGCCTCTCTTAAGGTCCATTGTTGCGTAAAAAACAAGGCTTTATCTGCGTCGCTCTCAAGCTTCAAATAATAATCAAGCTCTTTATCGCTTAGGACACGCTCAACTAATGGCTTACGTAAGCGTTTAATATTAGCCACCTCAAGATCGATCCCCTGCTCTTTGCTTCCTGTAGATAGGGCAATTAAATCTATAGAGTGGCTAAGATTAAAGTGAACCTCATTGACGCTCTTACTTAAAGTGCCAATAAATGGCTTACCACTTGGGCCAAGCTTAAGCGGCGGTAGAGGAGCATTTATATCTAACAGTCCTTGCTCAACTAATGCGAGTTTGAGTAAGCCGCGCCCTGATAGATAGGTTTTATAACGTAGTGGTTTAAATGAGGATGCAGAGTTTAATAAGAACTCATCTTTTGCCACTAATCTTTGTATGCAAGGACTAGCTGGACTGACATAAGCAATCTTTAGTTGCGTTTGCTTCATCTATGCTAGATCCTCATCATTGCGTAACGATAAAAATAACTAAGGCCGCTAAGCGGCCTCAAACGTTGCCTCCCCGCTAACTTTAATTAACTAAAGATAAGGGGAGACATAATGAATGTTTAGTTAATACTACTCTTGAGTATCTGCACTAGAGCGACGTATGGTGCGCTTTAAAGATGCGACCTTACGCTTCTTTAAGCTTGCAGCCTCCTCAACGACAGCTTGAGTATCATCAGCCTTGCTGCGGCTGCGGCCTTTGAGAGAGTGAACACGACGCTTTGGCTCATCGCTATCTAATGTTGCAGCGCTTGTAGCTGCTGTAGCACTTGCGGTTACTACACTAGCAGGAGCTGCAGTGCTTGCAGATGGGGCTGCTGCGCTAACTGAGGCGCTAGCAGAGGCAACCGGTCGCTTTTGAGCTGAAGCATTAGATGCTGATGCCACGGCCTTAGTCAGGCGAGCAATCGACATATCACTCTTTGGAGCCATATCGCTCTTAAGCTTAGCCTCATCATTAATAGCGTTAACATCCACATCCTCTGAGTGAGGTGGAACTACGCCTGACTTGGAACGATCGGCACGAGCTAATACTGCACGAGCGGCATTACGTGCTGCTTCAAGTGAAGAGCTAACAGCCTCAGATGGCTCAGTACGCTCTACATCAGGTACCTCAACCTTCTTGCTAGCATGAGCTGCAATAGTAGCTCTAGCCTTTGCAGCCTCACGAGCGCGATTTCTTGCAGCGCTACGAGCAGCCTCAAGTGCAATCTTAACCTCATCTGGATTAGATGCATTGCTAAGCTGCTTTTTAGCATCATCACGAGACTTAGCAAATGCACGTGCAGCCTCTAAAGCGCTCTTAACATCAGAGGTCACGGCGCGAGACTGAGGCTTTACATCGACCTTAGTCACAGCATCGCTCTTGAGGACCTGTCGTGGTGTAGCTACCTTACGCTCGGTATTTGGAATCTGACGACCAGCGGCTGATGCAGCTTTCTTAACGTTTTCTAAACGATTAATGCGGGCAGCACCTGCGGCAAATGACTTAGGAGTACGGATTGCAGTAGGCAGAGAATCAGGAACAGTTCTGATCATCTTCTGTGGAACTACTACGCCAGTACGCTCTTTAATTGCATTAGCAACTAAGGAGCTTGCAGTACGTGACTGTAATGCTGCTGCAGCCTTATTAGCCACACCATGCTTTGAAACGATACTGCCCTTATCTTTCTTCCAGGCAGCAGCCACAGCTGCGGCAGCTGAACGCTCCTGAGCAGCTTGGCGAGCTTTAGCAATGCGTGCCATAGCATTAGCACGTGCAGCCTTAACCTTTGGATCATTGCCTGGATTTATTGATGAAATTCGACGTAAAGGCTCTTCATTATCAGCAACCGGGAATGACCACTCGTCATCTTCAGGAACATCCTTACGGGTATTAGCAGCAGCTGTAGCCTTAGCGGTATTTACAGCGGCTCTGATGCTAGCGGCCAAATCAGCTGGATCCTCTTCATCCTCATGAGGAAGAACAGGAGTAACTACATTAAACTCGTTGGTTGCCGCTTCACTAGCTGCTGCTACAACTGCAGCAGCAACATCAGGGGAAGCGCCCTTCTTAGCTAAGTCAGCAGAACGCATAGCTGCAACCTTGGCAGCTCGCTCTCTAGCTTTGGCAAGCATATCTTGCATACGCTCGGACTTAGTGGATGTTGAAACAGGCTTGCTAATGCCACTGTGTGCAGTATCAAATTCATCGACCTCAAAGCCAGCATCATCCTCTACGCTAGCTGCAATAGCATCCACCGCCTCTTTTGCCTCTGCAACAGCTGCCTGAGAGTCAAAGCCATCTGAGCCGATGCTATCGAGAGTTGAAGCATCAAAATCACTAGCATTGAAGCCATCTGTAAAGGAGCCACTAGTATCGATACTTTCGACAGCTGCCAGCATCTCATCGGTATTGAAATCTTCACTACCAGGCAAAGCAGCGGCGGCAGCAGCCATAGCTGCAATATCCTCAGCTAAATCCATAGCATTAAGATCAGCACCAGCAGCTGCAGCTTTAGCTTTAGCAACTTCTGCCTTGATACTTGCTGCTACGCCACCTTCAGCTGGAGCATTTAAAGGCTTAAACTCTTTGTGATGCTTATAGGCATTTTGCAAGAGACCACGGCCCTCAGAGCCAGCATTAGCAAATGCCATCTTTAAAGCTTCTGCTGCGGTACGTGGGCCCTTAACACGAGTCTCACCACCCTCATTTAAGGTTGCAAAAATCTTCTTTGGCTTTGGCTTAGTAGCTGAGGATGCTCTTAAAGCAGCAAGCTTAGCCTGAGCTACCATCTGTGCAGGAGTCAGCGCAGCAGCTGTTGATGCAGCTAAAGGCGCACTCTGAGACTTAAGCTCCTTAGTCTTATCCTCAGAAACACTATCTTTAGCCATCTGAGCTGCAGTAGCTTGAGATTTATCCTCAGCCTGATCATCAGCCTGATCATCAGCCTTTTCATCAGCTGCGGCTGCGGCGGCCTTAGCTGCTGCAACCATGGCTTTAAGATCGGATACTGCCAGAGCGCTTGGCTTTTGGCTATCGCTCTTAGGCTCTTGAACATCATCTGATGCGGCGGCGGCGGCCTTAGCTGCTGCAACCATGGCCTTAAGATCGGAGGCTACCTGAGCACTAGGTTTTTGGCTATCGCTCTTAGGCTCTTGAGCATCATCAGATGCGGCCTTGCTAGCAAACTCTGCTTTAGCGGATGTATCTGTGCGTGCAGCTGTATCAGTACTTGCGGCAGTATCTGTGCTTGCGGCGGCATCTGCCTTGACAACTTCTTGTTCCTTATTGGCCTGCTTAGCGGCATTGAGGTTCTTAAGCTTATTAAGAGCCTCCATGACCTTTTGCTGTCTCTCAAGGTCAGAGATCATGCCAGGGTCATTAGCTAAAGCAGGTGAAATGGTGCTGCCATCGATACCAAACTTCTCTTGAATACCACGACGCATGCGCTCTTCTAGAGACTTAGCCTCTTCTTGAGCAGAGTCGACACGAGTAGTGTTGTACTCGTAGAAACGGGAGGCCTCGTTCTCAAAGTCACCCTCGAGCAAGGAGACGTGGTTTAACGCCTCAGCAGCACGATCACTCTTTTCAAGAATGTCGTGTTCCTTATCTTGTTTTTCTAACTCTGCGCTAATTTCTTCACTTAAGACATCTTCAGAGCCTGGAGACATGCCATCTAAGTTCAGCTCAGGAAGCTCCTCACCACCTTCTTGAGCAGCGGCTAAGGTTGCCTGCTTAGCAATACTTGAAGGGGCCTGAGAAGACTTTTCCTCAGACTCGGATACACCCTTGTCTTCATCTTCAGACTGCTTTTCTCTTAAGTTGTGATTGTAAATAGAGAAACTGAAGTTTAAGGAGTCAAGGTTTAAGCCATCAGCAGCGCCATCCTGATTCTCACTTGCATCAGCTTTATTTGCAGAGCTTGACTGATAAGGCTCGCTTTCATTGCTTACCTCACTAGGCTGTGCAATCTTGGCATCGATAGCCTGACGGTCAAAGTCTGTAGCTGCACTATGAGCACCGTCTACCTTAAGCTCATCGTTTTTATCAGGCACATCTTCTGACTCTAATGAGGCTAATACCTCAGCTACAGTCTTGCGCTTGAAGTTTGGATAAACTGGAGATTGCTCTTGATCCTTAGGAGCTGCCTCGTAACGATCGTCATTGAGATCCTCGGCTTGTTGACCTAAAGCATCAGTGAGGTTGTGAGAGTCAAGCTCATCTTGGTTTTCATGCTCAATACGGCTTTGACGAGCAGTAGCTGAGTTTAAGATATCAGCAAAACCAGCTGATGAACTAGCAGTATCCTCAGTAGTTTTCTTGTTATAACTCTTTTGCAGATCAGCTACAGCTTCAGCATCGTCATTATCAATTACATCAAGTAACTGTCCTACCTTACGACCTGTAAGAGGAACCTGAGCAAGCTCATTACCTACATTCTCTTGGGCGCTTTGAGGCTGTGCTGCTTGACCTTGAGCATTAGCCGCATCAATCTTAGCCATTAAGCCAGACCATGGTGATGAGGCATTATCTTTATTGTTTGTATCTGATGCGGACTGTTTTTGCTCCTGCTCTTGTGCAACAGACATAGCAAGAGAGCTCAGACGACTCATACGGTCAGCTAAGGCCTCTTTAGAAGGAGTATTATCAGATGCTTTAGCTTGAGTTTCCTTACGTGCAGTTGCGGCTAAGAAATCGTTGCTAAAGTCAGGACCATCATCGGCACTTAAACCCTGCAGCGCAGCGCTACCAAAGCTGTTAGCTGCACTAGTGCTATCTCCGTTAGCATTAGTGCGTGGCTCTGGATAGCTATTATTTTCTTTTAATGGTTTGAATGCGCTGTCTGCACCATCAAGGCTCAGAGGAACATCATCAGCGCTTAAATGTCTTGAGCTAGCTCTCTTATTGCCTTTCTTGCCTGAGGCTTTTTGATTGCGTGCTCCCTTGCCTGCGAGATCTAAATCGTCCTGCTCCTCATCTAAGAACGAGTCCTCTACAGGGAGTACTGGTGCATCATCATCTTCTGCGCTTCTCTTAAAGAGCTTTAAGAGCAAGGCGCGCATTAAGAATAGAAAAGCGACAAAGGCCACACCACCTACGATACCGTAGATATGACCAGAATCAGGATCAGGGAATTGCTCAGGAGTAATGCCTTGCGAGAGCAAGAACTCAATTATCTTCCTCGGAAATGCAATAGCTAATGCTAGCGGTACATCACCTGCGAGCATAGCAAAGATACCGAACCTAAAAGTACGGGGAATTAGGCAGAAAATAAGGCCTAAAGCGAATATGGTTGCGCCCATATACGAAAACAGGGCATCTACCGAGGAAACTAGATCAATCATGGAGCACTTAAAGAATAGATAAACAGGCTGTTAACTAGGTCGTCTTATTTAAGAATGTGCCCATCCAAGGACTGATAATTGAGTGGATTAGCACTCAAAGCTTAAGTGGATAGTTCCTTATACACGTACATAACACCTTTGTTATGAACTTGTATTTGGCACTCACAGGCAAACTAAGCCGATAAAGTGCTATCTCACTAACAGCACAGCGCAAGGATGATTGAATGGCCTTAACAGGCCCTAATTCGGTGCATAAGCGCATGCACCAAAGAACATAATCTTATAACGCACATAGCTCTACTCGATTATATCAAAGTCTATCAGCGCAAACTGCAATGCACGCCTCAAAGAGCCATGTTGTCTTATTATTCTCATGTGCGACGTCTTCGCACTATTTTGTGGCGGAGACTTATTTGCCAAACTATTCTTACAAAACTAACCTCAATTTAAAGCCTCTCTAACATTGTTTTCTTAGCATAGATAAAGGCTTTACAGCTATTTTACGCACGCAATTCGTAAGCTACTTTTGGTAAGAGACTACTCCCCAATACAGAACATGGCTAAGTACTTGATTATGTTGAACGTTACACAGAAAATACTATTTTTCATAATGTCGAAACTAAGACTCAACTTACTCAAGGTATGTAGCGACTAATGCAAAATTTCCAAGCCCCATAATAGGGCACGATGAAGATTAGCAATCAAGCTAATACCAAGAAATACCATAAGTTTATATACCTATACGAACATTTTTGTTCTTGGCTACGAGAACTTAGCTTTTTTGAGTAATCCATGACAGCGGATGAATATTTCATGGACAGTCTTACGATAGCTGATCGTTTTCGATATGTAATCTGCCTAACAGCACCATAGCCGTGGCAATAATTTTCCAACATTAGAGAAGTACTATGTTTGTTTGGGACGGAGATCCAATTGCTTTTACCATAGGTCCACTAACCTTGCGTTGGTACGGATTGTTCTTTGCCTCTGGCTTTGTGATCGGCTACTTCATCATGCAGGCTATGTTTAAGCGCCTTAAGTACAACACTGAAGACTTAGATAAGCTGCTCGTGTATATCTTTGCTGGCACCGTCATCGGCGCACGTCTTGGTCATTGTCTTATTTACGAACCAGACTTCTACCTGTCCAATCCAATTGAGATCCTTAAAATCTGGAATGGCGGACTTGCAAGCCACGGTGGTACTGTAGGCGTGATTGTCGCCTACTCCATCTTTATTTGGCGCTCCAAGAAGTATCGTTTCTTAGAGCTTGCCGATATGCTCAGCATCCCAATTGCGCTCGTATGTTGCTTCATTCGCTTAGGCAACTTTATGAACTCTGAAATTCTTGGAACCCCAACAGATAGTGCGTTTGGCGTTGTATTTGCCCGTTTGGGCGAAGACTTTGCCCGCCACCCTGCTATGCTCTATGAAGCTTGTGCTTACTTTGCCACTTTCATCGTGCTTACCTTCGTGTACTTTGCGATGAAAAAGCGCCCTGATGGTTTCATCTTGGGCTTAATGCTTCTTATGATCTTCACTGCTCGTGTCATCATTGAGCCATTTAAGATCGAGCAGGCAGATTATCAAACCAATGTAGGCATGAACGTAGGACAGCTGCTTAGTTATCCATTCATCATTGCAGCACTAGCTTTGATAATCTTTGTTTGGTACCGCTACAAGAAGAACGCCAAATAGCGTTAAGATAATTTTAAAAATTCTTTTCGTGGATCAAACCATCTTTGCTAGCACTTGTATTTTTGAAAGTTAGATTATTATCTTATTCATTAAAGTTTTAGCATTATGGGATACATCCTGATGGACTTTGTGTGTGTGTGTGTCCATCAGATTAATCATTTTGTTTATATTAAGGAGAGTATATGGCTCTTGAAGTTATCGTCCTTGCCGCAGGTATGGGCAAACGCATGCACTCTGATTTACCAAAGGTGTTGCATAAGGTTGCTGATGAGCCGATGCTCTTTCATGTCATTAAGACCGCTAGTGAGCTTAGCCCATCCAAGATTCATGTAGTACTTGGGCACAAGGGCGAGCAAGTGGAACAAGCTTTACAAAGCCTTGAGGGTGCTTGCCGCTCACTCATTAATGTGTGCTACCAAAAAGAGCAATTAGGTACCGCCCATGCAGTATCTCAGGCCATTCCTTGTGTCGATGCATCCTCAGATGTGATTGTTCTTTATGGGGATACTCCATTAACTCCAAAGAGCGAGCTTGAGCGTTTGCTCTCAGGTCTTAGCAGCTCTGCTATGACTTTGCTGACCTCACGACCAAAGAATCCGTTTGGCTACGGTCGCATCATCCGTGACTCAAAGGGCAGCATTCGTTGCATAGTTGAAGAAAAGGATGCTAGCGAAGAGCAAAAGGCAGTTCGCGAAATTAACACCGGCATGATCGCCGCATCAGCTGCAGTATTAAATGAGTATTTGCCAAAAATCTCCAACAACAATGCTCAAGGTGAGTACTACCTTACCGATCTCATTGAGCTCTTAGTTAAGGATGGCCGTACCGTAAGCCCTGTTGAGGCACAGCCTCACAACACCATGCTGCTCGAAGGCGTCAATAACAAGGTACAGTTATCTGCAGTTGAGCGTATCTACCAAAAGCAACAAGCCACTCGTTTAATGACTGAAGGCCTTACTTTAGCTGATCCTGAACGTTTTGATCTGCGCGGCACTCTGAGTTTTGGTAAAGACTGCTTTATCGATACCAACGTTATCATTATGGGCAAGGTGGTGCTCGGCGATAACGTAATTATTGGTACTGGCTGTGTACTTAAGGATGTAACCATTGGCGATCGCTCTGAGATCTCTCCATACTCCATCTTAGAAAAGTCTGAGATGAAGGTGCACACTACCATTGGACCATTTGCACGTCTGCGTCCAGGCAATGTGCTTGAAGATGAGGTGCACATTGGTAACTTCGTTGAAGTAAAGAATAGCCATATTGGGGTTGGCACTAAATCTGGCCACCTTACTTATATTGGTGATAGCGATATCGGCTCTGGCACTAACATCGGTGCCGGTACTATTACCTGCAATTATGATGGCGCTAATAAGCATCGCACTGTCATCGGCAAGGATGTCTTCATTGGATCAGATACACAGTTAGTTGCCCCGGTTACTGTTGAGGATGGCGCAACTATCGGAGCTGGCACCACCGTAACTAAGACTGTAGCTGCCAACGCACTGTATATCACTCGCGCAAAGGGTCTTACTAAGGACAATTACAAGCGTCCAACCAAAAAACCTAAGGCTTAATTAGTTACATCGACACAGATCTTTATGCCATAGCAAGCGGCCTCACTTAGTGGGGCCGTTTTGCTTTGGGCACAACACAAACCAGCCCTCTGACAGAGTCTAAACATTTGTGCCTCTTATATAGATAGGAGTTTGAGCACCGCTAGTTGTATTTGGGCCCAACAACAGGGCAAACTGTGTGCCCGATCCCAAATTTTGCTAGAATAATGCGCAATTTAGCTTTCACTTTTAAGATCTCAAAGCCAATATGATGTATTTGGTTGTCACATCATCATGCAAATATAGTCTAATTCTATATGGCGAGATCTGTCGTAGTGAGCGATTGTTCCATAGAGTGGACGCTATAGCTATTTGCGGGGCTAGGCTTATATAAAGTCTAGCATGGGTTGTTTTATCAAGATCGCTGTCATTACCTGTGGCAGTGGTTGCGCCTGGTGTTTTATGAAAGACTTCAAACGTTCTATATCATTTGCATCGTGGCGTGAAAAAATTGCTTTTAGCGTCGGTGTCCTCGGCAAAGAATTAGTGCAAGGTCTTATAAATCTATGCATCTTTGCCTACTGCCTCCATGTACTGCATCTTGAAGCAGCATTTTTGTGTGCTTTGTACTTAGGCTTTCATGTCCTAGGTACTATTGCCAATCCTATTATCGGCTTCTTAGTCGACAATACCTCTAGCCGCTTTGGTAAATACAAGCCTTGGATCTTTTGCGGCTCGCTGTTAAATCTCCTAGCTCTTGTATGGATGTACCACTTGCCTGAGCAAGGCGGTAGCATCTACTTAGCAGTAACGCTGTCCTATGCATTATGGTCACTATCGTTCTTTATGATCGATACTGCCTCATGGCCGATGCTGACTATCTTTAGCTCCGATAGCTCAACGCGCGATGCCATGGCCTCAGTTCCATGTATCGCCACCTCGATCGGTACTTTCTTTATACCTATCTGCTCTGTACCCCTGCTCCATTACTACCCGACCATGCTTTCAGGTCCAAATGATGAGTACACTAATGCAGATATCATGAGCATTATTATTTTGGTGGTCAGTCAAAGTGCTTTGTTACTTTTCATCCGAACCAAGTACATTGCTAAAAGACAAGCGCGTAGCATTCGCCGCAATTCTCACAAGCATATGCTGCCGCCATATCAAAAAGATGCCATTGGCTCTAATGGTGGCTATTGCTCTACCAACGACGCGCACAATCTTTACGCTCGTCTTGCGGCTCAAGCGGCACTTAACTACTCTGAATCACAAGGCTCAAACAAGCCTCAGATGCAAAACTTTAAGGACTCTACAGCCTCTGAGGGCATCATTAGCTCTAGCTTTACAACTTACGATGCAGCTGTAGTTCAGAACAACGTCAAGCAGTGCTACAACAATGTTATCGGCTATTTTGACCGCGCTAATGTTAATGGTACTGACGATAAGATGGTGGGCTATTCCTCCAATGGAGATAATGCCGGCTCTAATAGCGAGCTTTATGCCTCACTGAATAATCAAGAGCAAAACCATAACCACGAAATTAATGATATTAGTGCTGTCTATGCAGAGATTCGCGAGGCTACAATGGCCTCTAGCAATCAAGAGAACTACGTTAATTCGTTTAATGAGCTCTCACCTGTTGCGCATAGCAATCATCAAGGTAGCTCTGAAAGCCTCATCAAACAAATTAAAAACATTGCCCAGATCGTGTTGCACAACGATCAGCTGATGGTGCTCTTTATTTGCGGTGTATTAATTAACATAGCTTTAGGCATCACCGTTGGCTCTATTTTTAATCTCTTAAATGCCAACAACCTCTTTAACAATCACTCTATATACACTGCACTTTTAGTTGGCTGCTTCTTACAAATTACCTGTATGGCTTTGTATGAGCCAATGGTGCGCATGCTCTCTAGAGCCTTTGTCTTTAACTTTTCAGTCTACTTATTTATAGGCGGCGCTGTAGTCCTCTTCTTAGCGCAAAATGCCTCTGACATGCTTACCGCACTCATAACTGCTGCATTAATCTTAATTAACTGCGGCTTAGGCATGTGTCATGTCAGCCTGATTTCAATGACTGTAGATACCGTAGACTATGGAGAGTTTAAACTTTCACAGCGTAATGATGCCCTGATTTTCTCTATGCGCATTACCTCAGTACACTTAGGTAGCACCATTTCATTTTTCTTCTTTGGTGGCTCCATGGCAGCAACATTTGTCTTTGAAGACTCACAAGTACCGCTGCCAGAAATGAACTCGAATATGGCGACTATTTTTGTTGCTATTTTGTGTCTAACCACTCTCTTTATCTACAGTGCTTACTACAAGCTCAATGGCAGCTTCTATCGTAATGTGCTCAATAACCTGCAGTACTTACGTCAAAACTTTCGCTCAGCTGATAATGTTGATAGAGGCCCATTTATGCTCCGCTATGCGCTCGATGAGAGCACTATGATTGTTAAGCTCAAAGCAAGCAATCAAGATGACATCATCCGCGCCATGGTGCAAAAACTCTCTAAGGTCAATGCTATTACCTCGGAGCATGATTACTTAAGCGATCTTAATGCACGCTTAGAGCTCGGTCCTTGTGGCGTTGCTGAAGGTATCGCGCTGCCGCATGCAAAATCATCTTCTGTATTGCGTGCCACTGTGGTAGTTGCCACCCTTGATACCCCAATCGACCTTGGCTCCCTTGATGGCCGCAAGAGTGATCTTATTTTCTTGCTTGCTAGCCCTGATGACGGCGAGACCCACTTAAAACTTTTAGGCCGCCTCTCCTTGTTACTAAACGAGCCAGGTTTTGCCGACAAGCTCCGTGACTGCGGATCAACTACTGAGATCTTTGAGCGCCTTGTACAGTGTGAAAAGCACGTGGTCAAATAAGCGCCCGCTCAGTAAGCTAGCTAAAACAACCAACGATCGTATCAACACTACTTGTCGAACACATCATCTTGCAAAGGCACTAAGTGCCTAAGAGCACGACAGGCACAGATCCACCAAAAAAAAACCATGTTACCCTTTTGCATGAGACAAGGTCTTTAGCGCCTAGGAAATGTAGATTAGTTGAATGCTTTTCAGGTATTAAGTAATTTGTACATATGCATGAGATAATCGGCATAGGCTAATGATAAGATCTGCTTACTTGTACTTGAAGCTAGGAAAGATATATGAGTATCTCTGTATTACGCTCACATAAGGCAGTACGCCTCTTTAAACTCTTCTGTGCAGGCAGTGCCGCTTTTAGTGCTTTAGTGCTTGCTGCCACTCCTAGTTTTGCCCATGCTACAGTAAACGAAACGATCGAGCAGAACAATATCATTAAGGTATGTGCTGTACCGCAGCTATATCAGGCAGTTAACCTGATGCAAAATGTCTCAAAGATTAAGTTTGAGCCTACCTTTGCAACAGCTAACGAATTGTATGCCATGGTAGCTAACGCACCTGAAAACAACACTGTAGCTGTCTGTGATGTAGTGCTTTCATCTGATGAAAGACTACCAATTAGCCTGATTCGCTCTCAAAGAGCAGTAGGCAGCTCTATGGTGCCTTTTGCTATTGCTCCTTTAGTATTTTGGTCACGCGATCCTGAATTATTTAGCTCCAAAGGCAATACTGCGCAAAACCTGTTGCGCAAACATCAGATTCAAAGCCTCGCGCTAGCGTCAGCAAACCAAACTCCTGTTGGCTTTGCAACCGCACAGCTTTTGAAAAACTCAGCTTTTAATACAACCTATCTGAAAGACAAAACCTATAAGAGCGAACACGAGTACCAAGTCTACTCCATGGTCTCTAACGGCAATGTTCAGGTAGGCATTGTCACTAAGCCATTAGTTGCTCAAATAACTCGCGAGCTCAACGGCTCTTATTACGAGGTGCCACGTAATCTGCACTCTGATATTCAGTACTATGCAGTTTTAATGGAGCAGTCCAAAACCAATCGTAAAGCTAAGGCTTTCATTGGCCGCCTCATAAAAGATAAGCGCATTCAGGAAGTCCTCCACATTACTGGCTTCTCCCCAATCACAACAGACTAATCCAATAATCAAAAAAAATTACATAGCGTAAGCCTAAGACTATCTACTAAAGAGCAACTAGCGCTCTTATCAAATGAAAATGGCGAGGTGAACTCGCCATTTTCATTTGAATCATACGTAAAGCAGCCATCACATTAGATCTTGGCTAATGCACTAAGGCTTATAGCAATCAAATCGACATTGGCCACCGTCAACAAAATAGGCTCTTTGTATATCTACAGCACTAACTGGCTCTGCTGTTGAAGGGCGCTTGACCACCACACGCTTAGTCGCAAGCCTTAAAGCAATGCGAATAAAGTCTTCAATGTCCTTGTCCTCACCAATTACTTGTCTAAACAAGAACATATCTTTCTTAACTACAGCACTCTTTTCTCGTTCTGGGAACATAGGATCGTAGTAGATCACCTCAGGAGCCTCCCCAACGTATGAGGCTATAGTGCCTATCGTTTGAAGCTTTGGCAAAGTAAAAGGAAAGAAGCGTGACTTAGATGCTCTCATTAACGCATCTTTTAAGATAATCCAGATAGGCAGCTGTCTTTCAAAGGAGAGCACCTGAGCTTTAGCATGAGCTAAGATCATGGACTCTCGGCCTAATCCTGCAGTGGCATCAAAAACTAAAGCCCCATCTTCAATGCCATTCATCACTGCACGAGCTAAAGGCTCTTTTTGTCTACCACCGCGTAGCAGTCTTTGACGATATGAAACTTGCTCAAAGTCGATGACTAATGGCTTCATCTTAGCTTGTAGCAACAAACTCATACCAGCCATGCCGTCATCAAAACCAATTAAGGCATCCCCATCGCTAATAAACGATGCATATTCGCTGTTTAAAAACGCCTCATGTCCATGTTTATGGATTAACGCACTTGCTTTGGCTGCAGCATCTTTAAGTGCAGCTGTACTCTCATCGCCCACCACATAAACAAGCCTATCACCATAGCTACCAAGTAAAGTAGCGTCCGATAAGCAAGAGATCTGAGTGCCATCCACCTGCAAAGAAGAATCCCCACTCACATCAGATACACAAGCATTAGTAGCTACTGCCTTTTCAATAGATTGCTTGATCTCATCAATAAATAAGCTTGCTTGCTCATTAGCATTTAGATGTAAGTATAGTTTCTTCACGATTGATCCTATTTAGCCGAGCTCAGAGCGCAGATAGTCTAAGGTAGCGCCAATATCAGGACGCACTCCAGTCCATAACTCATATGACAAAGTAGCCTGACCGACAAGCATACCAAGACCATCAAAACATGCCTTAACGCCAAGGCTCGAGGCCTTATCAGTAAAGACAGTGCTACCTGTCTTAGTGTAATAGAGATCATAAGCAAAGGCAGCATGAGTGTAGATGCTATCAGGAATCTTAGGCAACTCTTTGCTCACTGATAAAGACGTAGAGTTAATGATCACATCATAATGATCATCAGGTAAAAGATCATTAAAAGTACAAGCTCTGCACTTAGCCTCAGAGCGATCAAGCAGTACTTCATCTAGGCCTTGCAGTAATTGACTTGCCTTTGAGACAGTACGATTAACTAAGGTAAGCTCGCTTAGTGCAGCTTCTTTACTCAAAAGTGATGGCAAGATACCTCGTGCAGCACCACCTGCGCCGATGACCAACACTTTAGATTGCTGCAAAGGAGCATTTAGACGTAATAGATCGCTATAAAAGCCAAAACCATCGGTATTGTCACCAATATAGCGCTCTTTTCCATCCTCACTTTGAATGCGTTTGAGGGTGTTTACCGCCTTAGCAATACGAGCACGATCGGTAAGCTCATGAGCAAACTCATATGCCTCAATTTTACATGGCACGGTTATATTACAGCCAAGACCACCTGAGCTAAAGAATGCATCAGCAGCCTCTTTAAAGCTACCTTCAACTAGCAAACGCTCATACGAGATCTCATGCCCATGTAATTTAGCAAAATGCTGATGAATAAGAGGGGACATGGAGTGTGCAATAGGATTACCAAAGACTGCTAGTTTGAGTGCCATAACGATACCTGCTAGAAAGTGTATTTCTGCTTTAGCATATCAAACCACACTAGGCAGTCATACTATCTCACCGCAATAGTACACATGCACCAAGCCTATTATGCCCATGCAGC
>Gold_p1__coassemble_115_pt1 | contig 38829 bp, 24 predicted proteins | sample Gold_p1__metabat2_low_PE_009 | metagenome-assembled genome bin Gold_p1 | reverse complement strand
ACGCTTACTTACTTGCGCGAGGCTTACTTGCTTTCATGACGCTTACTGGTAGCGTTCAAAGGAGCTAAGTTTCTTGGAGTTAAACTTTAGTTAAATGCGTTTTGCGCACCGCTAGAGGCACAATATCAACTAGCGGCGCATAGTTTAGACAAGCTCTTGAGGGGGTTAAGCTTAGATGCTCTTGTCTTGAGAGTCTTTACCTAGTTCGTCAACCTGCTCTTGAGTGGCTGCATAGGCTGCCGAGGTATCGTTACTGTTGCTTGTTTTAGTCGCATTGGCTGTGTCTGCCTTATAGTCTAGGCCTTTAGAGGCTTCCCATAAGAAGACGTACTTTAAGAATGTATAAATAAAGGCACTTTGTGCTGCAATGTAGCCAGCACGACCATCCATAAAGCCGAGCTTTACAAAGTAAAGCTTAATAAAGCTAAAGATTGGGCTGAAGATGATCTTCATTAATGATGGCTTCTTGCCTTTAACAATATAACTTTGAGCTGACATCTTGGCGTAACGTACGGTACGTAAGAAGTGATCATTCACATCACGATATGAATAATGAATGATGTAGCCTGGTAAACGCTTCACCTTTGAGTCAGTATTCAATGACTCATGGACTAACTCACCTTCCCAACGTGGATTAGAATCACGACGGACTAAACGGAGGCGATAGTTAGGCTGCCAAGCATGCTTAAGTAACTTGCCTAAGTAGAAGGTAAGACGATTCATCTCATAAGCGTCGTGGCTATCCTCTTTGATAACCTTAACAATGGCATCCTTAAGCTCATCATTGAGCACTTCGTCAGCATCTAAAAATAAGATCCAGTCTTGAGTGCATTTAGGAATCAAAGAGTTCTTTTGCTTTACAAAGCCTTTAAATTCTTCTGTGTAAACCTTAGCACCAAAAGACTTAGCCACATCAATAGTTTTATCTGTAGACACGGAATTGATCACGATGATCTCAGAGGCAATGTCTTGAATCTTAGCTAAGGTTGGAGGCAATCTATCGGCCTCATTATGGGCGATCAGTGCTACTGTAAGACTGAGCTTTTCGTAGTGCTTGTCACCACTTGACTGTTCAGGACTTGTCTTAATAACTTCATCTACACTCTCAGACATTTTTTCTTGCTTATGACTTGCTTGATAGAGCGCTACTTCTTTGGAGCTATAAAACTGCTCTAATGATGTATTAATGATCTCAAGAGCCATGCTCTCTTCAAGCTCCTGCAACTCCTTAGTCTCTGCATGGAGCTTATTGCGATCAAAGGTTACAGGATGCTCATTAGTGTCTCCGTATAAAGCCCAACGAGTATGAGAATTAGAGATACGACTTGAGTAAAAACAGATAACAGGTTTTCTGTAGTTTCCTGCAAATTGTGTAATACCGGTAGAAGGACCAATAAAGCAAGCTGATAAGTCAGTAAGCGCAGCAGCTACCATGAGTGAGTGCTCATTGATGCAGACATGTAAGTGCTCACGCAGCTTTTCAGGCACAGCAGCAATGACGCGCTCAATACGTTCTTGCTGGCTTTTAATGCCCATCACCACTACCTCAGGCACCAGTACAGAGTCATTATGTTGAGCACAAGTGGCACAAGAGTGCGCATTTAAATCTTGCTGAGAGTCATCTTTAAGATCATTGCTTTTACTTGCTTTAGTAGCATATGAAGATAGGATGCCGGTGATTACTTGTGAGTAGTGTGCCTCAGAAAGATTAGAGCCTGAACCACCAGTAAATGGGTTAATCAGGATGAATGGCTTATCAGCGATATTTAAGGAAGCAATGAGCTCTTTAGCCTTAGCACCATCCTCATCAGTGTAGGCAATACGATCAAAGTGAATACCAACCTTGTCAAAAAGCTCAGGATCAAGGTGCTTTATAAGATCAAGATTATATTCAGCCTCACTCTTGATGCACTCAGAGCGCTTTTGTCTAAAACCTCGATTGTAATGGATGAATGACCATAACTTTGAATGCGGGCCAATGCGTACCTTTGCTCCTGACTTTGAGGCAATACTAGAGATATGGTTGTTAGAGACTAAGGCAATAAACACATCAGGGTTAAATGAGCGCAGCTTGCTAATTAAAGAGGCATCATCATCTTTGTAATCATCAATGCTAATAACCTCATCGATGCATTTGACGTGCATGGCTACAGCACGATTAGCATTACTAACAAGAGCAATGATTCTAGCTGATGGGTACATGGCTTTAGCTGTAGCGTATGACGGAATAGACACGACAAAATCGCCGATCTTATCGGTTCGAGAAATGATGATGTTATTGATACTTGCCATATCTACCTCAAAAGCTTACGTCTACACATTCTCATCTTTGGCTTTGCAAAACCATGCATGAAGCCACGTAGGTCTCTAATATTTCTAGTTTAACATGCCTATTAGCCCCTTGTTTTAAGTAAGGGTCTTTGCACTTGTACTGACGCAAAACGCTAGTGGTTCGACGAATGCGTCACTAATTGTATATGCTACTGAAAATAGGCATGAGCGCCATGCGATTAGCTGTTAGCCTTCATCTCTTAGGCTTTTTGCTTGTGCAGCTGCAGCGACAGATACAACCGCTGCGGCGGCTGCGGCGGCGGCTGCGGCGGCGACTGCAGCTACAGCTGCAGCTGCAAAGCTCATTGTGCTCAATACATTATTGTTGGCAATTGCGCCTAGTGAGAGCATCTCAAGCGATTCAACAAAGGTTGAACTTTAAGCTCATAAGGCGTCAACTATAGAGCATCACCCGCATTCTTACGCGATCTGTCTTTTACAAATGACCTGTTGAGCCTAGCGTCTATGCTATAATAGAAAATTCTGTGGACGCACTTAGAACTGTCCCTTGCAAGGCGCTTTTTACTAAGCACCTGTAACGAACTAGACGGCATATCTATGCGTTCCATATCGTTTTTTTAGCAAGCTGCTACATAGAGCACTTAAGTAAATCTTAAGCTGCCCACTTAGCGTTAGTAACTAGCGCTTTAAAGTGTTTAGTAGCTCAGAGCTTATCTTTAAGAGCAATTGGTCGGGTCAATTTCGAAAATATGAAGAATCTCGTTGCCTCATTCGTACTTGCAAGTCTTAACAAGTTAAAAGCTGACTTTGATATCCCAGATGATATTCAAAGCAAGATCCGCATTGATCGCACCAAGGATAAGGCTCATGGTGACTTTGCCACCAACATCGCCATGATGCTTGCTAAGCCACTTGGCAAGAATCCACGTGAATTAGCTCAGCTCATTGTTGACGCTCTGCCTAACGATGAGCGTATTGCTAAGACAGAGATCGCAGGTCCTGGCTTTATCAATTTCTTCATTAACGCCAACCACACCGCATCTGCACTGCAGGCCATGCTCTTAGATGAGCGCTCTGGTGTGCCTTTAACTACTGAGCCACAAAACATTGTGGTTGACTACTCAGCTCCTAACGTAGCTAAGGAAATGGCTGTACACCACATCCGTTCTACCGTAATTGGTGATGCTGTGGTACGTGTACTTGAGTACTTAGGCCATAACGTTACCCGTGCTAACCACGTTGGTGACTGGGGTACTCAGTTTGGTATGCTCATCGCCTATCTCGAAAAGTGTGAAAACGAACATGGCGCTGGCATGGATCTGAGCGACTTTGAGGCCTTCTATCGTGAGGCTAAGCGTCTTTACGATGAGGACGAAGAATTTGCAGTTAAGGCTCGTTCTTATGTAGTTCGTCTGCAAGGTGGCGATGAATACTGCTATAGCATGTGGCAGAAGCTCGTTAAGATGACCATGGATCAAAATCAGGCTATCTACGATCGTCTGAACGTCACTCTCTCAGAAAAAGACACCATGGGAGAGAGCCTGTATAACGACATGCTGCCTGTTGTAGTTGATGATCTGTTAAAGCGTGGTATCGCTGTTGAGGATCAGGGCGCGGTTGTAGTCTATTTAGACGAGTTTAAGAACAAGGATGGCGACGTACTTGGCAACATTATTCGTAAGAGCGATGGTGGATATTTGTACACCACCACTGATATTGCCTGCGTAAAGTACCGTGTAGAGAAGTTCAAGGCTAACCGCCTCATGTACTTTATTGACTCACGTCAGCATCAGCACTTAGAAGCTGCATGGCAAATCTGTCGTATTGCTGGCTACCTGCCTGAGAATGTCTCTATTGAGCACGATGCATTTGGCATGATGCTCGGTAAGGATGGCAAGCCATTTAAGACCCGTTCTGGCGGTACTGTAAAGCTTAAGGATTTATTAGACGAGGCTGAAAAGCGCGTTGATGCTATGCTCACTGAGCGTGGCAGTGAGTACGATCCACAAGAGCGTAAGCAGATTTTACATGACATCGCAATTGGTGCTGTAAAGTATGCCGATCTGTCTAAGAATCGTCTTACTGACTACATCTTTGACTGGGATCAGATGCTCGCTTTTGAAGGCAATACTGCTCCTTACTTACAGTATGCCTACAGCCGTATTCAGTCCATCTTCCGTAAGACTGACAGCGTTCCAGGCACCATTGTGATTAATCACGAGGCTGAAGAGGCTTTAGCTAACAAGCTGCTCTCCTTTGCTGATGCTGTTAACTCAGTTGCAGCTAAAGCTATGCCGCACCTGTTATGTACTTATCTGTTTGAACTGTCTGGCACCTTCATGCGTTTCTATGAAGCATGCCCAGTATTAAAGCAGGGTACCGATGAAGAAACTAAGGTCTCCCGTTTAGCTCTGTGCGCTTTAACTGCCAAGGTGCTCAAGCAAGGTTTAAATCTGCTTGGCATCAATGTCATGGAAAAGATGTAAAGCTTTTTATAGCTTATAAAAGCCATAACTACTGTTTTTAACTAACTATGCTGTCATGAAATTGCATGGCAGTTTAGCCTTAACTAGCTTTTTGCTAAGTTTCAGCTACTAAGCTTTTAGTAGCCTTAACAACATATTTTGACAGCCATTTAAAGGTAATCGTTGTGAAGTTTAATCTAGGTGAAAAGGGCGGTTTGTCCAATCTGCCTCCGCAAAAGAAGCGTGTTTTAGCTATTGGCGGCATCGCTTTTATAGTTTTACTCTTTGTAAGCTTCCTGTTGTCACTTACTGAGGATGATGGCTCAAATCAAACTCAAGAAGTAGTTAGCCAAGAGGCCAATCAGCCTTTAGAGCAAGGTAGTTCAGGCGACCTGCAATTACCAAGCTCACAGCGTTATGACTTTGAAAATAACGTCGCTACTAATGGCGGTGGTATTGAAGATCTGTTACACGACGCCCCTCAGACCGATGATGGTCCTATCGGCGTTGATAAGAGCCCATTTGAAAATCAGCCAAATACTCAAAGTCCATCTCAAGGACTTGGTCCTCTACCAATGCCAACTGAAGAGGAAGAAGCATTAGGTGGGCAGCAAGCTCAAGAGCAAGCCCCTGAGGCTCCTCAAGCAGCTCCTGCTTCAACTAAAGCAGTACTCTATTGCGATAGTTACACCAATGCTGCTGATGCAGAAAGCCAAAAGGCTGTCCTCGCTTTCCAGGGCGTAACCGCTCAGGTAGTTAAGAATCAAGATGGCACTTTAGGCTTGAAGCTTGGTCCATTCCCATCAGCAGAGCGTGCTCGCGAGGCATTCTCTTTCTTAGCTGATAAGGGTCTCTTACAACAATGCGGCCTCATTCAAGAATAAAGAGCGCTTAGAGCATTGAGCTGCTGTTAAGTGGCCATGCTTTGGGGCTCAAAAACCCATTTTTTGATACAGTTTTACAAACTCAAACTAGTTTTATTTGCCAAGGCTTACTTGAACAAAATAGCCATACAGGCAAGGGCACATAGCAAGATTACGCTTATCTCAAGATGCCCACATGGTCGAGATCTGATAGCAATCATCTAATCGACTATGGGTAATGAACTAGAAAAACTAATATCGAGTGTAGGATAAGGTTTTACTATGACAACCATCGTTTCTGTTCGTCGCAATGGCACAGTTGCCGTAGGTGGTGACGGTCAGGTTACTATGGGCCAGTCTTCTATCTTAAAAGACAATGCCCGTAAGGTACGTCGCCTGTACAAAGGCCGTGTAATCACTGGTTTTGCAGGCTCAACTGCCGATGCATTTACTCTTTTAGATCTGTTTGAAAAGAAGCTTGAAGCTCACCAAGGTATTTTGGAGAGAGCTTGTGTTGCTTTAGTTAAAGACTGGCGTACTGATAAGATGCTCCGTAAGCTGGAGGCCATTATCATTGCTGCAGATAAGGATCACTCATTCTTAATCTCTGGCACTGGTGACGTAGTACGTATGGATGATGACATCCTCGCTACTGGCTCAGGTGGTAACTTTGCGCTCTCTGCTGCACGCGCCTTAGTCCGCAACACCGACTTAAGCGCTGAAGATATCGTTAAGAAGTCCTTAGAGATCGCCGGTGAGATTTGTGTATTCACCAATCAAAACCACATCATCGAGACTATTAGCTGCGATGAAAAGGATGAGTCCAACGCAACCAAAGATGCTCCAGAGACCAAGGAGCAGGGCAGCTGCCAGAGCTTTTAGGAGATAGCGCATGTCTGAATTAACCCCACGCGAGATTGTAAGTGAGTTAGATCGCCACATCGTTGGCCAAGCTGCTGCGAAGCGTTCTGTAGCCATTGCTCTGAGAAATCGTTGGCGTCGTATGCAGTTAGACCCAAAGATTCGTCAGGAAATCTATCCAAAGAATATTCTGATGATAGGCCCTACCGGTGTTGGTAAGACTGAAATCGCACGTCGCTTAGCCACTCTTGCTAAGGCTCCTTTCATTAAGGTTGAAGCCACCAAGTACACTGAGGTTGGCTATGTTGGTAAAGAAGTAGACTCCATTATCCGCGAGCTTGCTGAAGTATCCATGAAGCTCGTTAAAGAAGAGGCTGCTAAAAAGAATAATGCCCGTGCAGAAGAGGCCGCTGAGGAGCGCATCTTAGATGCACTGCTGCCATCCCCATCAGCAACTGAAGAGGAAAAGCGTAACAACGCTACACGTCAGAACTTCCGCAAAATGCTGCGTGAGGGCAAGCTTGATGATCGCGAGATCGAAATCCGCATTGCTGATAAGTCAGGCTCTCCTTTACAGATCTTAACTCCAGGCAATGGTGCCATGGAGGATATGAACAATCAGCTTCAGTCACTGTTTGATTCATTATCTCCAAACCGCACCATCAACCGTAAGATGAAGATCAAGGACGCTTTTAAAGAGCTGACTCAAGAAGAGGCCGAGAAGATGACCTCTACTGAAGATCTGCGTAATGAAGCAGTTAAGCAGTGTGAGAATCACGGCATTGTCTTCATCGACGAAATCGATAAGATCTGTGGTGGTGATGGCAGTAGCTCTCGCGGTGAGGTTTCTCGTCAGGGCGTACAGCGTGATCTGCTGCCTCTTATCGAAGGCTGCCAGGTCAACACCAAGTACGGCATGATTAAGACCGATCACATCCTCTTTATCGCCTCTGGTGCTTTCCAGATCGCCAAGCCATCTGATCTCATCCCAGAGCTGCAGGGTCGTCTACCAATCCGTGTTGAACTGCAGGCATTAACTGCTGATGATTTTGTACGCATCTTAACCGAGCCTCATGCTTCATTAACCAAGCAATACGAGTACTTAATGGCAACTGAAGGTGTAAAGATCACCTTTACCGATGATGCTATTAAGCGCATTGCTGAGGATGCCTACACTGTCAACGAAAAGACTGAGAATATCGGTGCCCGTCGTCTGCATACTCTGATGGAGAAGATCTTAGATCAGGTTTCATTTGAGGCCCCAGATAATCCTGGCACTACCGTGGTTATCGATGCAGCCTATGTAGATGAGCACTTAAGCGATATTGTTCAGGATGAGGATCTCTCACGCTATATTCTCTAGCAACTGAGCTCTTATATTTACTTGGCACATGTGTAGTGAAAGTAGCGACAGATGCTGTCCTTAGCATCTAGGACTATATCTTTATGAAAAGAATCGCTTATACATGTGCCTTAAGATCAAGATCAGAGCACTCATAAAAGTTACTTTTTCTTAAGAAAAAGAGTGCTAAGATCTCGACAGGGCATCTATACGTACATATTTTCCAAGGTTCATTTATGGCAAATCGTGAACAGCTGAGTCTCAGAGAACTTGAGCTCTTACAGGAGCTCAATGAAATTGCCGCAAAGACTGATACTTTGAGCAGCAATATGGACGAGAAGTTCAGCTCCCTTGATAGAAAAGACGTTGAAATCGCTGCACTCAAACGCAAACTTGAAGAGTACAAACGTGAAAACGAGCACTTGTGCGAACTCATTCAAACCTGGCGTTCAAGAATGGACAACGTGCTTAAGACTTTAGGTCAGATTAACAACTAAATCTGCACGATAAAAACGCGCCTTGGCGCGTTTTTTGTTTGCATAAGTCGATATTGCGAAAGAAACATTAAGACACAAAGTTAATGTCAAACTTTCGTACTACAGCTTCACGGCGTCCTTGCAAAGACGCCCCTTATATACAACCTGAATTACAAAGATTAAAAAGCTGCAGCTCTAATCAAGGTAGCGCATGCTTAAGCCTTATTTACCTTGCTATCAAGTGACGCTTGAAGCTCATCATCACACTAGCAATGTAGTTAAACTTGGCACCAAGCTCTTTGTATATACGGGTTTAGGATTAAAACATGGCCCACATTACAACAGTACATAAGATAGCTCAGGCACTTCCTAGATTTGAGGCATTGAAACTCAGCTTATGTACCATGGCGCTTGTTTTTAGCTGTAGTAGCTATGCTCAAGAAGAGACTAAACCTCAACAGGCAAGCTCAAGTATTAACTCTGTTGCCGATGTAGCAGAAGCAAAGAAAACCTCATCTTTGTCAAATACCAACACCACTGCTAGTGGTGCAGAGAACATTCGTAATGCCATTGATAAAAAGACCACTGCTATTGATAAGTCTGGTGCCTACGTCAATGCATCTACTCTTAAGACCAATGCAGACAAGGTAAGCCCAAGCTCTGAGCAAGTGGGCAGCAATGTCAAAGAGAAAGCTAAGGTCTACCGTGATCCATATGGTAATAGACTTAAGGCTCCTCCTCGTAAGCAAAGCTTTGAGCAAAGATCACAAGAAGAAGCGCGTACTGCTGAAAAGATCGCGCAGTCAAATCTCAATCGCCCAACTAGCTCCTTAAGTAAGGTTGCAACAAGTACTGCAGCTACTGTGGCAAGTACGCAGGCTCTAGCAAGTAACGATAGCAAGGTTGTTGCAATTAAAGAGACTCCTCTTAAAAGTGCGGTAGTTTTCTTTACTAAGCCAGAAAAGAGCTCAACCCATAATGTTGACGCTATGAGCGGTGCCTCTACAGTTAAAGTGGAGCAGAACATCCTTGGTATTACTGAGTATGAGGCAAGTCTCATTGCTAAGTACACTAAGGCAGATATGTATCGCATCGAGAGAGATCAACCATACTCATCTAAGCACTCAGAACTTATTATGCAAAGTTCTGACGAGATGGACTCTGGCCTCCCTCCTCAAAGCAAGATCACTCCAAATTTTGATCCATCTTCATATGATGTCATCTTTGTAGGCTTCCCACTGTGGTGGTCTGATATGCCTATGCCGCTGTACTCTTTCTTTGAAGACCATGATCTTTCAGGCAAGATTGTGATCCCATTTTGTACCTACGGCAACAAGTCAAGAAATAAGGTATTTACCAAGATCTCCAAGCTTGAGGCCAATGCCAATGTACCTATCAAGGCAGGTCTTAAGTCATATCGCGCTGACATTGCCAAAGACGGTGAACGTATCGTCAAAGAGTGGTTAATTAAGCTCGACAATAACAGCTTTAAAGGTTTATTGCCAAAGGACTCTGAGGCAAAACAACAAAGTGCTCCTCAAGAGGGCCAAAATACTGATAGCACTACTTTAAGCAAAGATCCTCAAGATGCAGGCACAAACAATACTCAAGCTCGTGCCAATAGCTTTGCCCCTGGCAAAACTCCATCAGTTAAGCCAGCATCATAGCAGCATCGTTATCTAAGCTTAGAGCGTATATAGCCTATACCCTAAAACGTCGTGCTCAAAATTACTCTTGTCACTAGTGCGATCTATAAAGATAACGCACACATATCCTTATAGACCACAAGAGTAAAAAATGATCACCTTGCGCACCTTAAATTTGACGTAGTTGATCAAATTAATCGCATAGACATTGGGATGGCTAAGACGGCATTGTTTGTGCACTTTCATGATTTTGTAATATCTAGTATGCTTGCTAAACGTGCTTTTGACACTATGGCCCCATAGTCTCAAGCCCATTTAGTTACAGCACTAACAAGCGCCTAAACTGATTCATCACTGCTTAATCTTATGCCTAAGTCACCTTCAGCCAAAAAACTTCTAACAGCCACTGGTTTGCTGTGCGCCATCTTTGCCGTCAGCACTCCATTCTGGCTGTTTACTAGTGAGCAATCCGTATCCGTCGTCAACAAGAACAAAGTATCAACAAAAGACGCGGCTGCAAAGGTAGACTCAATCACTACATCTAAGGACAGTGATAGCCACAACTCCTCAGACAAGGTCTCAAAAGCTGATACTAAGGCCAAGAACAAAGACTCCGACAAGGCCAACACAGCAGATACCAAGGCACAAGGCAAAGATTCAGACAAGGCCAATACAGCAGATACCAAGGCACAAGGCAAAGACTCAGATAAGGCCAACACAGCAGATACTAAGGCCAACGCCAAAGACTCAGATAAGGCCAACACAGCAGATACTAAGGCCAAAGACCAAGATTCAGATAAGGCCAACACAGCAGATACCAAGGCACAAGGCAAAGATTCAGATAAGGCTCAAGCAGTAGATACTAAGGCTAAGGCCGAAAACTCAGATAAGGCCAATGCAGCAGATACCAAGGCCAACGCCAAAGATTCAGATAAAACCAACACTGCAGATACTAATGCCAAGAACAAAGACTCAGATATGGCACAAGACAAAGCATCAGATAAGGCCAACGATTCAGATACTAATACCAAAGAGTCTGATAAGGTAAAGGCTGCTGAGTCTAAGACAGATGGCAAGGATGCTCAGGGCAAGACAAGCAATAAAGAATCTGCAGCGATTAATGAGGCTAAGAGCAAGTCCTCAGGTGAGGATAAGTTTGCCACTGCTGCTGTAGAAAAGGATGAGTTATCTGAAAGTGTGCTTTCAGAAGGTCAGAGCATTGCGCAAAAGCCACAGAGCCTTGCAGATAAAGTACGCGACATTACTAAGATGCGTACTGCTGAGGATAAAGCAGCCTATGAAAGAGCAATAAAGGAAAGAGAGCAGCAAGTTGATGATGCCATTGCCTCCATCTCTGGCAACTATAAAATCTACTTGCCAAATATGTTTAGCGAAAAGGCTGTTGTTATCTACTTCTCAGCTCCGGTTAGCTCCACCAAGATCAATTTAAGAAAGGATGCTGATCTTAGCAAGCTTAAGATTGACTCGCTTAGCGGTGCTACACAAGTTAAGTACCAAGATCAGGATACTTTCCAAGATGTATCAGAGCCAGCGATGGATTACATAGCCAATACGCTCAGCAAAGAAAGTGGTGCCCAGCTCTTTAAGGTAGCTACTGTCACTACCTATCCAGACAACGTATCTAAGCTCTACTCTATGTCTTTTGATGAGCTCAGCAATAGCGAGTATCCAGAGCTTACTGACGATGTCCTTTTAAACATTGATGAGTACTCAGTTATATATCTTTGCTACCCTAATTGGTGGGGTAACATGCCAGGTGCAATTTACAGCTTCTTAGCCAAATACGACCTGTCAGATAAGATCATTGTTCCAGTGTGCTTATACGAAAAAGATAAGTTTTCAGGCACTACAGACACCATCGCAACCATCGAGCCTAATGCTAGTGTCTATAGCAAGGGCTTACTCATCTCTAAAGAAGAGTGCAAGAACGAAAGCAACATGCGCAGTAAGATACGCACCTTCTTAACCGAGCTTTCTAAAGAGTTTGAGTAGCAAAACTGCGTGCAAACAAGATAGTTGTAGCGCATAGTAATTGATAAGCCTAGATAGTTGTACCGCATAGTAATTGATAAGCCTAGATAATTGCGCTGCAAAGCAAAAAGGCCGTTACTGTTTGATTGAGACAGACAGTAACGGCCTTTTTTCATAGGCTCAGAGCAACTCTGAGCTACTAATAGCTTGAATCTAACAGATTACTCTATGGTAAAACCTGGGCATTTTCAGGCTTTGTTGCATCCACTTGAGTGACGTTTGAGCCCTTAGCTTTATCCTGTGGAGCAGCACCTTGGGATGGATCTGCTGCTTGGGATGGAGTTGCAGCTTGATTAGATGACTCTGTAGCCTCATTTGTCAGGGCGCTGCCATTGTCTTGAGATGCTGTGCTCTTATCTACAGTGCTGTCATCTTCTGAGACGATCTCTAAGGCGCTTTTTGCTTTACGCATGCTAAACTTGCGCTCTTTACACTCCTCTTCAGTAAGACGAGGACGTAGCAGCACAAATAAAATAGCACCTACTAAGACACCGCTGAGAATCGATAGCATATAAAGCATGCTATTAACTGCGATTGGGAAGAGGAACACGCCTCCATGAGGAGCACAAATACCGCAGCGGAAGTACATGCTTAAGGCACCTGCAACGGCAGATCCGCAAATACAAGCAATACGTAATCTTTGAGATGAAGCTAAATAAGGGATTACACCTTCGGTAATAAAGAGCATACCCTTGAATATAGCTCGGTAAGCGCCATCGTATTCTTGTTTATTGAAGCTATGTCGACCAATGAAGCGAGCAGCAACACCTGCAGCCATTGGTGGCACCATACCGCCTGCCATAACTGCACCCATCACTAATGAGCCAGGACCGGTTTCTGGTAAACAATCAGCAAGTAAGAGCACACCACTTGCGTAGGCAATCTTATTGAATGGACCTCCCATATCTGCTGACATCATGGCCGCAAGGATTGCACCTAGTGCAACCAACACTATCGTATCTGCCTCAAGGAGCAGATCATTTATAAGGTTGTCTATCAGTGCCGCCGGGATATTGGTTATAAACTGAGCAATTAAGGTCGTGAATACAGCGCCCGCTAATGGATAGACCAGCAAGGCGAACATAGCATCATGGCCTTTTAAGAAGCGTTGGGCTATTCGCGCCACCACAAAGGCCACGCCTCCACCCACAAAGCCATTTAACAGCGCTCCTATCACGCCAGCGCCTGCCATATCGGCCATAACACCACCAGTAAATCCTGCTACTAGAGCCATACGTCCTGCCATAGAGAAGGCAATAAAGGCACTAAGTACAGGAAAGAGCAAGGTACCGATACTGTAACTAATTGAATCTAAAAATAGACCTAAGCTACTGGTCTTAACCAACTCTAAGCGAGCCACAGCTGACAAGATACCTGCAGTAGCAGCCAGTGGCAGAATATAGGTTAAACCGCTCATCAGATGGCGGTAGAGCTTCATTGGCAGGTTATAAGACTCATGAGATGATGAGCCTGCCTTATACACCGGGCAATTTGGATCGAGCGCTTGTTTAATTAGCATCTCAGGTCGATGCACGCCATCGATAACTCCCGAACGCACCATGCGCTTGCCAAGGAAGCGATCAATATCCACAGCACGATCTGCTGCAACAATAACGGCCTTGGCTGAAGCGATATCCTCTGGCAAGAGGCTATTGCGATTACCTGCGGCACCATCAGCTTCAACCTTGATGGAAATGCCCATCTCTTTAGCTTTATGCTCTAAAGATTCGGCCGCCATATAAGTATGTGACAGACCAGCAGGGCATGCAGTTACTGCAACAATATCGTACTTGACCTTGTTCTCTTGGTGCTCTGCTTGCTCTTCGTTTTGGCTTTGCTCTTCTTCCTCTTTCTTATCCTCAACAGACTCTGCCTTATCGATGATATCTAAAAACTCATCAGGTGTTTTTGCCTCAAGCACATGATGACGAAAGCCCTCATCCATAAGCAGAGTAGATAATCTAGCTAAAACATCGATATGGGCATCTGATGCCTGATGAGGGGAAGCGATCATGAAGATGAGATGTACTGGCTCGCCATCTACAGAATCAAAGTCGACACCATCAGGGACGACCATGGCAGCTAGTCCAGTGCGAATTACGGCATCGCTCTTAGCATGAGGAATAGCAATGCCCTCACCAAGACCTGTTGAGCTGCTACGCTCGCGATCAAAAACTGCTTCACAAAAGCGGTTGATATCACTAATACAGCCAGTTTCGGCCATGATCTCAACTAGCTTAGAAATAGCAGCTTCCTTACTTACCGGATTGGCATCTAAACATACAGAATGCCTATCCAAAAGATCGCGGATCCGCATACATCTACCTTTCAATTACTTTCCAAAAAGCAAAGACGCAAACAACTCATTCTAAAGACGGATAATGCGTCACCTACAGACTATATACCTGTTAGCTGCCAACGGTTGTAAGTATCTACAAGTACTAACCTAAACGTCTTGATCCTAGGCTAATAACTTATTGATACAGTCTATTCTATCATCATGTGTCAAGGCATTATTGATAAGAGATTAGTATGTAGTGCTACTAGATGGGCAAAATGCTCATCTAGAGGCTATCTCACATAACTAAGTCTCTAGTGAGCGCATAAAGCTAAGGGGCTGCCTCATATCTCTAAACTATGAAGAGATAATGGCAGCCCCCTGAGCTTATGAAGCTTGATTAACGCTTGTGCTTAATGCACAAGCGTTAATCATAAATAAATAGCTATGCCTTAACAGCTGCTGAGGTGCTATCTGCATGCTGTTCATCAGTATCACTCTTAACAGATGCACTTTCTTTGTTCTTATCTGCATCTGAGTTGTAGTAGCCACGAGGCACCTGACAGAACTGGCTATCAATAAAGGTAATATCCTTAAATGTTGCTGCCTGATCAGGCTCCATATGCAGAGTTATGTCAGCATCCTCAAAGAAGCGGCGGATATTGTGCTCAGCCTCATCAGCAATATCATGAGCTCTCTGGAAGCTCATAGTTCTGTCGAGCACGATATGGCACTGAATATAGATCTGAGGACCTGCCTTACGGGTACGTAAATCATGGAATGAATCAATACCCTCAACGGATAAAATCGCACGGATGATCTTGGAGTGATCTTCTACACTTAAAGACTTATCGAGAAGAGTACCAATTGCAGTATGACCAATGTGGTAGGAGCTGTGCATGATGTATAAGCCTAAAAGAATAGTGACTACACCATCAGCCCAGTCATAACCCATCTTAGATAAGACTAAGGATAAGATAACACTGAGGTTTAAACCCACATCGGATAAATAGTGGAAGCGATCGGCCTCAATTGCCTCACTCTTAGTCACCTTGCAAACATAGCCTTGGAACATAGTCAGCACAATGGTGATGACAATGGAGGCTATCGACACGTAGATAGCAATATCGATATAACCAATCTTCACAGGGTTAATGGTTCTATCAAAGCCATTGAAGATCAGCAATAGCGCCGAACCACCGATGAAGGCCGCTTGTGACAAGGATGCTAAAGCCTCTGCCTTATAGTGACCAAAGCGGTGCTTGTCATCAGCTGGTGAGAGTGCATAACGCAGAGCCAACAGATTGATAAAGGAGGCACTCAAATCGATAAGCGAGTCAGTGAGAGAAGCTAAGATGGAGCTTGAACCTGAGACTAACCATACGCCAAACTTCATCACAATAAGGATGATAGCTGTAGCTACGGATGCGACACCGGCTAAAATCACTAAGCGCTTGTATGTACCCTTGAGCTCTTTAGGCTCTTCTTTTTCTTTCGCAGCGCCACAGCATGAGCCTGATACTTGATTTTCATTATCAGACAAATGAATAGGACAGTCAGGACTATCAGTACCTGGGCAGCCTACTGGACGCTCAAAATCCTGATGATTCATGCACAGTTTCATTTGCTCTGGAGTACAGCAGCACTCATGAGTATGTGTACCATCTGGAGACGCTGTTCTTAGAATAACGACGCGGTTTTTATCTCGCTGTAATGAATCGCTACTAGTATTAGTATCCTTAACACTTGCATCGGCTGCATTGTTCGAGACCGCCTCTGGTGCTGAGGCTTTACTAGCATCTGCAGGAGCTACACTTTGTATAGCGCCTACAGTCTCTTTAGTATCATTGAGCATAGTTTAAGTTGTCTCTGAGTATTTGGTTTAGTTCTTATTGGTAAACCACATTTGGTCTAATACCATATTCACAAGACAGCATAACAACAACTAACATCTTGCTGCCTTATCCCATGTCTAACTAGGCATGAGCACATCCCATGCTCTTTAACAAAGCTACTCCCTTAAAAGCATGAACGCTCATCTTCTAGGATTAGCCACATATACCGATAAGCATATGATGTGTTAACAAAAAAAGCGCCGTAGCGCTCTTAAAGTTCTATCTCCTTATTATAAGCCGATTTTGCACTCTCATCATGCTATGAGACAAACTAAACAAGCTACCTTGATCGCTATAGGCTCATGGGGCATCAAAGCGCAACCGTAACGCTATCCTTTACGTATATTCTTGCCTTTTAAGCCCCACAAAAATTCAGCTTCTAGACTCTGTTAAGGGATTGTCCAATTGCGTTGCCTTTGCGCACTTGCTGTTAATTGCCCCATGACAGGTCGGATTTGCACAAACTAGCTTTGGATTAGATGAAATCTTATTGGGCAAGGGCATGAAAAAAGTGTGAGGCGTGACTAAAAAGCAGCTGAAAGTTACTATAGCTAAATGTTTAGGGCTAACTTTTGCCACCATACATAGTAGAGTAGTTAATATGCCACTGCTGTCTATTGCCTTTAAGGATGCGTACTGACAGTCATGGGCCTTTATAACACTTGTTGGTTTTAACCATCAGTGTCTAGCTGTGAGCATAAGGATGATGAAAGAAAAGGTTTTTGGTACAAATCACGCTAAGAACTATCATCAATTGCACACAATATATGGTTAGTTTGGCGTGATGATATATCACGACTTAGCAATTATCTTTAAAGTAACCAACGAGTTACGGGGGCTGTTATGGTCAATCGCTTTTTGCGTGCACTGTTTTACTGGCCGATTCGTATCACTGCTACATGTGAACCAATCCCTTTTGAGCCGTTAAAGCACATTAAAATCGATCCTAACAAGCAAATTGTCTACATCATGGTGTCATCCTCTGTAGGCAACATGCTGACCGTGGAACGCCTGACTAAGCAATTAGGCTGGCCATCCCCATTTGAAGATATTGTGATTGGTCAAAAGAAACTGCCTCGCACTGCCTATTTGCGTGACCCTACTTTCTTTGGATCCACAGGACGATCCCGTGACATTAGCGGCACTATCTTTCAATGGTTTGCAGCCTCACGTGAGATTAATGAAGACCTGCAGATCATTCCTATTTCTGTGCTTTGGTCACGAGACCCTAGTATTGAAGGTGAGGCTATTCGAGGCATTGACTTAGCTACCCCTGTGTGGCGTAAGTTTTTAACTCTTACCTTTGCAGGTCGCGATAACTGCACCATTATCTCTGAGCCTTGTTCAGCTTTTTATTTAGAAGAACGCCTCAAGAGTGTGGGCGACTATATCCTGCGCAAGATTATTCTCAACCGTCTTGTAGCTCTACACTTTTTACGTAAAGCCCGTACCATCGTAGGCAGACCATTTCCAAATCGCTCGCGACTTTTGCATGAACTTGTCCAAAGACAAGGCACGCAAAGTGCGATTGCTGAGGCGATGGAGAAAGATGGCAAGAGCAAAGAGGAGCTTGAAAAGAAAGCTTACGAGATCTTCGATATCATGGTCGCAGACACTCGTTATCCGCTGCTGCGCTTTTTCAACACCATCATTTCCCTCATATGGAAGCGCATTTACCATGGTCAGAGCATTGTAGGCGCAAATAAAGTTCGTAACCTTGTGCAAAACGGCTATGAGATCATCTACATTCCATGTCACCGCTCGCACATGGACTACATCTTATTGCTCTTTGCTATTTTCCATGAGGGCCTGCCTATCCCTCAGGTAGCATCTGGCGATAACTTAAACTTCTTCCCAGTAGGACAAATCATCCGTCGTTGTGGCTCATACTTTATTCGCCGCAAAATGAAGGGTGATACTTTCTACACTGCCTTATTCCGTGAGTACTTATCAGTACTCTTTGAGCGCGGCTATGCTACCGAGTTCTTTATCGAGGGTGGTCGTTCTCGTACGGGACGCACCCTGCCACCAAGAACTGGCATGGTGTCCATGACCGTACAAGCTCAGCTACGTGGTATTGAGCGTCCTATTGCCTTCATCCCAACTTATCTTGGTTATGAGCACGTAATGGAAGTAGGCTCATACATGCATGAGCTTGAGGGTGCGGCTAAGAAGAAAGAGAGCATCAAAGGCCTGTTCGGCATCTTTAAGCGTTTACGCTATTACGGCCGTGGCTATGTAACCTTTGGCGAGCCTGTGATTGTGCCTCGTTTCCTCAATAAGCATGTACCAAACTGGCATGACTATATTGATCCTACTGGCAATTCACGTCCTGAGTGGCTTTACGACACCGTAAATCAGCTCTCACACGAGATCATCATCAAGCTCAATGACTCAGCTTCAGTTAATGCTATTAACCTGTGCGCCTTAGCTATCATTGGTGATGCTGACCATACTCTCAGTATCAATATGCTAAAACGCTGTCTGAAGCTTTACTTGCTAGTTCTCTCTTGCGATGAGCGTCGTAAGGGTCTCATGCCTTCAGGCAGTCTCGACACTATCATTGCTCAGGCTTTAGAGCTTAAGAAATTCCGCGTCTATGACGTCGGTGAGGATATGAAGTTTGTACGCCCAAGTCGTGGTCAGACTCTGCAGCTTACCTACTTCCAGAACAATATTCTGCACTTAGTAGCACTACCTGCTCTCATTGCAAGCGTCATCATTCGTAACGGTCATATCAGCCGTGCCAATGTAATCTCACACACCCGCTCATTGTTCTACTTCTTAAAGCACGAGCTGTTTACTCCAATTACTGAAGACGAGCTCGACAGCTTCATTAACAAATACATCAATGTCTTTGTTAAGGGTGGTTACATCCTTGATCTTGACCATAACATGCTCGCACTGTCTGGTGATGGCTATGAGGAGCTCTTAATTCTTTCTAACTCCATTCGCTTAAACCTCGTGCGCTATCTAATCGCTGTAACCTTGCTACGCCAAATCAACGACGGCACATTAACTAAGAATGACTTTGTTACTGCTTGTGTCGATCTGTGTAAGGAAGTGCCATCAGAGGTCACTAATAACTCTCCTGAGTTTGCTGACCCCATCATGTTTAACATCATGTGTGATACCTTTGTGCGTCACAGTTATTTTAGCTACAGTGAAAATGGCACCATCATCCCAGAGCATAATAAGATCGTAAAACTAGCCCAGGCTGCTGAGCCGCTGCTCGCAGCCAAGTTAGTACGCCATCTTAAAACTGAGATTGAGAACATCAAGTCACACAATGTGCTAGGCCGCGAAGCTGCCAAAGCTGCGCAAGCTGAGGCTGATGCTAAACTCACCCCTGATACAGAGGCTGTATCTGCTACAGCTGATGAGAGACCTATCATAAGTAACGATTCAGCAAAGGCAGAAAATAAGACTCATAGTGCAGCTATCTCTGAGGACAAAATTGAGAGCAGTGCGGCTGCTTGTGAGGATAAGATGCAGTCAGTATCTGAGTTTCTTGATGATAAGGACGCCAAATCCTAGGATTTAACGCCATTATTTGCTTTCCTAAGATGGTGCAGTTTTAGCTCTTATCTTAGTTGTGTGAAATGCATAGATGCGCATTGCCTTATGATCTGATAGCATTACAGTGCGTTATTATATTGATGAGGTCTGTTTGTATTAGGCCCATTTTATCTTGCACTATTTAACCTTAGCTTAGGCAAATTCATCATCTGCCCAAACTAAGAACGGATCTTGCAAGAGAATTGATAATTGGCGTAAATATCACAATATTTTGACGCCATATACTCTTCTTTTAAGTTAGAAGAAGACAAGTTTTCTGCTGAAACTGCGCTTTCAGCCACTTCAGATGATCAAGGCATAAATGCCTTGGTATCATTAGAGAAGTTAATCCTGCTTCATGCAGGGCAAGCCTGCCTTTAGTTGGGCAGCTGCCGCTCAGTATCACACGGCAGCTGAACGCTGCCTGCTTGATGCTGTTGTAATTCAGGAACAATTTGCAATGAACCACAAGTTTTTGCTCGCTGCCGCTACTGGCATGCTGCTGTTAGGCTCATCAGTTACAGCTATCGCCGCAGACGATCCACGCTCACATCAACCAATCGATATCAATGCTGAGGCTCAAGACCCTGCTCAGGCTTTAGCTGATGCGATTGCCCCAGAGATTGGTTACTACGACATTACTCCTGACTTTACTACTAACTTAGCTAGCAATGGCTCTGGCCGTATGCACTACTTACGTGTACACGTAAACGTCATGGTTAAGGACGCTAACGATCTGCCTCTGCTCACCGAGCACGATGCTTTAATCCGTGACGCAATCTTAACTATCATCGGTGCTAAAGAGTACAACGCTATTGCTACTGCAGCTGGTCGTGAGGCATTAAGAGCCGAGTGCCGTGCCCGCGTTGCTGATATTTTAGCTAACAAGAAGGGTGGCCCTGTTATTCAGGATCTGCTCTTTACTAACTACATCTATCAGTAGTTGTAATGAAGATCTTGTACCTTGAGACAAGATCTTTTCATATCGACACGATATGGACTTTATATGCCGACAGGCATAAAAAAAGCGCCTGCTCTATGAGCATTGGCGCTTTTTTAATGTCTGCCACATGCTGCATGCATGTGGCAACTAAAAGGCTTTGACAAGCTTTAGCCTTGACCTTAAGCTCTAAGCTTCTTTCAAGCGAAGCTTGCCTTTGAGATCAATCAGACCTGCAAGCAGACCTACCACTAAGCCGCCTACATGAGCAAAGTTGGCCATACCGCTTAAGAAGAAGCCAAAGCCAATAAAGATAACGCTCACGAGCAGCAGACCGTTTGGAATACGTAAGCCCTCTGGGATGTCCTCTCGTCTTGAGAGAATACCCATATAGCCAATCACGCCGTAAACCACACCTGACATACCGCCGTAGACATGCATGCCGTCTTGGAAGAGCAGCTGCACCGCATTAGAAAATACGGCCATGGCAAGCACTAAGCCTAAAAGCTTAAATGTGCCTAAAAAACGCTCGATATTGCGGGCAAAAGCCTCAAACATAACGAGGTTAAAGGCGATATGCAAGATACCAAAGTGGAGGAAAATTGGGCTGATAACTCTCCATATCTCGCCACCTTCAGTAATCTGAGCTAATGAAGTCCAGCTTAGAGTGCCTAACAGATAAGGCTCTAAATTAGACAGCAGCATCACAAGATAAATGGCAATACAGATGATCTCAATTACAGAAGTGAGAGTAAAAGGATTCCAGGCATAATTGCCCATCATAAAGCCAAGGGTACCTTGTCCTTGTGTACGCTCACGCTTAACGGTACGACCACTAGCCCATGCAGCCTTATTGTATTCTTTAGCAAAGGGGCTATTCATGAAGTGCAAGAGCTCAATTTTTACTTTGGAGACATCTGACTCATCACGCACATAGATAGCGTAACTTGAACCAAAGCCAGGCTTAGCCACAGCTTTGATACCCTTGGAGTTCAGATAGTCAGCAAAAGTTAAAGCCTGAGCTCTGTCTTTAATTAAGCCAGCCTCGTATGGGAAGTTAATGTCGTCTATCTCTTTGAATTCAGCCATTTCATGTACTCTGCTACGCCTTCAGCTACAGTCTTGAACTGCACATCACAACCTGAAGCACGTAAATTAGTCAGGTCAGCCTGAGTAAAGCTCTGATAGTGGCCCTTTAAGTGCTCTGGGAATGGAATAAACTCCACCTCACCGTGGCCATGATGCTCAATTACTGCTTTAGCTATGTTTAAGAAAGGCTCGGCACGACCAGTACCACAGTTATAGATGCCTGATGGACCTTGGTGCTCAAAGAACCATAAGTTAACCTTAGCCACATCCTCAACATAGACGAAGTCACGGGTATGACCACCATTTTCATAGCCATCAGTACCCTCAAAGAGCTTAGGATTTTCGCCACGTAACATCTGATTGTTCAGATGGAATGCAACAGAGGCCATAGAGCCCTTATGACCCTCACGTGGACCATAAACATTGAAGTATCTAAAGCCAACTACCTGAGACTTTAATGAGGACATTCTCTCTCTTAAGTACTCATCAAATAAGAACTTAGAGTAGCCATATACGTTCAGTGGGCCCTCGTACTCACGACCCTCTTTAAAATCGGTCTTGTCGCCGTAAGTAGCTGCAGAAGAGGCATATAAGAATGGAATACGATGGGCAGTGGCAAACTCAAAGAGCTCGACAGTGTACTCGTAGTTATTCTTCATTACATACTTGCCGTCCCACTCAGTAGTAGCAGAGCATGCACCCTCATGGAAGATGGCATCGATATTGGCACAACCGTACTTCTTGTCAAAAGCCTCTTCATTAGTAAAGAGCTTAAAGAAGTCTTCCTTGTCCATGTAGTCAGCAATATTCAGATCAACGAGGTTCACAAACTTGTGACCATCCTTGAGGTTATCTACTACCAGAATGTCACGACGACCGCGATCATTTAGCAATTTGACAATATTGCTACCGATAAAGCCGGCACCACCAGTTACGATGATCATATCAAGCTCCTGTTAAGCCTTGCGGTCAACCAATGAGTTGCTACCTACGCTAAGACTATTTGATCGAAAAAATCTACTAAAAAGCCACACACCATATAAAGATTATGAAATTAGGCATAAGCTTCACTAGCATCTTACTATTGTCGTTGATCTAAAAAGCACTATGCAAGCCATTTGTATCTCATATTGGATCAATGTTCTCACAAATGGACAAACTTATGAAAAATAAACGGCGTTTGTCATAAGCGCCCGCACCTGATTTACATCAGTAAAGCACAACAGCAAAGGCATAGCTGCACTGAAAGTTATGGCTATGACCATCAAGGCCATCTATACAGTGAACTTTCTCAAAACTACATTGTCCTGATAGGACACCTTGAACAAATGCTGCTAAACTAAGTGGATTGCTGTTATATATTGTGATGTGCAATTTGTTAGTAGTAAGTCTCTTCATTGTAATTGCTAAAACTTAGACAAATCATTGAAGATCTTATCTGTTGTGGCATTGTGGTTTTGACTTTAGATTGGATTACTCATGGCTAAGAGCATTTTAGTCGTATCTCCTGCTTGGCTAGGTGACATCATCATGTCGCAAAGTCTTCTTAAAACATTAAAAAGACAGGATCCAGACTGTCAGATCACCATGTATGCTCCTGCCTATGCGCATGTGATTATTGAACGCATGAAAGAGGTCGACAGCATCATCACTAATCCTTTTGCTCACGGCAGCCTTGATCTTGCAGGACGCTATAGCGAGGGCAAAAAGCTTAAAGCTATGGGCTTTGATAAGGCCTATGTGTTACCCAACTCGCTAAAATCAGCACTAGTACCATTCTTTGCAGGTATTAAAGAGCGTATTGGCCTAAAAGGAGAGTCCCGCTATCTCTTATTAAATAAGATGATTAAGGACAAAACTTCATATCAGCGTATGAGTGCACGTTATGTAGCTCTTGCTTATATTGATGATAAGAATGTGGTCGATGATAAGAGCCTACCTGCGTTTGCCTACCCATCCCTTGAGGTTAAAAAGCCAAGTGATGAGCTTCTTGAGCGCCTAAACTTAAGTTTAGACAGACCATTATTGGTCTTAGGCTGCGGTGCTAACTATGGACCTGCTAAGCTCTGGCCAGCGGAGTACTTTGCCAAAGTTAGTGCTCACTTTATCGGCAAAGGCTATTGTGTTGTCGCCCCTGGGTCACAAAAAGATAAGCCAACCACCGAGCTCATTGCTAAGCACCTTAAAGAGATTAACGAAACTTACCTTGATAATTACAAAGACATTTGTGGCATGACCTCCCTTACTGAGGTCTTAGATGTAATTGGCGCATCATCTGCAGCAGTATGTAATGACTCTGGTCTGATGCATACTGTAGCAGCTGCCAATGTGCCACAAGTATGTATCTTTGGCTCCACGTCCACAGGCTATACCCCGCCGCTATCTGAGATAGCAGCGTGTGTAGAGTCAACTCAGCCATGTCATCCATGTTTTAAGCGTACTTGTAAGTTCGATACCTACGCGTGCCTTAAAGAACTCACACCTGACATGGTCATAACTAAACTTGAAGAAGTTATTGCCAAAAGCAATACCATTGCTTGCAAAAGCACAAGCTAAGAAATTAAACCAAACAAACAGCAACCAACTGCCCCTTCTAAACACTTGAAGGTGTAAGTCAACGTAGTTTGCCCTATGTCTATTAGATCTCGACTTTTCTTATTCTTTTACTATGTGGCAACCACCTTAGTGGTGCTACCAGGTCTGCTGTTTCTTGTTTGGAAGAAACGTAAAGATCCTGGCTATGGCTCACGTGTATTTGAGCTTTTAGGCTTGTATAAGACCGGGCTACGTAACTGTATTTGGTTTCATACAGTGAGTGTGGGCGAGGCTATCGCTGCTCGACCTTTAATCACCGCTTTTGTTAAACGCCACCCTAAGCTGCCTATCTTAGTTACTACCACCACAACCACAGGCGCTAAAGAGATTTTAAAGATTGATGGCATTACTCATGTGTACGCGCCGCTTGATTGTCCTTTATGTGTGTGGTTGTTTTATAAGAACTTTAGGCCAAAGAATCTTTTTATTATGGAGACTGAGCTGTGGCCAAGCATGCTCAGCTTTTCAAAGCTATTTAAAACTAAAGTCAGTGTCTTTAATGCCCGTATGCCAGAAAAGACTTGCCATAAGTATGAAAAGCACAAGGTGATCACTCGCGATATCATCGCCAATCGCCTAAGCAAAGTGATTTGCCAAACCAAGGACGATGCTGAGCGCTTTAGACGTATTGGAGTAAGCGACGATAGGATTATTACCGCAGGCTCGCTTAAGTATGATTTAACGCCTAATGAGCCTCTCTTTAGACGTGCCCGAGCCATTCATAATCTTAAGCCTGATCTGCAGTATGTAGGCGCGATCTCGACTCACGAGGGCGAAGAGTCCATGATTATTGAGACCTTCTACTCTCTACAGTCAAAATTCCCTAATCTGCGCTTAGTGCTTGTACCACGCCATCAGTCTGGCGTATCACGCGCTGAGAACTTTTTAGATGATATCAGTGGTTCCTATGCTTTAAGAACTCACCTTAACTCTGATCTAAGCGATTTTAGCCATGACATTCTCATCGGCAATACCATGGGTGAGATTGAGTTTTATTTAGGCATGTGCGATATAGTTGTAATGGGCGGTAGCTTTATTGATATTGGTGGCCATAACCCACTAGAGCCAGCCTATTTCTCCTTGCCAATTATTACTGGCCCATACTATTACAACTTCACCGAGCAGTTTGAAAATCTCATTGAGCATGGCGCTGCCTTTGTAGCTAACGACCATCGTCGTCTATATAACATCTGCAAGATGTTCTTAAATGACCCTGATCTAATGTTAAAGAGCGGTATGACCGCCTTTGATATTCAGCAGCAAGGTCGCGGTGCCGTGAACAAGACCCTTGATGCCATCGAAGAGTGCCTACGCTCATAAAAGAGCCTTGGCGCTTAAATATCAATGCATGCATACGCTCATAAGCGCCTAGTTTACTTAGGCCATTAATGGATCTTTAGTTTGCGCCCAACAAAAAGCCCAGCATTAAGCTGGGCTTTTTGTTAGCGGTGTACGCAAAATCTTGTTACTGCTTAGCTCTGACTTATTTGTCAGCCTTTACAGTACGCAGGAACTCTACGTAGTTACGTGCGCTCTCTGCTACCTCAGTCATATCGAGGTTACCATTAACTGGCTTTGCATTGTAGAACACATAAGTGCCGGCATACTCAGCACCACAGTACTTAAATGAGTTGATGTAGGAGTTTAAGTACTCTTCTACGCTCACACCAGGAACACCACCCTGCTCATATACGTCAGCACTAGCACCTGCAGTTACAGCAAATGCAAACTTACGACCCTGCAGATGACGACCGCCAGCAAATGCCCAACCTGGGGTTAATACTGAGTCGACCCACTGCTTTAACATTGGAGGGCTGTTAAACCAGAACATTGGGAACTGAAAAACAATGCTGCCATTGTTATCAATAATTGAATGCTCTAAAACATGATCGATGGAGCTTCTAGGGTAGGAGCTTTGCAGGTTGTGAAGTACAAACTCTTCAGGGTACTTACGTACTTCGTCAACCCAACGACGGTTAACCACTGACTGATCGTAAAATGGGTGATCAACAATAATTAAAGTTTTCATTGGTAATACGCCGTGAAAATGACTTAAGTCATAGACAACGGCTTACTCCTTTCTAGGTTCGGGAACAGCGCCTCTAAAACCAGAGGTGCTAAAGTTTTCGGTGGCTGCCGTTTAATGCACAGCAGTAGTAAAACTGCTAGAACATCTTGCTTAGAGCAAAGCTTAATGCGCACACTGCAACTTAATTAGCAACTTACTCAGCACAGAGCCAATTTCATGACCAATTTAAGCTGTGGCCAAATCTGTCTTCCAACGGTCACCACAAGTACATCAACATGATGCACTGCTAATCACTTTGCTACTCATAAGCATTAGTCTTATCTATGGATAGGGTAAAAGTATCTTTACTCTTAGCTACACAAGAGTCACTAACACCTTACGATTAGCTATCTGTACTAAAAAATGTACTGTGACAATGATATTGATGATTGTAGCGTTTTTTGGGTTTCCGATCAAAGAAAACCGCACGAAAAGGGCCTAGATTACGCCCTAATTGGGCATTTTAATCAAGAAATGGCACTCAAAGTAACAATCTTATAGAAGATAAGCGCTCACAACGATGCAAACCATTGGCACCAATATCATCACAGATGCATCTAAACGTATGCTCTAGATAGCAAAAAACACGTTTAACTTAGACTTAGGCATGCCCCAACATACAAACTGCTTACCTTTGCCATAGTCAGCCGCATGGCCGCATGATGGCTTTTACTTAGTCAACCACATGGCCGCATGGTAGCTTTTACTTAGACAACCGACATGGCCGCATGGTAGCTTTTACTTAGACAACCGACATGGCCGCATGATGGCTTTTACTTAGTCAACACGTGACTCATCATCGCTACTTAAAGACTCATTTGCCTGAGCATCTTCCTCGGTGCTCTCAGCAGATTTGCGAATCAAAGTCATGATGAGATCGACATCTAATGACTCGAGGTTTTTGTGCTCTTTTTCCTTATTAAAGGAGCGCTCTAGTCTTGAGAGCATACTCCTTTCATCTGACTTAGACAGATTTGCACGAATCTCGCACTTATCAAAGTCGATTAAGAAGCACTGATCCTCATTATCAATGAGAATATTGCGAATATTCAGATCAGTGTGCATCAAGCCTGCATCAAAGAAGCGGCGTAACATCATACCGATCTTACGCATCTGACCTTGAGTAAGTTCACCTTGCTCTAAGATCTCAGCAATATTCTTGGTATTAGGAATCTGCTCGACGACAATGTCGTTCTTAATCCAAATTGACCCCACCTGTTCACGGGCAATTAAAGGACGAGGCACTGGCAGTCCTAAGCGGTAGAGCTTGGCGGTAAGTTCAAACTCTAAGCGTGCACGCATGGCGTTTTTATCCATACGGAAAAAGCCATCGGTCATAAACTTGCCAATAAAACCGCCACGGAAGTAATGACGCATGCACAATGAGAAGCTTTGCTCGGCATCATCAATTGTGACATCTGGTACAGCCATATAAGACTCAAGACCACGCTCTTTACGAGCCTTGTCACGAGCACGTTCCATCTCAATTTCAAAATCACGTGCAGGGCCAAAGAGTTTTGCCGCCTTCACATAATCTAAGGTGTACAAAATGGTCTGGCCTCTACCACCCTTGCTTGAGATGTTATAGCCATTAGTATCGATAAACTCTTGGCTAAAGTAGCGATTTAATGCTTCAAATGTAGTGCTCGCGTTATAGCCACTCTTTGGATCAACTAAGAAATTGATCTCGCCCTCATCACGTCGATTGAAGCTTAAAGTGCGTGATAAATGACTCTCATCATAAAGATATCTATCCATTATTTGCTGCTCCAAAATCTAGTTGATGATTAGCTCGCCAGAGTCACCGCTTCCGGCATCAATAATTACCCCCGTCTTAGCATCTTGATCTTGCTTAAATGCTGGTGCATAAGACGAATTTACAATAGGCTCATCGGCCCTCACCACACTAACAGTTCCTCTAGATGAGTCATTGTTCTTTGGACTTTGTGTGGCAACATTATTTGTGTTAGAAGTTACTATCTTCTCATTTGCTGCAGATTCTTTGCCATCTGAGTTAATTTGAGCTGAAGATTGTCTCTTATCAGCTATCTCTAGCTTGCTCTCAGATGCACTCTTTTTTAGATTAGCTTTGCTTCGAATATCATCAGCTAAAGTAGGCAGCGCTTTAATAAGAGCGCTCTCACTAAGCTTAAGCTGCTTAACTAAAGGCTTGTCACTAGCAACAGCCTTAGAGCTTTCATCTTTAGCCTCACCACTTGCTGCAGCCTCAGTTGCGGCCTTGCTTTGAGCAGCAGTCTTCTCCTCAGTTTCAGCCTTGCTATCAGCATCCTTGGTGGCCTTATCGCTGCCTTCTGCCAGGGCCTTAGCCTCTGACTCCTTGGCAGCTGCTATGGCTTTTGCCTCTGACTCCTTAGCATCAGCGGCTGTGGCTTTAGTTTCTTCTAAGGCTTTTGCCTCTGCTGCGGCAGCTTGTTTGCCTGCAGCTTGTTTGTCTGCAGGCTGCTTGTCAGTAGCTTGCTTATCGGAAGTGGCAGCTACATCCTTAGATGAGGCATCTTGCTTAGCCTCATTAGCATTTGCATCAGCTGCAGTTGCCTTAGCTTGGTCACTTTCAGACTGTGCATCGCTTGTGCTAGTACCTGACTCTGATGTAGCTGCTGCAGTTGCGCTTTCATCAGCATTATTCGATGACGCTTCAGCGTAAGAAGGATCAGCGCTTGTTGATGCCTTATCTACGCTTGATGCTGTGTCTGAACTAGACTCCTCCTCGCCTAAAAATGGGATGGTGAAGTTTTCTACAGGCTTTAATGAGCCATCAGGTAGCGGAATTAAGCCCTTGATGATGCGATCATAGATTGCTGCATCGAACTTATAGTTAGCTTGCAGCTCTAACTTTGTAGCTGCGCTCAGAGAGCCTGAGAGGAGCTCACACTGCTCTTTAGTAAACGCGGTTAAACAGTCTGTATACAAGCCCTCGTCAAAGCTATTGAAGTAATCAAACTTATCGGACTTTAAAGATGCCACTGCATTAGCACAGATAAAGAATACTAATGATGCAATGAAGTACACCTTGAGATACTTATGATTAGCTGACAACCACGCAAGCAGCGGGATCAGAGCAAACGGAAGTACTAGTGCAATGTGTGAGGAGTTTACAACCTCTGAGCTTGCTGCAGATGCAATGATCACTGCAAGCATGAAGCTGATGGTAAGACCACGAATAAATTGGGACTTAGCAACATCAGTTCCGGCCTTAGCTCCGCTTAGCGCAAAGAGATTACCATAGGCAGCGATGATCGCTGAGATCACGCCAAAGGCCTGAGAGAGGATAATCCACGCCCAGCACAAAATGACTATAGCTAAAGAGTAATCATCTGCGATCTTAGGAATAATTGCCTGTTCACTAACAGAAAAAGAGGCAAATCTAAGCCAGTAAAGCAGACCCTTAAAGAGCGGATATACATGCAATAAGCCATAACCAAAATAACCATCTTGAGCTGAGGCATCTGCATGGTTAAGAAGGTTTGGATTGCTTATTACTTCTTGAATGTATGGCAATAAAGAAATGGCTATTACTAACAAGCCCAGACCGAGACCAAGGTAGCTTACTTTGATGTCTCGACGCAGCCATAATATGAGAGCGCCAACTACTAAAACCGGCCAGGAAAAGTGCAGCTGCACTATCATGCCAAAGGCAATGATCAAGAAGAAAGAAGGAAACACGCGATGGCGTGAGTTCTTATCATGGTAATGATCATGATAGTCATAGCGTAGACGCAACAGACAGTTTAAAACCAGCGGTGCACAGAAGGTTAGATAGGCTGGGCTATAAAGCATGGACTGATATAAAGTCCATGGGCTGAGTGCAAATAAGAAAGTGCCTAAAAGCACCACGCGTCTAGTAAACAGTAAAGAGAGTGCATTAGCAAAGATCACAATGCCTATAGCACGAATCAGAGTCTGAAAAACCGCCGGTGCATAAGGATGCATGTACACCTGAAGAGGGAAACCCATTAACCAGGAGCTAAGCATACCTGGCACGTTACCCATGATGCCTGACTCATTACCAAAAGGTAAATAAGTGCTGTTAAATGCTGCATAGTATCCTTTAAGCAGCATTTGCAATTGATCGTGGTTAAAGCTCTGATTGATCTGATAGAACCAAGATACAGCTGCAAAAGCCAAGATAATCAATAGCAAGAACAGATAATCTACGGCATTTAGCCTTTCTACATGCTTCATAAAAAGTAAGCCACCCCTACGAGAATATTCACAAGGACGGCGGTATCTCCATTAATTGCAAACTGATCACTAAAAGCTAGTTCATCTATCACATCAAAGATGATGACTGAGGCCTTGTACTATGAACTCATAACCTGTATGGACACTTTGTAGCTCTTTAGCATGCAAAGTACTTTGCAAGATCATGAATGCATATGTGATGCTCTTTTGGGCATCCTATTTTGTCTATGGGCACTAGTGCTACATAAATGGCTTAAGCTCAAGTAGTTTTATCTAAACAAAAAGTATTTGAAAGCCATTGAGCAAGGTACGATAAGCACCTCACTACTATGGCTATAAAGTAAATTACTCTCGTTTAAAGTAGTCCGACATTTGTCCTATAGCATCAAACAAGAAAGTATCACGCGTCTGATCTTTAGCTGTCTTGTACTGTTTATCTTTGAAATCGAGCATACCGAGCTTATTAATGAGCACGATACGATCATCTTCAATGATGGCATTTTCAAGTTGTGAGCCAACTAAAACGTACTTTGTAGATCGTTCTGAGAATAAATCTTCACCAATTGAGAAGTCAGAGATGTTGTTGCGTACACCAAAGACACGTGGCAGCAATGTAGCAGTTATATCGTAGGCTGAGGTGAGCTTATCTACCTCAGCTCCGCCTAAACCTGGCCACTTAATGATAAGAGGGATCTTAGTCTGTACGTCGGTAAAATTACTATTGTGGCCCCAGAAGTTTTGCTTGTTATCGTTAAACTCCTCACCATGATCTGAGGTAATGATAACAATAGTGTTATCGGCATAACCATGCTCTTCTAACATCTTTAAGATCTTAGCGATATTCTTGTCAGCATAGTAGACAGAGTTACGATACATATTAAAGATCGGCTGTGGATCGGTATCGTCATTAAGATCCATGTGATTGACGCTTTCAACAGTTGGCGTGAATGGTCTCTCCTCGCCTAATGGAGTTTGATAATGGTGAACATTATCAAGGTAGACAAAAGAGAAGAACTTCTGATCATTCTTTAAAGAACCAAGGAAAGTATTAAAGTCATCCATAGCAGCTAGATCTCGCTCCACGGCATTATTGCCGCGTGAGTCAGTGCGTAAGTTTGGCACTTGGGCAAACACTGTAGTGTTAAACTCTGGTCTATAGAGATTAGCTGAGGTAAAAATACCGTAGGCGTAATTACGATCTAAAACTACCTTGGTAATAATCGATGGAGTAGCACTTCTTAAGGCAGCTGTCCAGTATGAAGGCGGCAGGCCATAAAACAGACCAAAGATACCGCCGCGTGTAGCGTTTGACGCTGAGTAGTGATTATTAAACTTATAAGCGTTGTTAGCGTAGGCATAAGTGTGAGGCATGTTCTCTTGCGTGAACACATCCTTACGTAAGCTATCTACAGTAATAAGCAGCACATTGTACGGCGATCTCGCATTCTTAAGATACATAAGATCATGCTTAGGATAATCAAGTACGCCGTTCTCGCTAATTTCAAGCGGGCTGCGATCAAAGTCTTCTTTGCTAATGAGACCTACCTTGAGCATAAAGGAGTTCATCGTTAAAGGCTTGTAAAAAGGCAGACGATTTTGTATCTCGGCAACAGGCAAGAGTTGCTTAGCATTGCCATATGCATGAGCTAGATTAGCTAGTGCATACATGATCAAAAAAGGAATAACAAAATAGCGGGTCTTTACGATCTTAAAGCCAAGTAAGATGGCCGCAGCTGTAGATGCTAGAGAATAAAGAATGCATACGAGAGCTTGAAGCGCAATTGAAGCCCAGGTTTGATTAGATAAGGAAATCACTTCACCATTGGTATTCAAGAATATATCGAGTATGGACCAATTGAGATGGAAGCGATACAGCTCAAAAACTTTGGCATCAGTTGCAAGTATGATGTGCAGCAATGACACTATAGTGACTGCATAGGCATAACGATACTTACTGAGGGTCTTTTTAACTACTAGTGCCGGTGCAATGAGTACTAATGAAGATATAAAAAAGCATAAGAAGAAGTGCCCGATAGAGGCAAAGTAGAATGTTCCTATAGCAAACCATGGTGAAGAAGAATTATCTGGTGCATAAGCGTTTCCGATATATAAGGCTAAAGGCAGATTAAGAATCGCAATCCACACCACGCTTAAAAAACTTTTCTTCACAAGGCACCTACCTGCATAGGATCTAAGTGCTTGCACAAAACTTTATTGCAAGCAAAGAATAAGACATGCCAAAAGCACAAGAATAAGCTAAAACCACTGCTTAAAATGGTCATAAATGTACCATTCTAGCACACGATACCTATTCAATAATGAGAAAAAAGCATGTGCCTTATAATGGGAAAAGCTGACTAAAACACGCTTTTGCTCCTTTAGCTAAACACCTGCAAGAAATCTTATATTGATATACAACGGGGCAGTAAGCTTGAGGAAAATTTGGTATTCTAAGCAATGGCAAAAATGTTTTGGCCATCAGCAAAAGTCAGCATACTCTTAATCAAAAGGAACTTGCACCACAAACGGAGGTCCAATGTCAAAGCCACAGTCAGTGTGCATACTGCGTTTATCCGCTCTTGGAGACTGTATCAATGCCTTTGGCATGGCCGGCGCAATTAAGCATCAATATCCAGATGTCGATGTCACCATGGTTATTGATAAGCGCTTTGCTCCTTTGTTTACTGATGAGCAAAACAAAGATCTCATCCCCATGCTACAAGTTAACTTCAAAGAACGCGGCTTAAAAGCAGCCTTGGATCTTAAGCAAGATCTCAAAAAGCAAGCTCAAGCTGGGCAAGCCTCATTTGATGTGCTGCTGAATATGCAGACTTCTATTAAGGCTTCTTTGTGCTCTTTAATGATTAAGGCCCAAGATAAGTACGGCTACGATAAAGAGCGCTCTCGCGAGATGCACTCTTGGTTTATCAATCATGAGGTCAAATCACCAAGTAATCCTCATGTATTAGCTGGCTTCATCGCTTTTGCTAAAGAATGCGGCTTACCTATCGACAAGCCTATATGGGACTTCAAATTAGATCCGTTCTTAATTGATAAGGTTAGCTGCATGGTTAATCACGAGCGTATCTTCGCCATCTGCCCATGTTCTGCTAAAGCACAAAAGAACTGGACGGTTGATGGCTATGCTCAAATGGCTCGCTATGCCCAAGAAAAGGGGCTGCAGGTAGTGCTGCTTGGTGGTGGCAACGACTTTGAAAAACAAGTTTGCGCAGACATTGCTCAAAAGTGCGACAACGTCATTAATATGTGTGGTCGTACTAACTTAAGAGAACTTGCTGCCATGCTCAAGATCTCTAAATTAGTTCTATCTCCAGACTCTGGCAGCATGCATCTTGCTCAAGCTGTTGGCACTCCTGTGATTGGACTATTCGCCGTTCACAATGATGAGCGTGTTGGTCCTTGGAATTTTAGTGAGCTCAACGTCTCTGTATATAAAGATCTTGCGCTCAAAGAACTCAAGGGTGATACCATTCCATGGCGTTATCGCGTGCGTGATGAGCATGCTATGCAGCATATCAGCGTGGATATGGTCAAAGCATCTTTTGATAAAGCGCTACAAATGCATCATATTTAGCCATGCAAGCAGTGCTTGCGACAACGCTTAGCTTGCATCTGCGATTATCATGCATATACGCTTAGCTTGCATCAACTGCACTCCTGCATAGTTTGCATAACAGCGCTCATGCACGGCCTGCAGGCAAGATTTCACTAGCTTTTGCTAGAAAATAGCTTAATACTCACCAAGATGAGTTAAAGCTTTTTGTATAACATCAGGTATTTAACAAATACCTACACTTTTAAACGAGGATAGCACTGTGAATATTGCTGTTTTTCCAGGAACCTTTGACCCTACCACCTTGGGACACTTTGATATCATTCAGCGCTCCTCAAAGCTGTTTGACAAGCTCATTGTAGGCGTTGCTGACAGCCCAAATAAGAAGCCACTGTTTGATCTTAATAAGCGTGTTGAGCTTATGAAGGGCTGCACTGAGAAACTCGACAATGTTGAGGTATTAGGCTTTAGCGGTATGTTCTCTGACTTCATCTTAGAGAACAAGGCTAATGTCTTAGTACGCGGTATTCGTACTGTTGCGGACTATGACTATGAAATGCAGCTTACTGGCATGTATCGTATCGCTATGCCTCAGATCGAGATCGTCATGATGCCAACCAATGGCAACTTAGCTTTTATCTCTTCAACCTTAGTCCGTGAGATCATCACCCATGGCGGCGATATTTCTCACTTCGTACCACACAATGTTGCTAAGGCCATTCAAGAGCAGATTTACACCAAGTAAGTGTTGATCTGTCATCCAAACCAAAAGAGCATCCTTAAGGGATGCTCTTTTGGTTTTAGGCTCTAATGATCTGTTTTCAAGCACTTACTTTTGGCAGTGAGGACAGAAGAAGGTTGAACGCTGTCCTTGTACTATGCGCTTGATCTCATGGCCGCATACTTTGCACTTTTCTCCCTCATGACCATAGACCATCAGGTTTTGCACAAAGTAACCTAGCTTTCCGTCAGCACCTTCAAAGTCACGAATGGTAGTGCCACCACTCTTAATGGACTCAGCTAAGATGGTCTTAATGTTCTCCACTAAGAGCTTAGCCTCTTTCTTGGTAATGCTGTTAGCAGGACGCTCAGGATCAATACGGCTTAAGAATAAAGACTCACAAGCGTAAATATTACCTACTCCCACCACCACGGCAGAATTCATCAGGCATTGCTTAATTGCTAGCTTGCGCTTTTTAAGACTCTCAAGTAACACCTCAGGAGTGAAGCTATCTTCTAAAGGCTCTGGGCCTAAAATCTTAATACCCTTGTACTCGTATGGATCAGAGTCTTTATCTACATATACAGCTAGACCAAAACGACGAGCATCATTTAGACGTATAGATGTGCCACTATCTAGCATCAGCTCTAAATGGTCATGCAGCTTACGCTCAGTATTGGTATCCACAATACTCAAATGACCAGTCATACCTAAGTGGATGATCAAAGAGCCATTGGTAGTAAAGATGATAATGTACTTAGCACGACGGCGGATATCTGTCACCTTAGCGCCAGAAAGCTTCATTAAATCTGGGCTGAGCGGCTCACGCATCTTGAGTTTGCCGTAATACACATCCTTAATGGTATGACCAAGCAGTACTTTCTCAATACCTCGCTTAGTAACCTCAACCTCTGGTAACTCTGGCATCTTAAAGCTCCGTCAAAATCGATAATAGACAGGTATACGTCTGATAGCGCGAACATGATAAACCTCTATGGCTTATCTTAACTACAATCGCTCTAGTATTGAGAAATTTTCACCCACTTGTACTAAAAAGCTAAAGGATGATGAGCTCTCTTACTCCTTTGATCATATAACGATCAATATCGATATGTAAAATCATTGAATATCTCTTGCTTTATCGGTCAATATATAATATAATCACCTATCCATTTATTGACCGAGTACATATCCCCATGAAAGACTTCCTACCTCTACCATTCGACCTACCTGCAATCAAAGTAACCCGTAATGGAAAGTATTCGTATCTAACAACTTATCTGTCTATCTGGGAACCAGCCGTACTCGATGAAAATGGCAATGTTATTAAGAAGGGTCGAGCTCGTACAACGAATCGTAAAACTGTAGGCAAGCTTCTTTCAGAGGGCCTATCTGGTCTTGTTAAGTTCTCTACAGAATTCTTAATTGAACATCCTCAACTTGTTGGATTAACTATCTATAGAGCAGAGGGTGGTGAATTTTTTTACAAAAAACCAGAGCATGAGATTGATCTCTTTGAAGATGAGCTTGAATGTGATTCAGATGACTCAGGTGAGACTAGTCACTTAGCTGGCACAAGAAAGGTGATTGAGTCAGCTAGTGGCGTGCCAATGAGTAGAGACCCTGCCCAGCTTATTAACCTATCATTTGATGAGACTCGCAAGACATTAGAGTCAAGACCTAAAGCTGTAGCGAACGAGCTACTTGGCATTAAGTCAGGCGGTAGCATTTTAACTTTAGAGCAGCTTGCTATTTATACTGGAGTGAGAATGGCTTTAGCTAAGTCTTTCATGGACTATAAGCCTGATCCAATAGTAGATCCCGAAACTGGTAAACATAGAAGACTTCGCAGAATAACGAAGAAAAAGGCACTTAAATACACTTTGTGTATTGAAACTGTTGTGTATCAAATGATCATTAATGGCACAAACACATATGAAGGTCTTACTTCTTTCTGTGACTATTATGCTGTGGCCGATTGCGCTAATTTGGATATTGGCGCTTTTAAACGTATCGTCAGTTTGATTAACGATAACTTCATAGATCATTTTCACCACAACTTTTTAGCGCACTATTTCAAGAATAATCACGAGAGGATTATCAAGGAAGGTCTTTGTACCGCTATTGATGGTACTCCGATTTCACATAAGAACCGAGATTTAATGTTTATAGACAGCGGTGTGGATAAGCAAGGAAACTACAACAACCAGGCCAATGTACAGTTTATATGCGACGCTTCAAAAAGCGGACTACCGCTCATGTACGATGTTTTTAATGGTCGCGCAAACGATATGTCTGCATTTGAAAATGTTCTTGAAAAGATTAATAGACATAGTGTCAATATAGACTCTATGACCGCTATTGTTGATAGAGGCTATGATAGCAGCGGAAACATTGATGCTATGCTTCGTAGTGGACAAAAGTTCATAGTGAACATGAGCCAAAAAGCTCAAGTAAAAAGCCTGATTAAGGAAGCTAGCTCTTCTTGCTTGGCTGTTAGCAATACAGTGCTTGATTTTGAAGACATTACATCGAGTAAATATATCGATCGTCCTCATACATATGAATCGTATCCTGTAGATGGAAAGAGAGCCAAATTGGATGAAAAGGTAACTCTTCGCTATCACGTTTTATACTCGCCAGATATCTACCACAAAGAGTTCATGTCTGTAATGACTAAAATTAAAGACCTAGTATCTTTGTACATGTCCGGAGCAAAACTTACATCAGCAGAATGTGACTACTTAGCAAAGTTTTCTGATTTTGATGCTGAAAAATACTTAAGCGAATCCTTTGCAACCTCAAAGAAATCAAAAGCCATAAAGAAGGATAAAGTCACTATTAGTCCAGAAAAACGCCCAGTATTGAATGGAGCAGCAATAACGGAACACCTGAGCACAAAAGGTTTTCAGGTGCTAGTAACTAACGATCTTACTTTGAGTAGTGCTGAAGTAAAAGAAAGATATGGAAGACGACAAAGTATCGAGAATGTTATTCAACGTACAAAATCTGGTCTTGACGGAAAAACAACTAAAGCTAAGACAGACAAAGGTTTTCAACAGAAACTCTTTCTGCAACATATAGCTGGAATCTTAACCACAGAGCTAAATCACCGTGTTAGAGATGCTAGAGAAGCTAATCCAGGCAAGTACGCTAACAAATTACGGTCTACTAAAGAAGTGTTGCGTGTGTTAAACGGCATTACGGTAGAGCAGTATAAAGCGGGCATGATATGGAAGCCAATTGTTGGAGCCCAAGAATTTTTGTTGAGACAGTTAAAGATTGAGCTGCCTAGATCAGTGATGACAGTTGCAAAACTTGGACAGACTATAGATATGCCTGTCAGTGTTTCAGAAGATTTAGAGGAAGTGCCGGAGATATAGATATAGTAACAGAGGTTACCTGTATCGCTCTGACTTAGATTAGCTTATAAAGCCAAAAGGGGCGCAGCATGCATATGCTGCAGCCCCTCCCCTCATCAGGCCAGTATGCCTAGCTCCCTAGATCTATAAAAAACATTGACCAAAGGAGCTCTTAGAACTTAAAATCTGTAAACGCCTTTTGCCTGCCATGTTAAGTTGCAACATAGGCCGCTTCCCAGCCATATTAAACGCCAACCTAGGCCTTTCATTCCATGTTAAGTGGCAACATGAGCCGCTTCCTTGCTGCGCTCTCCCTTACAAAATTGATGATTTGGTGGCAAACAGGCATAAAAAAAGCCCGATGCGAACATCGAGCTTCTTGTAACAGAAAGTAAAAGACCAATTACTTGATCTTGCCTTCCTTGTACAGAACGTGCTTACGTACTACTGGATCGTACTTCATGATCTCCATCTTACCTGGAGTAGTACGACGATTCTTAGTAGTAGTATAGAAATGACCGGTACCTGCTGAAGAATTTAAACGGATCT